>Ga0209608_1002212_pt1 | contig 14185 bp, 11 predicted proteins | sample AD_UKC130_MetaG_FD_184428 | JGI IMG/M metagenome (GOLD analysis project Ga0209608, IMG submission 184428) | Active sludge microbial communities of municipal wastewater-treating anaerobic digesters from Canada - AD_UKC130_MetaG (SPAdes) (version 2) | ecosystem: Engineered > Bioreactor > Anaerobic... | reverse complement strand
ACTGTCCCTCTTGCAGAGCCTACGGACGCTGAGGCGGTATTGGCTCGACTTAAAGAAGTCTAATAAAAGATTGGAGTGAGAACGAATATGTCAAGTTTTGCGGTTAATTTGGCTCAAGAGCTTGGCGTACCTCATAGCGGACCGTGGACACCGGGGGTTATGAACCTTGCGGAGGCTGTGGCAGGATTAAGCAGACTTAACGGCTGTTCTGAGGAGAAGGCTAAGCAGATTTTATCCGCTCTTGAACCTTACATCCAAGACCCTCGTTGCAATAGTATGTTCTTCGGAGCTATTGCGACGAATTCTGGTGCTGTGGATAAGGGCGAGAACACAAGCTTGGAAAATGCTTGTTTTGTAGATTTGCAGAATCCAGCGAATAATACTTGGAGTTTTGCAGACATATCCGATGACCTTAGTGCTGTTTACTGCAACGGCTTCCTTGTAGGTCTTATCGGCATAGCTCCTGCGGGGGTAGATTTGGAAACTTACTCACAGAGCGTAATTCCGAACATACCTAATTGGCTGTACGGTTTTATGGGCTTTGTGAACCTAATTGCTGATGGTGCCGACGGACACGTTCACATGACTATGGGTCTTGTGGACACATCTGGTGCTGACTTTGAATGGTACGAATTTGACACTGCACAGACTGCTTATCTTGTGGCTAAGAGCTTCCTTGTGAGCGGTGCGGCTTTCAACAGTCTTTATTTGAGAGCTGCGATGTACGGGCAAGTTCCTATCAATAACGTGATTTACGATAGTAACGATAAGATTGCTGAGGCACTTATTCAGCTTATCGACCAAGACGCTGCTGGTGTAGTAGATGTAACACCTGCTGCGGAAGAAGCCGACGGTGAGCTTGACACAGAAGGTTACGATAATACCGAAGAATACGGTGACGAGGAAACTCCTGAGGGTGACAACGCTGGAGAGTTTGGTGCTGGCGAGCTTGACTTCGAGGCTTTTGAAGAAGGCGGCGAAGAACCTACTGAGGAATTTAACTCTGACGAATTCAACCCTGACGAATTCAATCCAGACGATTTCGACCCTGATGGAGAAGGCGAAGAACCTATGGATGAATTCAATCCAGAGGAAGAACCTGCCGATGAGTTTAATCCTGACGAATTCAACCCAGACGAATTCAATCCTGACGAGGAAGGCGAAGAACCTGCGGATGAATTCCAACCTGAGGAAGGCGAAGAACCTGCGGATGAATTCCAACCTGAGGAAGATTTTATCGGCGAGGAAGAAGGCGAAAACTTTGCTGTTGAGGCAGAGGCAGGTGACGGAGCAGAACAGGAATACAAGCCGAAGGCTGTTTCTCTTGGCAGGGCTGACCTGACTAATGTTCTGCGTAGGGTGCTTGGAGCGTCTGATAAGCTTGTAGAGCTTATTATCGGTGAAGAATCCGACATGGAAATCACCTGTGACACTCCTGTGAGCATAGACGCAGTTTGCCATGTGCTTACAGCTGAGTTCTATACTCCTGAAACCATTCAGTCGTTCTTGCTTCTTGCAGACCAGTACGCTACCGAGGACGGTACAGTTCTTTGTGGTGAAGCGGTTGAAGCACTTGCTTACGCAATCTGGGGCGACATTCCTGAGTACTCTCGTGAGCGTGCGTTAGAGTTCGCTGCGAACATTCTTATCAGACATAGGGATGCGTTGTGGCTTGGTGTGTACCATACTGACGCCGTAGTTGAGAGACTTACAGTGCTTGGTTACAGCGAAGCGGTGTGCTTGCGTGTTGCTAAGCTTATGGAAGAAGTCAAGATTGACGAAGACGCTATGCGTAGGAAACTTATTAAGGATTAACGGCGATTTCGCTTAGGAATGAGGCACTGCCAGAAGACGGCAGTGCTTTATTTTTAGGCCGTGTGCAATGCAGAAACGAGAAGGAGGTTTTATTGGTGAAATTAGATGACTTAAAGAAAAGTGTAGTATTACAAGAAGATATACCTGAACCGCCGATTGCCGACCTGCTGAACGCCGATTTGGGTATAAAATTATTGCTCTACCACATGAATAATGGCGGGGTCATAGGAATACATTTTGACGTTGACCTTGACGGTTTTTCAAGTGGTATTGTGGCGTATAGGGCGTTAAAGGCAATAATGCCGACGAAGGTGCATATTACGACCAACAAGGAGCGTATTCACGGGGTTACAAAAGATACTGAGGAATTTGTATGGAACAACCGTATTTCCTTGCTTATCATCGTAGACGCTGGTTCAGACCTTAATTACGACGTAGGTTGTGATGTGCTGGTATTAGACCATCACGAGCTTAGCGGTACGACAGTGCGTAAGGTAGGTGATAGCAGACAGGTTATCGTAAGCAGTCAGGGAGTTCCGAACCAAGAGCCAATGTCAGGCTGTGAGGTTGTTTACGAATTTTTTAGAAGGCTGTACGCGCAGATGGAAACACCGATAGATACGAGTTTAGCTCAATGGGTAGGTATTTCCTTAATATCCGATATAATCGACACAAAGACATTGCGTAACCAGTTTTATGTGCGTCAAGCGTTCGAGGCGAATGTCCGTATCAATGCGGATATTAGGCGTATATGTACAGACATTGATTACTACTTCAAGGGGTTATATCGAAGCTACGTCACATATAAGCTTGCTCCATACATCAATGCAATATCCCGTGCGGGATTGTCCAGTACGCTGGCTTATGTAATTTCCGACAATGAATCGCCAAGACTTCCAGATTGGGCGTTAAAGCGTCGTGATGACATTTGTACAGAGGCTTTTATCCGTAGCAAGCGGGTAGGCAATCTTGTGTTCTGTAATATGACTGGTGTAGAGGACGCTTGGCGTTATGCGGGTTTAGCTGCGTCAAAGATAGCCAACGAAACGAACTTCCCGACTATCGTATTTACGCAGTCGGAGAGTGGTTTGGTAAGTGGTAGCTTCCGTAAAGGTATCGGCGAGGGAGAGTTCTTGGAAACTGCTAAGAAGTATCTGAACGCCAACGGACATAACCCTGCTTTCGGGTTTAAGGACAGTACGAAGGAAGGTTTGAAGAACTTTATAGCCGAAATATCCGCTTGGGAGGTAGGAGAACCGCCTGAACAGCTTACTTCTGATGATATAAAGGGTGGCGTAGACCTGCAGATTGTTGGTATTTGGAATAACCGTGTAAATCCTTCGGATGAAATATACATCAAGGTAAGACCTGAGGAGCTGGTTTACGAGAGGTCGACAGGTCAGGTATCACATTATAAATGGAGAGAGAGATTCCCTGTAAAGCTTTTATACAGTGAGTTCCCACAACCTCCGAGGTTGTTCGTAGAGGAGCAGAGAGGTATAAGTCTTTATTTGAAATAGTCCTCAATCACGAGGGCTTTTTCTTTTACAATCAGGCCTTGGCGAAAGTAGGATAGTAACGCAACAGGAATTTTAACATAAACAGCAACAGAAGTCGCCCACTTCTGTAAGTGGCTAAAATTATTATAGCGAAAACCAAGCTAATTAGCCATATAATTGGCATATTCGGGGATGGAACAGCCCTTTGAGCGTGGGGAATCTGGTAGCAAAAGCTACCTTGACCACGAAGTCACCCACCTCTATAGGTGGTGGTAGTTCACTGGCGGTTGCTACAATAAATTGTTTGAAGGGAGACAGATTTAAGATGGGTAAAAACTTTATTGCTGCTGACATTGGCACAAGCGAAACAAGAATAAGCGTGGATGGGGCGTTGGTGCTGAGAATACCTAATAACTGTGTATTCATTACAGAGCCGACACCTGAATCATTCCCTGCGGGAGAGGGATTGTTAGGCTCACTGGAAGCTGTTATCGAGGGGCTTGAAGAAAACCCTGTAACCGTACTATTCGGAGAAATGGCTGCCAGATATTCTGCAAACAACCAAAGACCAACACCGTTGGAGGCTAAGCACAAGCAGTACATCAACATCGTATCCATCATCATTGGGGCTGCACTCGGTAAGATTGAGAAAAACTACAATAACAGTACACCTGTAGACCTTCACATTGCACTTCCTCCTGTGGAAGTAAACAAAGCACGTAGAGTGCTTGAAAGCAGTCTTGGAGGGGAATACAGAGTAGAGTTCCCTAAACTTAAAAGAGCTGCGAGAGTGAAGTTCGACAACATTTACTGTTACGAAGAATCCAGAATGGCTGGCGAAGCTTTCATGGACCAGTTACCTGAGGAATACAAGCAAGGTACAGTTTTATCCGTAGACATCGGAGCAGGTACAACAGACCTTGCATTGTTCATCAATGGTATCTTCTATGAGCGTTCAGCTAAGACCTATAAGATTGGCGGTAATACAGCGAGAGAGTTCCTTATCGACGATATTACTGCTGAATACGACTACGAATTGCCTATCGGAGAGGCCGAAGAAGTTATTTCAACAGGCCTATTAAGGTTAGGAAACAGTAAGGTGAACGTTGTAGAAAATGTCAATGCGGCGAAAGCTGAGTTTGCTGAAACGCTTGTGAACTCTATCCAGCAGTATTTCAGAGCAGTCAACGTACCTATTCAGAGCGTAAATGCGTTCCTGCTTAGCGGTGGCGGTTCTCTTTCAAGCAGCATAGAAGGTTCACGCTCCGTAGCGTCATACGTAGTAGACGCTTTGAAGTCCGTATGCCCAAGCATTGATACTGTGGAATACAAGGGTGACGCAAGGCTGGCTAACCTTGATGGATTATGCAAGATGGCACAGAGTGAGAATTCTGAGGGACCTGTGAAACCTGTTACGCCTTCAGGAATGAAAGAGACACTAGCAAGTGCAAAGGAAGCGACACCGCCTGCGGCTGCAAAGGAAGCAACGCCTACAACTGACGGTGTGACAGAGTAATGGACAGAAGCCACACTGTAAAAGGTGTGGCTTTAATTCAATCATTGGGAGGTATAAGAAATATGCAGGTAGCACTTTATTTGACAATCTTGCCTGCCCCAAGGCTTTACGGAGTAGATGTAGTGAGGGTTCTTGACCCAGACTCTTTGAGGGTTACGGCGGCTAAGGCAGATGTTTTGATAACTGATACATCTTTTGACCCTGCGGTTGTACCTGTAAAGCATTGTTGTGTGTTGAAAGGTGCTCCGGGCATTGAGTTATTTGCGAAAGAGAACGGATACGATTGTATCGAAAAGACGCAGATAATTAGCTGGTTTCAGAAGCGTGTAGGTATAGACGTTTCAAGGCGTGCAAGGCAGGCTACGCCTACGACAGCGACACCTACGATGGAAAGGCCGAGAGCTTCAAAAGATAACGCACAATACAAAGCTATGTACGACGGGCTTGTAGCAGAGCTACGCAGGTCAGACCTATATAAGAACCTTGACCCTTCGGACGCAAAGACTTATGACATTTTACTTCAAGCAATCAGAGGAACGCTTCGTAAGGCCGATAGCGTAGCGGGCGATATGGCTTTGGCGCAGAGCAAACTTGTGAAAGCAGAGGCAGAACTGGCTCGTTTAACAAAAGAGAGAAATGCAACCGTCGAAGATATAGAGGCAGTTTTATCAGGGCTTACGCAAGCTGTAAATAGTTGTGCGGACGTACTTGATGAAATATCCAATCTTCCTGACGACCCTGAGCTTGTTTTATTTGGTAGCGTAGCTGTCAAGGCAAAGGCGTCATTAGGATTGGCGTCCAAGTTTTCGTCAGTGGTAAGAGCTAAGGAATTAAGAGCAATCGGAAGCGTATCCAGAGAGTTTATTGCTTCTCTAATAGGCGTAACCGAAGACCTTCTTACACTTAGTATAGATGCAGTAAAAGCGTCATCAGGAGCACAGTCCGCTTCACAACAGGCGGCATTGGTAAAGGCAAATGCAGAGAAGGAAATGCGTCAGCTTAGACTTCTCTTAGAGCAAGAGCAGAAGCTTACAGACAGCTTGAAACAGCAGATGGAGCAACTTAATGAAGCTTACCAAGAACAGCTTGTTAAGGCTACGGAGGCAGAAAACCAACTTTTATTGGCGGGCGGTACTACAAACATCGCAGCCCTTCAAGAGCAGTTACGCACTTTGCGTCTTGAACTGCAGAGCAAGAACGAGTTAATTGCTCGTATGGAAGAAGCTACTATGAACACAGACACTGATGACGCTGCGGGATTACTTTCTCCTGAGGTAGCGACAGGTATTATTCGTCAGCTTCGTACACAGGTAGCGGCACTGAAACTTGAAAGGGATAGAGCTACGGCAGAGCTTATGAAGGCTAAGAAAGTGGCGGCCAAAGAGGCTGAAAGAGCAGAAACGCTTACAGCAAGTGCAAGAAGTTTAAGCCAAGTTGCCTTCCGTGGAGCACAGGTATCAGCACTTCCGTTGTTCAACTATACAGCGAAGGCACTTATCATACCTGTATTCGGTAACGGTAGTGCGGGTATATCCAGTTCTGCGGTATCCCTTGCAAAGATACTTGGTGTCAACGCCAGAGCGGTTTTATTGGACTTCGACCTTGTTACGACAGACCTTGAAGGACGCTTTGGTGAGCCGATTAACCCGCTAATCAAGCTGGATGACGGCGAAATTTCGGGAAAGAACTCCGCAATGGGGTTATTCATAGACAAAGGCAAAGATTTCTTTGCTTCACATTATGCTGAGTTAGTAATTCGTATTGACTCTAACAAGGCGGGTATTCTGGATTATCTTCCGGGATTCTACGCAAAACCTGACCTGTTTATGCTTACGCAGGCAGACTATTCGACACTGCTTAACTATTTAGGAGCAAGATACGACTACATCGTAATTGACGCAGGTAAAATCGGCTGTTCAGAAATTGGCGACCAGATACTGCGTAACTTCTGTCTGGCTTGTTTCCGTGCATTGATAGTAACAGACGCAAGTCCTGAAAAGACAAGAGCAATGAGGCTGAAACTCAATGATGTATTTGGCACAGAGCTTAGAAAATTTGCAGAGCGTTGCGTATGGATGACGAACAGAGCAGTTAAGCGTGTGGATTTGACAAGATTTACAGCACCAGCGATGACCGTATCTGTACCAGTACTTCCTGAAATGGTAGGTATCCATGAATCCTTCCACGTTACGGGAGCTGCACAGAGGGAGTTCAACAAAGTCGTGCGTGCTTTGGCGGGGGTGTAGAGTATGGCAAACTTATCAGAAATGATGGACCAAGAGGCTACGAAGATAGTCACCTACAAAGGCAAGCAAGTACGAGTAATGGACGCCTATGGTAAGTTAAAAGAAGCTTTCGCCAGACCAGAAATGGTGGAGCTTCTTAACCCTACGGGGGAGCGTAAAAGCCACCACAGGTCCTTAGTCAATAGGGCTGTGGCTGACTTTGAAGCTATGACGACCTATGAATACAGGGTACAGCTTGAAGATGGCAAGACCCGCAGGGCGTTTACCGAGGAGCTTGAAAATCCTAACGAATTTTTATTTGCACGTCCGAAGCTTCATGCGGCTAAGACACTGTACAAGCGTTATGCACTGGTATTGTGGATAGTGACTGGATACAGTGGCTACGCAAGCGAGGCGGGCATTACGATAAAGTTCACCAGACTTGGGCGTAAGCTTGAAAGCAATGCTATTGAGCAGGCACTGAGCAACGAGAAGGTTTTATTGGACGCTATGGACTGGTGGGAGAGCGTAGGCAGACGTAAGGACGTACACGAAGTGTTGAGAGCTGCCAAAGCCTACGCAAACGGCATTACCTATAAGAGTTCACCTACGAAAGCAATCGAACCGTACATAGATTGGGAAACGGCGGCGAACGCAGTTATGGGTATGCAGATGGCTTCTGGTGAGAGCAATAAGAGTGCTCGTAAGTACAAGTATCAGAAGACCATAAGACCTGATGAAAAGGCACAGTTCATCAAGGATTATATTGAGGCTGAGAAGCGTATGCAGGGCGTACTGGACAGTCAATCCGTCCGTGAAATGGAGGAAGTCTGTCTGAAAATTGAAAAGAAGATGAAGAAGTACGACCTATTCAACACTGAGAAGACCCGTGACATCATAGCATCCATCAGACGCTCCCAGTTCACGAGGGTAACCATACGCCAGCGTGAATACCTCATGCGTATCCTTGACGACATAAAGAATTACGAGGAAGTCAAAGAGAAGCGTAAGGTTGGGGAGGATTTATTCGACGTGGATAAGTTCTTCGATGAAATCACAGGGGGTGAGTAAATGCTGTTGATTATAGACTTACAGCACATCTACTATAGGTGCTGGTTTACACGGGATAAGAGAGAACCGATTTATTCGCAGAGTGGGCGTGACATCAACCATGTCAAGGCAACCTTTGACGAATGTATCAAGATAATCAAGGACTTTGAGTTCCACTATGACGAGATGGAAGCGGCTATCTGTGTTTGTCTGGATACCAACAGGGATGGTCTTGTAAAGAGGGCGAAGTTCCCTGAATACAAGGCAAACAGAGGACAGACGCTGGACGATGAAAACAGAGCCGAAATCATTTACGTCGCAAACGCTCTTGGGCGTATGGGTGCGAACGTCTACGGTGCAGTAGGCTATGAGGCCGACGATTTAGTTTACACGCTTGTTAAGGATTACGCAGGTGAAAAGAAAGCGATTTACACCAGTGATGCCGACCTTTTAATGCACGTAAATGAAAACACCGAGGTATGGATACGACAAGCTCCTGAGTATGCGAGGATTACGGCAAAGCGTTACGCACACCAGATGAGATTTATCCGTAAGAGCCGTACAGAGGCAATTTTCAACGATACGGTTCTTTACAAGAGTTGCGTAGGTGATAGTTCTGACAATATAAAAGGCGTATATCGCTTTGGCAATAAGGCTTTTGAAAAGAAGATAAGTGCTTTATTGGAGGCGAACCCGGACATCGTCGTACCTGCTACGAAGGATGGCACATTGGAATTTGCCAAGACGCACTTTGGATTTAATGATACCCAGATGGAGCAGTTCCTACAAGCTTTGAATATGGTATTTCCTTACTATTGCAAAGGTATTCCAGAGCCGAAAGTTTGTGACCTAACTCCATTCTTAAAGATGCCTGCATAAGCTTAATATCAAAACAAATAGTGAGCTGGCGTGTTGTACACACTGGCTCACTTTGGCATATAAGGGAGGTATGAGCTATGTATGATGGCTTTGACGGCTACGGCGCACAGGCAGAAGGGCTATATCAACAGGGAGGCATTGACTATAGTTCCCCGCCTGACTTTAATTACAAGCGTTTAATGGGCTTAGGCTTTTCAAAAATTGAAATAGATACTTGTCAGCAGTTATTCCAGCAGGGGGCAAAGTTCACTACTTCCTTCTTACAGCAGGTATGCGGGTATGATTACGAAACCGCTTCGAGGATTAAATACCTATATGACATTGCCCAAGGCAAGATAGAAATTGAAACCGATGACGAGCTATGCAAGCACTTAAAGAAGATGTTCGGCAACAAGCGTAAGGTAACTATTGCCGATTTGCCTCCGTCCAACATCACTGAGGTGCCTAAGTTGTGTTTAATTGCAGAAATCACAGACCCATTGTTCTACTGTTATAATAGTGGGCTTTACGACATAAATCAGAGGTTTTATCAGGTAGTACAGGCGACATCTTCTAAGACAGTAATTAAAACCAAACGCAAGCCTGAAATAAAATTTAGGGGAGCAAAGGAAACCGAAGGTGTAGCCAAGATACTGTCTGAAGAACCTAATCCAGACGGCTCGATAGAAGTTGAGTTCAATCCGAAGTATACGAGGCTTTGTAACCGTTATATTATCTTGGCTTCACCGAAGCGTCCTGAGTTCCACTTAGGGTGCTACGAGCTTATTCTTGTGGACGGCAGTAAGATGTTTGTGTTCGGCAGAACGCTTCCTGCGAAGTGGGAGTTGAAGTATAAGGCTGCACAGGAGCGTGTAATTGATTTTGGGATATTCCCAAACGAGCTGAAACCTCGTATTGAGAGAGCTGCTCAGATGGTACATAAGCGTTTGGCGGGAGTAAAGGCGAAGTATCTTGAACCTACCAGCGTATTCGAGCTTATTCCTAAACCGGGGGCTGAATATGGTGCAGGTGATGACGCTGTCGCAGACGAAGGAGCTTTGGAGCAGGCACTTGACAATATAGATATTTAAGGGAGGGGTGGCGTTGTTTCACATAGATTCTAAGGTGCATAAACCTAATCACGGCTTAGCTCTAAAACACGCCCAAGAATGGTGCGAGAGAGGATTCAGATTTAATAGAGAAGCTTGGAGCGAAATTGTTGAAACGGCCAATGAGAAGAAAGAGCAGTTAATGAAGTACGGCCTTAAAAATCCTGAAAGTCCGAAGCAGATTGAGTGGTTTTTGAGAAGTTTCAACAGCTTGGAGATTGCTGCTTTCATGTATGATTTGAAGAAAGGCGGCTGGGATTTAACCGTGGACGCACTTTGCGAGGTAGCGGAGAAGTTCACAGGTATTCCTGAAATCACAACTTTGTATGAATACAAGCAGGCGATGGCGATTGCGAGGTCATTCCTGACCTTGGAGAGGCACTTGAAGGGTGGCGACATCGTACATCCGAAGGTAAAGACCACATCCACGAACCGTATTATGTTCGTAGAACCGTTTTTATCGGGATTACCTAAACAGTGTAAGCCATTTGCACCTATAAATAAGGACGGAGTGCTTTTATCCGTCGACGTTAAGGCACAGGAGCCGAACATAATCATCAACTGGTTTGGTAGTCCGAGCTTGCGTGCTATTGCTTCGACAGAAACCGACATATACACAGGTGTAGCGAAGGCTGCGTTTATTCCGAGGGTGCATTTGATTGAGGGTGCTGGCAAGTCTATAACCCCAGTATATCAAGGTTTAGCTTGGGTATGGGGCAAAGGTGATACGCTACTGCACATTGAGAACATACACCAGTCCAGCTTACTTGCACCTCCAAAGAGTGCGATAGGTGTATTTGAATCAGGAGAGCGTAGAGAGCTTCCTATCAAGTGGAGTACAGAAAACAAGAAGACTGGCGAAATGGTGGGAGAATTAGAGCTTACTGACGAAATACAGGACAATATGACATTCAGACTGTCCGAAGAAGCAAGAAGCGAGGTTAAGGAAGTTTGGAATATGCTTGCATACGGCGGGTCATTAGGCTCAGCCAAGGCACACTGCACAATCCTTGACGGCAATGCACTTGTAGACTACTTGAAGAAGGAGCTTCGTATTACCAGCAAGACTGACAACGGCGATATTTTGCAGACATACTTTGGAACTCCGATTTTATCTGACAAGAGAGTGAACTACCGTTCAGCACGTAACCGTATTGTACAGGGTACGGGAGCTGATTTGATGGCACTTCTTATCGAGAGGTTTTATTCGGAGCAAAGGCCTGATGGTGTTGACATATATCTAACCAGATACGACGAGCTTGTTATCGAAGTACCTTGGTCTTTCTTCAACAGTTGCGGCGAGGCAAAGGGAGTAAAAGAGTACTTTACGGAAGTGTTTGAACACCAAGTAGATGATTTTACTCCGTTCAAGGTCGATATAGATTTGTTTTAAGTTTAGCCCTTTCGGGGGTTTTGAAAGGTGGTAGTGAAATGGAAGAACTAAGAGAGCTTATCCTAGCACATCTTGAAGAATTGCATGGCACGGGGCTTTCCGATGAAAGGTATCAGCTCTATGTTGACACGGTTTATCAGTGCGATACAGTTGATAAGCTTATTGAATTGGCTGCACTTGAATTGCAGTTGGAGGCTAACGAGTTCTTCCTGCAACTTGTAGAACAGATGCATGAGTTGGAGGAGAACAGTGCTTCCGTAGACGATGTGGCGTTCCACAATTCAGATGGATTTGGTGATGAAGAACTTGAGGATGATGGCTTTGGTGATGAACCACAGCATACAGGTTTTAGTGCACCGAGCAACTCGACCCTATTTGACGGGTTTGGAGAACAAGAGAGTGATTTCGATGAAATCGACCCACAGGTATTGGCTATGCAGAAGGCTCTCTTAGGTCAGAACGACATCGACATGACAGACCCGTCGTATTTTGACATTGACGCTTTGCTCACCAAAGCGGGGAGTGTTACGACAGAAATCACGTTAGGAGAGCAACCTCCGAAGGAATATAACGATGAGCTGGCGAACCTTTTATCTGCATATAGTGACGAAGAAGGTGCTGGCGACGAGTTAGAATTTGACGCATTGCCTGAAGAACCAGCACAACCTGCACAACCTGCTCAGAGGGATAGCTTTGGGCAACCTGTAAGCTTTGGCAGACCTGCTCAGAACAGCGGGTTTGGGCAAGCACCTGCGGGTTTAGGCAAACCAGTAGGCAACACTGGCGGGTTTAACAGACCACCGCAAGCGAGGCCGACGCAAGGTTTTGGGCAACCGATACAACCTACGCCTCAGGTACAAGCACAGCGTCCTTCGAGAGCAAGCGTGGCAATGAACAATGCTAAAAATGTGTTTGCTGGGTTTTCTAAGAGAAAGTCGAGTAAGTAAAGGAGGTAACATAGATGGCTGGAAATGATTTCGGGGGTTTAGGTCAAGGCAGTACACCTCCGCAAGCACCCGGATTTGAGCAGATGAACCAAGAGTTTTATCAGTCAGCTCAGCAACCTTATCAGGGGCAGGGTTTCGGTCAACCTGACCTGCAAGGTTTTGGATACCAAGACCAAGGTTTCGGCCAACCCGACCAAGGCTTCGGTCAACCAGACCAAGGAATGGGTGGGCATACACCGCCTCCGGGATGGGCGAACCCTTCAGCACCGACAGACCCGTTTGGAGGAGTAAGTCAACCCAGACAGCAAGTTGAGCCTGAATTGAAATGGTGGCAAAAAGGAGCAAGGGTATTCCTTATTGGAGGAGCTGCGGCACTTATACTGGCGATATTGGTATTCGTTATAGCGACGAACCTAAATAAGCGTTCAGTGGAGAATCCTCCTGCTGTGGATTTACCGCAGATTGAGCAACCGCAGGCAGAACAGCCTCAGACCCCAGTAGTTGAGCAACCTCAAACTCAACCACAGCAAACGCAGACACCTGTAACACCTCAACCAGACCCTAAGCAGTGGCAACTGATAGGCAACACCAATGGTTACGACTTTGTTGAAACAAGGCTGGGAGAGTTCGTAGTTAAGGACTTACAGCTTTATTTCAGGAATGACGGCGGTGTACAGGTACGTAGCGTAGCCGTGGGTACACTTGACGGGTATCCGGGGGTTTACGAAGTAGAAGTTCCAAGGTCAGCGGCTTTATTCGACAGGATTACAGTGGGTTATAAATTCATCGTAAGCTTTGATGTATATAAGGCGGCCGATAGCAAGGACATATTTATTGAAAACGTCCGACCAGAAAAGTAATCTGAGGCAGCAGGTTTTATTTGGCGTGATTCTCAATCAGGCCTATTTGTGTTAAAGTGTATTTATAAAGCAGAAAGGCGGTGGGACGATGAGTTCAGGAGGCTTAGCTCTCGGTAAGTACTTGCGTGTGACTGGTTCGTTTGGTTGGGGTGAGAACGCAGGTTTAGTCGTAAATGAAGCCTTAAAGTCTGACAAACGCAAGCTTAATGGCTCAGTGTCAAAAATTGTAGGGTTTACTGTATATAACTGTGCTCACGAAAAAGAGAACGCACTTGTTCCACAGGTTTTTGAAATACCTATCCGAAGATGGAATCAAGTTTCGACAAACCCGAACGTATACGAGGAAGTTCCGCAGATATTGGTGCTTAAACCCGGTGATGAAGCAATCATCGAGGCGTGTGACTTCATCGCATATATTTTGAACAATACAGAAACGCATGGCAGAACCCTTGATAATGGGGTAATCAAGCAGTCTTCTCGTGGTGGAAAGGAAGCGCGCTACTTAGGTAAGCTTACACAATTCACACCTGCGGAAGCGGCATATTTCTGTTTCTCGTTCTCTCCGAACGCAGGAATGAGGTTGCATGACCCTGAGGTTAAGAAAGCAGTAGGGGTTAAGCGTGACGGTGTCTGGAGAGTTAAAGAGCAGTACAAAGAGTACTTTGGTTTCTTGGAAATGACAGATATACACACACGTAGGGTGAGAAAGTTGGTGCAACAGCAGATAGCTGATAAGATTAGAGCCAGTTATCAATTAGCCGATACAAAGTAGTTTTATCGGGGAAGAAGGAGGAAACCGTTACTTAATGCGAATCACCAGAACGATTGGCATTAAGGTGTACCGTGAGTTACACGGGAATTCAAGCCTCTGGAGTGTCACATCAAACGATAGTAGGTTAGCCGAGGTCGGACA
>Ga0209608_1002209_pt1 | contig 14196 bp, 18 predicted proteins | sample AD_UKC130_MetaG_FD_184428 | JGI IMG/M metagenome (GOLD analysis project Ga0209608, IMG submission 184428) | Active sludge microbial communities of municipal wastewater-treating anaerobic digesters from Canada - AD_UKC130_MetaG (SPAdes) (version 2) | ecosystem: Engineered > Bioreactor > Anaerobic... | reverse complement strand
GAATTAGTATGTTTAAAGAATAGGAACGGTATAAGTAATTATAGCTGCCTATTTGAGTACTACCCTAAATATGATCTATTTATTAGCCAAGAGGAATATAATATTGAGTTTAACCAAGGAAGTAATGGGAAGGTGATATAATGAGCCTGGACGCTTTGAAGGCCTTTTTTAGCGAAGATAACACCACACCCAAGGAAACCCCTAAAGAAGATAAAAAAGAGCAGCACACGCCCATTTTAACGGCCAGAATAGAGAGAGAAAAGAAAAGCCTAGAACTATTTAGGTATTTACAGGACAATATAAAGAAGTCAGAGCGTTTAAGATGTAAAATAAATAAAGAAATAGCAGCTAATGCCTCAATAGAGGAAGTTTTAAGGGATTGCATAGAATGTATTAGCTTAATGACAGGGGACAGGGTATTTTATATACAAAATATCAAGTATGTAGAAGATTACATTAAAAGGACGGGAAAATAAAGCCCGTTCTTTTTTATTGTTTATATTGTAAACATAAAAATATTAATAATATTAGTAATTAATGTTTACAAAGTAATAATATTATGGTATTATAATAATGGGTAGTTGTAGAAACGGAAAATTTAAAAGTGGGAAAGGAGCAGAGAGCATGGAAACGCATAAGGGATTAATAATTCATTTAGTGAAAAATAAGGGATATGGATTTATCAAAGAGGACGAAACAGGCGAAACAGTATTTTTCCACGCAACCGGAGTATGTGAGCCTAAAGAGTTTTCAGATTTAAGAGAGGGCCTACCAGTAGAGTATATGGTAAGAGAAACCCCTAAAGGAATAAAAGCTATTGGCGTAGTTGCTATATAAGGGGTGAGGATATGGCCGGGATATTAGATAAGTTATTTAATAGAAAGAAGGAAATACCGCAAGTAACAGTAAAAGCCGAAGTAATGAGCGGTAAACCTGCATACTTTACACCATTTAGTGGCGGGGCCTATGAAAGTGATATATATAGGGCAGCAGTAGACGCAATAGCCAGAAATGCCGGAAAGCTAAAGGGTACCCATGTAATTATATTAGAGAACAACAGAAAGCCGGGAGATACCGGATTAAATAGAATATTACAAGTAAGGCCCAATCCATATATGACGGCCTATGATTTAATGTATAAGCTAGTAACCCATTATTACCTATACAATAACGCATTTGCTTATTTAGATAAGGACGAGAAAGGAAACCTAAAAGCTATATGGCCTATAAGGCCCCATAGTATGGAGTACCTAGCAGATCCAACAGGCAAGTTATTTTGTAAGTTTATTGTAGGTAAGGGAAAGACATATATATTACCGTTTGAAGATGTATTCACTATTAGAAGGTTTTTTAATGACAATGATCTATTAGGAGATACAAACACGGCCATATTACCAACGCTTGAATTAGCACACACACAAAGCGAAGGAATGAGCCAAGCTATAAAGGCTAATGCAACCATAAGAGGGATATTAAAATACAACCAGGTATTAAGCCCAGAGAAACTAAAAGAGGAAAAAGAAGCCTTTATAAATGATTATTTAACCGTAGCAAATAGCGGCGGTATAGCTGCAATAGATAGTAAGGCCGAATATATACCATTGGAGATTAAACCAACGGCCATAGACGAAAAGCAATTAGCAGCAGTAAAACAGAAAGTATATGAGTATCTAGGAATAACTGAAAGCATAGTAAACAGTAGTTATACAGAAGAAGAATTTAACGCCTTTTATGAAAGCGTAATAGAGCCATTGGCTTTACAGTTTAGCCTAGAGTTAACAGATAAAATATTTACCCCAAGAGAACAAGCCTTTGGCAATATGATTATGTTTGAAGCAAATAGACTACAGTTTAGTAGCAGTAGCACAAAAACAAACATATTAAAAGAATTAATGCCATTAGGGCTATTTACCATAAATCAAGCATTAGAAATATTGAATTTACCACCAGTAGAGGACGGCGATAGAAGATTACAGACTTTAAATGTAATATCAGCAGATAAAGCCGACCAATACCAATTAGAAAATAATAATCAAGTGGTAGCAAAAGGGGGTAATGATGATGAAGGAAATTAGAATAGGTGAAATAAGGGCCACCAATCCGGTAGGAAAGGAAAAAGGCCTTTATATAGAAGGTAGGGCCATAGTATATGACCAACCTACCACAATTAAAGAAGCCTTTGGAGAATATACAGAGATTATAAAGCGTGGAGCATTAGACGGAGCAGATTTAACAGATAGCAGATTACTTTATAATCACGATTTATCAAAAATTCCATTGGCTAGAGTACCAAAAACAATGCAATTTATGTTAGATCCGGCAGGGTTAACATTAAGAGCAGAGTTACCAGATACAGAAGAAGGCCGCAGCATTTATATGGCAATAAAACGGGGCGACTTAACAGGTATGAGTTTTGGGTTTAAAGTACCAGAAGGCGGTAGCCATTATGATCCTAAAACAAATACCAGGACAATAACCAAGATTGAGAAAGTCTATGAAGTATCTATAGTACCATTTCCGGCCTATCCTCAAACAAGCGTAGAAGCTAGAAGTCAGATAGAGGGAGTAAAAAAAGAATTAGAAAGCCCGGAAAGAGTACAAGCCAAAATTAAAGTAAATCAAATACTGAAAAGGAGTGTATTATAATGAAATTTAATAGCGTAGCAGAAGCTTTTAACTATTATAGAAACCATGATATTAAGGAAATTGAGAAAAGGGCCGCAGAAATAGGCAATATTATAGACACAGATCCAAACGCAGACATAAGAAGCCTTAACATTGAATTAGACGGCTTGAAAGAAGCTAAAGAAAATATTGAAACTAGAGCAGCAGCAAGAAGTAAGGTAAATATATTTAATCCTATTACTGGTATGAACTACAACGATAATAATAAAGTTGAAATGCCAGAAGGAGAAGCAATATTTGCTACTAAAGAATATAGATCAGCCTTCTTTAAGAATTTATTAGGCCATAAGTTAACAGAAGTAGAACAAAGAGTATTTAACCAGGCTATGACAGAAACAAGAGCAGATGCCTTTAATACTACTACAAACGCAGCAGCAGTATTACCAACGGCTACATTAGACGAGGTAATAAGCAAGGCCAGAAAGAAAGGCGGATTATTAGGACATTGTAGAAACTTTAATCTACCAACAAATATTAGGGTGCCAATAGCAACACCAAGTAATAAAGCTGCATGGCACACAGAAGGGGACGCAGTAGAAACTGAAAAAGCTAATTTAGCTTATGTAAGTTTTGGCGGCTATGAAATAATTAAAATATTTAGCATTTCAGCAGCTACTCAAAGAATGAGTATAGCAGCATTTGAAAGCTATCTAGTAGACGAGTTAGTAAATAGTGTAATGGAAACTATTGAAGATAGTATTATTAATGGCGAAGGATCTACAGAAGGTACAGGATTAGAAACTATTACCTGGACTAAAGACACCAACGCTATAGAATATAGTGCTACAGACGGATTAGCATATACAGACATTACCGCAGCATTAGGATTACTAAAAAGAGGTTATGGAGCAAACGCTAAATTTGCTATGAATAACGCAACACTTTATAAGTCCGTATATGGATTAGTAGACGCAAACGGTAGACCAATCTTTATACAGGATCCAAAGAATGAAGCTATAGGCTACATTTTAGGTAAGGAAGTAGTAATTGACGATAACATAGCAGACGGCGACATATATCTAGGAAACTTTGATTATATGGGCTATAACATACCACAAGGTATATTAATCGAAGTATCAAGAGAAAGCAGCTTTAAGAGCGGCCTAATTGATTACAGAGCGTTAGCTATAGCCGATACTAAACCTTTGGTAGCAGAAGCGTTTGTTAAGCTATACCAGGCAGAAGCATAATTAAATAAGCCTTCATATCAATTAATAGAACAGTAGGGGGTATTGGTTAGCCGGAGTAGGCAGCCGGTACCCTTTACTATTAAAAGGAGTTGATTATATATGTTAATGAGTATACAGGAAGCAAGAGATATATTAAGGCTAGACGGCCCAGACAATGACACTATTATATTACCACTATTAGAAGCTATACCAGATTACCTGGAGGCTACAACAGGCAGAAGGTGGGATAATGATAATCCTATTAATCCATTAGCACAGACGGCAGCAGGGTTTATATTGCAGCTATGGTACAATGCACAAGGCACAGACACAGAGAGATTAAAGAGAACTATAGACAATCTATTAGTAGCCTTAACGGCAATAGGAAGGACATTAAAGTAATGACCCAAGATTATAGTAGACCATTCTACAATAGTAAGGAATGGATCAAGTGCCGTAATGCTTTTATGCAAAGTAAGAATTATGTTTGTGAAGTATGCAACGGCGTAGCTGTAATATGCCACCATAAAGAGCCTATCACACCAGAGAATATACATGATGTTAATATAACTTTAAGTTGGAGTAATTTAATGGCCGTATGCCATGAGTGCCACCAAAAGCTACACGGTAACTATAACATTACACAAAATGGCTTAATGTTTGATGATAACGGAAACCTAGTTAAAATACCACGATAAGCATACACCCCAGGTAAGCTAAACAGGGCCGCCCCGTCAATGCCACGTGCCAACTTAAATAAACCCCTCCAAGGTTACACAGGATTAAGGGAGGGGTAAACAGGGTAACATATGTAATAATAGTAATACTTGTAAACAGTAAATTAGGGGGTAGATAGTATGAGTAAAAAGAAAGATATTGATATATCCGCAGAGATGAAAAAAGTTAAAGCTATGTTAAAAAAAATACCCAAAGAACGCCAGGCAATAGCCAACACCCTATTTAATGAAATAGTTTTTATGCAGAATACCTTAACAGAATTAAAGGCCCAGGTAGATAAAGACGGGCCAGTAGAACTATTTAAACAGGGTAAACAAGAATTTTATAGAGAACACCCGGCACTACAGGGCTATAATAAAACATTACAAAGGTACACCCAGACAATTAAACAATTAACAGAACTATTACCCCCGGTAGATTATGAGCCTTCAAAGGATCCATTACTAGACTTTATAAAGGGTGATGATTAATGAACTACATTAGGGAGTATTGGAACGAAATACAAGAGGGTAAGGTAATAGTATCTAAAAGGGTTTATAAGCAGTACCAGAAGCTTATAAAAGACCTGGAAGGCAAGGGTAAATATATTTTTGATGAACAGAAAGCCAATAAGCCTATAGAGTTTATAGAAAGGTTTTGTAAACATAGTAAAGGTGAGTGGGCGGGTAAACCCGTTAAACTAGAGTTATTCCAAAAGGCTTATATATCCGCCCTATTTGGTTTTATAGATAAGAATACAGGATTAAGACGCTATAGGGAAAGTATGTTTTATGTAGCCAGAAAGAATGGTAAATCTACTTTATTGGCCGGGATAGCTTTATATATGTTAATTGCAGACGGAGAATATGGGGCCGACATATTCAGCGTAGCCACTAAAAAAGACCAGGCTAATTTAATCTTTGAGGAAGTCCATAACATGGTTAAGCAAAGCCCGGAATTAACTAAACATATTAAAAAGCGTAAGGCAGATATATATTTCCCGTTAACATTTAGTAAATTCCAATCATTAGGTAAGAACTCAAACACCCTAGACGGTTTAAACGCCCATTTAGTTATAATGGACGAGTTACACGGTATACAGGATAGAAACCTATACGAAGTAATGCGACAATCACAATCAGCAAGGCAGCAGCCTTTAATGATAATGATAACAACGGCAGGAACTATTAGGGAATGTATCTTTGATGATATGTACCAATACGCTTGTAATGTAGTAGACGGTACTTTTAATGATGATAGTTTTTTACCCGTACTTTATGAACTGGACGCTAGGGAAGAATGGAAGGATCCAAAGAAATGGCAGAAGGCAAACCCGGCACTAGGAACAATTAAAAAGGTTGATGATCTAATTAGGAAAGTTGAAAGGGCCAAGAATAACCCTAATGATTTAAACGGCCTATTAGTAAAAGACTTTAATATTAGAGATACAATCCATAGTGCATGGCTATCCTTTGATGATATAAACAATGAAGAAACCTTTAATATAGAAGATTTTAGGGGGGCTTATGCTATAGGTGGAGCCGACCTATCAATTACAGGCGACTTAACGGCAGCCACTATATTATTAATGGATCCTAAAACAGAAAAGCGATATATACACCAGATGTATTGGCTACCATTAGATAACTTTAATGAAAGAGTAGAACGGGATAAGATACCTTATGATAAATGGTATGAACAGGGCCTATTAAGGCTATGTACTGGTAATACAATTAGATATTCAGATATTACAGACTGGTTTTTAGAGATAGTAAACGATTATAATATAACCCCTTTATGGATCTATTATGATAGTTATTCAGCTAAATATTGGGTTGATGAAATGGAGCAACACGGCTTTAAAATGATTAGATGTATTCAAGGAGCCAAGACATTAAGTTTACCAATGCAGCAAATGGGAGCCGATTTAAAGGCTAAAAAGATTAATTACAATAATCACAGTATTTTAAAATGGTGCTTAACTAATACAGGAATTTAAACAGACAGAAACGGTAATATAGTACCTATTAAAAATCAAAGCCCTAAAATGAGGATAGACGGCACGGCCAGTATGCTTAATGCTTATGTAGGTTTAATGGATCATTATGAGGAATTTAAAAGAGCATTATAAAAGGAGTGATATTATGGCAGATATTAAAAAGAATAACCGATTAAGAGATAAAAAGATTGATATTCTTAAACAGGTTAGGGGATATGATGAATATGGGGAGCCTATAGACGAATTACAGACCATAGCAGCTAATATATGGGCCTACTATAGACAAGTATCCGGTAGCGAATTTTTTTCAGCTTTAACGGCCAATACGAAGGTAGACGCTATATTTAATATAGCCTATAGGAAAGACATAGATACCACTTGTAAAGTTAAATTTAGGGGCGAAATATACGAAATAACCCGTATAGATGATTATGAAGGTTATAAAGAAACCCTAACTATATACGCCACTAAAACTAATTAAAGGGGGATATTATGACTATAAAAGAACTGGATAGAAAACTAGGGGAAGCCCTACAGACATTTAGCGAAGAAATACAATCTAATATAAGTTGTGCTAATGATCCAAGAGAAACATTAAATTATTATGACTATGAGCAATTAGCCAGACAAGTATTTTATATGGTTGATGATTTTAGGGCCAATATTATTAAATACCTGGAAAGCCAAGCTAAATGATTATACAAAAGGTTGATTTTGTACAATTCCATAAATAACAACGCCGTAGAATGGCCTACAATGGCTTTAAAAGGTTATGGTAATGGTTTTATACCTTTAAAAGATAAGACGGCTTAAAACGCAAAATAAAGGCTATTAACGATATAATGATTAATAGCCTATTTTTTTATATTATTATGGTTGACAGTTTGAATTTATAATGTTAATATATGATTGTAAACATTAAATTATTACATAAACAAAGTAAGAAAGGGGGACAGAATAATAATAGTAATACTAATAACATTAATAACATTGGCAAACTAAAAAGATACCTGGAAAAGCGGCTAAACTTAACCCAGATACCTTAACGAACACCCCAAAGGGCTTAATACTATTATATCACCTTTGGGGCGAAAAATCAAAGGAGGATATAATAAAGAAGGTGATTAAAGGGATAATACTTATAATTATTGCTTTATTACTATTACCGATACTTATAATTTTAGAAGTAGCCAAAAAATCATAATCATAGGGTCCGGCAAGGGCCCTTTTTTTTCTGTAATTATATACCGGACCGGTGCACAGGACCTGAGGACCTAACGAAAAGAAACAGGATGCCAATAATTGGTTATTAACTTATCTTACTTAAAGGAGTTAAATATGTTTTATTAGATTATATTGACGGCAACTTTAAAGATGATCCAGGTGTAGCCTATGCAATATTAGAAGAATTTTTAGACAAAGCAATAAACAGCTCTATTAAAATTGATAAATACTTAAAGCTAGAGAGAAAATAGAAAAGCGGCAAGGGGGCTAAAGTAATGAGAAGGCAAAGAGATAATAAAAAATATGGACTTTATTTAAACGCTTTTTGTAGTGCAATTAAACAATATGCAGCAGCCCCAGACATTACTAAAAAGGACTATATAAAACAAGCCGTATTCCATGGAGTAAAGGCTATTAATCTAAAAGAAAAACCCCAATACCTAACTAGAGAGGAAGCAGAAAGCAATTTCCAATTTGGCAGCGTAGTAAAAGATATGATGGGCCTATTAACGCCAGGCGAATTTATAACAATATTCCCAATAGAAAAGGAATATAAGGGCCATAAATGGGGTATGAAAGATTATTTCTATACCAGGGATTATATTAATACATTGGATCCTAATAAAACAATAGCAGAGCAGGAAGATCCTTTAATGTTTATATGGGAGTACACTAATTGGGATATAACTGAATTTAATGTTAATCTTATGGGCTATTTAAGCGATTTAAGGCAGCTAGAGGGTTACCCTTCATTAGCCACAGAATGGGCCGAAATGAACGGAATAGAAACATTTACAGCACACCAAGACCAGAAGGGTAATAAATTCATTATAAAAGACGGTAAGGTAGCCAAGTTAAATAAGCCTATACCAAAGTATCTAAAGGTAGTTAAATAATCATTACAGGGGGCTTTTATGCCCCCTTTGGTACATATTTAAGGTTAAGGCACAAAATCTTAATTTTGCGACTAAAACAATAAAAGAAAGGGGTTTAAATTATGGATAATAAGTATTTACAAGCCAATGACATTATAAAAAAGGCTATGTATGATTTAAGGAAATTGTTAGACCAGGCAGACTATGAGGGAGCAGAGAACAGCCAAGCTTATGATAATTTAGAATACCTTATAGAGAAAATGGAAGATACAACGGAAAGCATTGAGTATTTAGCAGCAGAAGTAAAAGAGGGCGTTTTATTTTTAGATAAGAAGCTTAATAAGTTTTATATCAAGTATTATGACGGTACAGAAAGCTACCCTTTAAGTTGTGGATCATCATTAGAGTATTTTTATGATGAATGGCTATTTGGTAGGGTTGAATATACACAAAGGGACGGCAAAGAGGGTTATTATTTCTATAACCATGAAGCAGGACACCCGTTTTTAATGGAAGGTATGATTGTTAGAAAAAGAATGATATAGAAAGGAGTGGATCCAATGACTAGAATAATAGCCCTGGTAAATCAGAAAGGCGGCACAGGAAAGACCACAAGCACTATTAATATAGCAGCCGGGTTAAAAGATAGAGGTTATAGAGTATTAGCCATAGATTTAGACGCACAGGGCAGTTTAACGGCCAGTTTAGGGATTGAAACATACAATCTATCTAATACCATTTATGAAGCCTTTAAAGGCGAAATTAAGGCCCAGGATTGCATTATAAAAAAGAAATTTGATGTAATGCCGTCAGATATTAGGCTATCCGGGGCAGAAATTGAATTAAGCAGCACACCAGGAAGGGAAACCATACTAAAAGAAGTATTGGAGCCGATAGTTAACAATTATGATTATATTTTAATTGATTGCCCCCCAAGCCTAACACTATTAACCCTTAATGGATTAGTAGCAGCTAAAGAAATATATATCACGCTGCAACCAGAATATTTGGCCCTATTAGGTATGAGCCAATTAATCAAGACTATAGAAACAGTAAAGCGAAGGTTAAACCCAGATTTAGAGGTTACAGGGATTATTATAACTATGTTTGATAGTAGAAAGCTACTTTATAAAGAAGTTATTGAGAATGTAGAAACTTATTTCCCAGATAAGCTATTTAATACTAGGATCCGTAACAATGTATCATTAGCAGAAGCCCCGGCCCAAGGAATGGATATATTTAGTTATAAACCTAATAGCAACGGAGCCGAGGACTATAACAGTTTAGTAGATGAAATATTGAAAAGGAGTTGATTATAAGTGAGTAGGATAAAAAACAACCCGTTAGATTGGATAGGACAACAAGAGGAAGAAGAAAAAAAAGGCCCTGGAAGGCCAAGAACTATAGACAGAGAATATACCAAAAGCAGCCAGGAAGGATTACAAGAGAATTGGACTAGAGCCACTTTTATAGTTAGAGAGGATCTATTGGAGAAATTGAAAGATTTAGCCTATACCAATAGAACTACTATTAAAGACGAAATAAACCAAGCATTAGCCGAGTACTTGAAGGATAAGGAAGTTATTAGAAGGGGTGATAAGTAATGAGTAATACAGGTAATAACGGTAATATCAGTAATATAGGTAACCAATTAGAAAAAGGTAACCTAGTAGTATATACCGTAAAAGATTTATCTAAATTACTGAATACAACACCGCAGACAGTAAGAAAGTATATAAGCGAAGGTAGAATAAAAGGGAAAAAAATAGGCCGTCAATGGCTAGTTGATGAGGAAGCAGTAAAAGAGTTTTTAAACGATTAAATAAACATAGTAATATTGGTAAACAAGGTTTACAATGTAAACATAATAATATTGGGAGGGGGATAATATGAGTATACCCAAAATAGAGCCATGGATAACCGAGGAATACGCCCAAGAGAGAAGCGAAAGAATAAAGAAGTTAAAAGCAGAGGGCAAAGATCATATAACACCTAATAGCTTAACTAAAGAAGGAAAATTGGAAATAACTAAAAACACAGTAGCAAGTGCATTAAAATTTAATGAATTAAGATTGAAGAAGATAGAGGAATTAGGCCCAGAGGAATTTATAAAAACCAGTATACAGGAAACCAAAGAATTAATTAATATGCTTGAAAATCCTACACCAGAAGAAAAGTATAAGTATACAGAAGCTTATTTTAATGACTTGATTAATACCCATAAAGATACTTTAAAATTTTATGAAGAACTTTATCAAGATAAGGATAAACTAATTGATACATTAGAAAAACATAAAATTAGAACTAAAAAACATATTGAGGAACTAAAGAAAAAACTTGATAGGATTAATAACCTTCAACAGTCCGACATAGAAAAATTAGAACTATCCGTAATAATGGATATGATAGACGGCAAAGGGTTGGAACAGGAAATAGAGTTGTTAGACGGTATAGTACCAGAAAGCTATATTATACCTAATAATAAGTTGGTGAATACAATGGCTAAAGGCGAAGTATTATGTAATGAAAACTTTAATTTAAGAATAAATAACGAAAATAAAAAAGAAATTTTAACCAAGGTAAGCCTTAATTATGATGATGAAAACATACAGATTTATGATAAAAATAAAAGGTTTACCCCTTATGACCGTACCGTCCATAATGCCGTATGTAGTTTATTTGAAGCCGGTAACACGAACTTTACACCAGACCAAGTATATAGGGCTATGAATGGATTAGACGACCAACAATATGTAAGCCCCCAAGCCGTAGGAGCCATTACTAGAAGTTTAGATAAACAAAGGCGTATTTATGCTAAAATTGATTATACCAATGAAGCTAAAGCATATAGAAAAGATGTTAATAGCTGCATAGTAGAGGATTATATTTTATCAGCCAAAAAAATAACCCTGGAAGCAGGGGGCCAAAGAGTAACAGGTTATAAATTAAATAGTAAACCTATATTATATCAATATGCACAAGTATCAGGGCAAGTATTAACGGTACCTAGTAAGCTATTAAATACTAAAGATGTAATTAGATCTACAGAAGATGTAATTATTATTAGAGAATATTTAATAAGGCGTATAGAGGTAATGAAAAAGAATAAAGACCAATCCAACTGTATTTTACTTGAAAGAGTTTATGAGGAACTAAACGAGCCAGAACCAACAAAGAAAAAAGCTTTAAAAGTTAGGAATATAATAGAAAAGTTATTGAGTAAATTTGTATCAGAAAAATACATTAAAAACTTTGAATTTTATAAAGAGGGGCGAGCATTTAAAGGAATAGAAATATTTTATTAGAACGCTTGTTTGGGTGCAATAAGTGGGAACCATGGGTGCAATAAGTGGGAACCATGGGTGCAATAAGTGGGAACCATGGGTGCAATAAGTGGGAACCTTAAAAAAATAAAAAATGCCCTCAAACCTAGATAGGACAAGCCTTTCAGCGATTGCTCAAAAACCCTATAAGTACTATAAGTATTATAGGTACTGTAGCAGCATTGGCGGCTTGCTTGACAGCCGCCGCCATGCCTTAATATTATTTCTTTAACAGTTAAAATAAAATATTAACCTGGACATTAACATTAACTTTAAGATTAAGAGGAGGTATAAAATGAAGATTACAGATTTAGAGCAAAGAGTTAACTTATTATCTTTAATTGAAAGTAAATATAAGGTAAAAAGGGTAGGGAATGTTTTAAGAATAAACCCATGCCCAATATGCGGGAAAAAAGACCATTTTACTATATATCCAGAAACTAATAGTTATAGTAGTTTTAGTGAGTGCTGCCAGGGCGGAAGCGTGTATAAGTATTTAGTAGAGGTAGAAGGAATGGACGAAGAAACGGCCTATAAGGAATTATTAGAACTAGCAGGGGAAACGCCAGAAGGTGAATTTAAAGTAAATATAAAAAAGGAAAATGCCCCCAAAACAGAGCCGACCAAGCAAGTTAAGGGAGCAGATGCCTATAAAGATTATACCAATATCATATTAGAATTATACAATAAACAGACAGACCAAGACAAGGCGTATTTTATAGAAAGAGGAATAAGCCCGGAGATTATAGACAGATACAAGCTATGTATAGGTGATGTAAATAGATTAGATAATAATTACTTTGGTAAAAGGGCCATATTGCCAGTATGGAAGGATAATAAAGTTGTTTACTGGAACGCTAGAGCAATAGAAAAGGATCCTAAAATAAAGTACCTAAAGGCAAGAGGGGACGCAGTATATTTTAATATAGACCATTTAAAGACGGCAGCAAAAGGGGAAACAATAGTTATAACAGAAGGCGAATTTGACGCTTTAAGTTTTGAAAGTATAGGAGTAAAAGCCATAGCCATAGGCGGAGTAGGGAACTATAAAAACTTTATACAAGACAATAAAAGAAATGACTTATTGTTTTTAACCGCCTTTGATAATGACGAGAAGGGCCAGGAAGTAGAAAGTAAATATAAGATTGAGATACCTAAACAATATAAAGATGTTAACGAATGGATCCAAGGCAACAAAGAAGAATTTAAAGAAAGTATCTATAAGCAAATAGAAACACAGAAAAGACCAGATAGTTTATATAATTATATGCTTAATAGATTAATTCCAGATATTGAACAGTATAAGCAATTTAGGGATAGAAAAACAGGATATAAAAACCTAGATGAAATTACAAGCATTTACCCTGGATTATATGTTATAGGTGGATTAAGTACACTAGGAAAAACAACCTTTATACACCAGATGGCCGACCAAATGGCAGAAATGGGCGAACATATAATATTTTTTAGTTTAGAAATGGCTACCCTTGAATTAATCACTAAAAGTATGGCCCGTTTAACGGTACTGAATAAAGACGGCTATAACTTTGAGAATGGCGTATCAGCTTTACAGATTAGATTAAATGATATACCGGAAAGAAAAAGGGCAGCGGTGCAACAGGCCATAACTAATTATGAGCCTATATCTAAAAGGTTTAGTATTGTAGAAGGTAACTTTAATACTAATATAGATAGTATAAGGGAGTATATACACAATTACATTTTATTAAATAAAGTAAGCCCAGTAGTGATAATTGATTACCTACAGATCATACCAGGACGGGAAACAGATAGAAGCGACAAGGAAAGAATAGACGGCGTAGTAACAGAATTAAAGAGAATATCAAGGGATTATAATATAAGTGTAATTGTTATTAGTAGTTTAAATAGGACAAACTATTTAACCCCTATAGACTTTGAAAGTTTTAAAGAAAGTGGAGGTATAGAATATACCGCAGATGTAGTATGGGGGCTGCAATTACAAGTAATACATGACGAGGTATTTAATTCACAAACCAAGATAAAAGAGAAAAGGGAAAAGATTAACCAGGCCAAGAGGGCCAACCCTAGACAAATAGAATTAGTATGTTTAAAGAATAGGAACGGTATAAGTAATTATAGCTGCCTATTTGAGTACTACCCTAAATATGATCTATTTATTAGCCAAGAGGAATATAATATTGAGTTTAACCAAGGAAGTAATG
>Ga0209608_1002202_pt1 | contig 14229 bp, 10 predicted proteins | sample AD_UKC130_MetaG_FD_184428 | JGI IMG/M metagenome (GOLD analysis project Ga0209608, IMG submission 184428) | Active sludge microbial communities of municipal wastewater-treating anaerobic digesters from Canada - AD_UKC130_MetaG (SPAdes) (version 2) | ecosystem: Engineered > Bioreactor > Anaerobic... | reverse complement strand
CGGCCGGTTGGCGATTGGGGCTGGTATTATCGTGGCCGCGACGGCGCAAGTCATTTAACAAGCGGGTCACCCCAATGGCTGGACCTACCAACACATCTCAACACGTCACCTCCTGGCCAAAGGTCACGCTGTTGTGATCGGGTCAAATCCGTTACGGCAAACGGCCAAGTCAGGACCTTCCTTCTGGTGGAAGGAGTTGGGACAATCATCGGTAAGCGTCCCATGGCTAGTTCTTGGGCCCGGGGAGACAACAAACAATTTTCACGAGAAACGTCATCGTGGCACCGTCCCAATCCCTTTTCTATTACGATGAAGGCCTAAAGCTATTACCCATCAACTTGGCCATTGATGTCCGACGGCCCCATGCCCAGGCCTTTGTTTCTCATGCTCACGCCGACCACATTGCGCGACACGGATACACATTATGCACGGCAGAGACGGCGGCCTTCCTCGGCCTGCGCCTTGGTCCACGGCCGACGCGGGAAATGTCCTACGGAAAAAACATCGACTGGGGTGGCGTCTCTCTGACTGTTTATCCCGCGGGCCATTGTTTGGGGTCGGCCATGTTGCTTGTTGAGCACCAAGGACAACGGCTTCTTTACACTGGCGATTTTAAACTACGCCCCGCTTTGACCACACCGGCTGCCCAACCCGTCAAGGCAGACATCCTCATCATGGAAACAACCTACGGGGAACCGCGGTACCGCCTGCCTCCGGAAGATGAGGTGATCGAGGATTTGGCATGCTGCATCCGCGACACGTGGGACCGAGGTCGGTGCCCTGTCATCATGGCTTATGCCCTGGGTAAGGCCCAAGAGGTGTCTAGGCGTTTGAGTGAGGCCGGGATAGGTGTTGTCCAACACTCGTCCGTGGCAACGATCAGCCGGATTTATGAGCAATTCGGAGTCTCGGTAGGAAATTACCGTCCCTACGACGGACGCTTAGAGCGCGGTGAGGTGCTGATCACATCACCCCAACAACGTTGGGACTGCCCAACGGAGTCAGTCGTTCGGATTGCCGTCACAGGTTGGGCCTTGGACCCTTCGGCCAAGTACCGTCTTGGGGCCGATGTTGTGTTTCCCCTCTCTGATCATGCCGACTACGAAGAACTCTTCCAGATGGTGCAAACCGTTCAGCCCCAACTTGTTTATTGCACGCACGGGCCCGCGACATTCGTGCGGGATTTGATGGAACGTGGCTGGGGCGCCCGCCTTTTGGGTCGCCCCACACAAAAGCTCCTGTTTTGATAGCCCGCCTCGCTGTGCTTCACCGTCTTCAGTTTGGCGGCTCATCTGCCGCCTCGTTACCGAAACGAAAGCAACCATAACGCGAGGAGCCAGCGGAAGACCACAGGCCAACGCCCACAAAAAAAGGCGATGACGGTCGCCCCACATTTTCCCTGTCCCCCCTGCCGTTAAAATCGAACGCCAACCGGGTCTATTGACGTCCTGCGAAGCCACGAGTAAAAGGAACGTGATGGGGTGGTGGTAGTCTGGGAAAAAGCTCCCATGAGGAGCGCGCCAGATTGGCACACTATGAATCATTAGTTTTTCTCAAAGGAGGTTGATTGTGTCGATTTGTGAACGCAAACGAGAACTTCGCCGAAAGCGCCATCGCCGGGAAAAGTATCGCATTTTCAAGAGAAAACTTTTGACAGCAAATGCCTCGGAGCGGGCAATTATTGCGGAAAAAATTCGAAAATTGGCCCCTGACCCGGAAGTGGTGTTGAAGAATCTCGGCCTCTTGGAGAGCCAGCGTTGATTCGCCCCAGGAGCAAACCTTCTTGTGACGCTCCTTCTTTTCTGACTCGCCGCGAAGACGGCCCATAAGACGAAGGCGAGATCAAAATGGCTATTTACTCGACATGACGATCGTTCCGTCCCAGGAATTGGGCGGAACACGGTGATGTTGTGCGATGTATGCGGTCACAAAGTCCGGACCGCGGTCCTCGGCAGGCAATTGATGAAAGAGGGAGAAGGCCCGCTCCCAGTCGCCTCGGATAAAGGCCTCCACTGCTTGTTCACAAAGGTGGAGGTGGTGCTCCTTTAAGAGAGGATATTCGCACTCCGGGGGCAGCAGCTCGTGGACGAGGACCGCCTGATCCAAACCATATGGCCGAATCCGCGCGATGGGCCTAATCCGTCCGATTTCTGGAGTCACGAGAGTCCTGGCGGCTCTCGCCGTCTCATCGTCCATCAAAATCGGAACATGGATCAGTTTGGTGATTCCCTCAAGACGTGCGGCCAGATTGACAGGCGGTCCAAAAACGGTGATTTTTGCGTGGTCGGGTGTGCCAATCTTTCCAGCCACGACACGCCCGCTTGCTAACCCAATACCAATGTGAAATCCCGCAAGCGGATGTCCAGGGGTCTGCGCCGCCTGACTGAAGTCGTGTCGAATGGCAAGGGCCGCCCGACAGGCTGCGAGTACCCGATCCTCCCGCGGCAACGGCCAGCCCCAAAAGCCCATGGCGGCATCCCCCTGAAAGTCCCCAATGACTCCCCCATGTTCGAGGATCCGCCGGGTCATCACCTCGAGGGCCGCACTAATCCGGTCAAGAAGGGGCAATAGTTGATCAGCCTGGCGTTCCGTCTCGTGCGCAAATCCCCGCAAATCGCAAAACAACACTGTGGCCACTACCTCGCGCGGCTGGAGGGCGGCCTCCCAATCCTCCGGTCCTAAGCGGTCTAACACGGGCCGGGGCAAAAACTGAGAGAGGATGGCTTGGCGGTGCTCCAAACGGCGAAGTTGCAACAGGGCACCCGTCATTTCAGCGACCAGTTCCAGGAACTTAGCATCCTCTTGAAGGGTGTCCGGCGTGGTGGCACCCGATCCCCATTCAGAATGAAACCGACCGGCCACATAAATCACCCAAGGAGACGCCCCCTCGGCCACAATCGGGGTACCGATGGCCCAGTCTATGTTTTGTCGCGCCGTGTAGGTGGGACCCGCACGCCTGTGGGACGGTTGACTATGCGTGGTTTGGCCCGGTGACACGGTTTTTGAGGTACCTTCCGGTACTAGTTCGCGCCACATGTGCAGGACGCTTTGGCGACGCCGCCAAGCGTCCAGGATGAGCTGCCGACTGGGACAGAAATCTCCCTCTGTCAGTTGTCGCCGATCCCAGTGAATCACACGAATGTCCACATCCAGGGGCGCGACTTCTTGGGCCCCGCCATCGTCCGATGAACACGACGTCGCCGGATAGGGCTTGTCCAGGGCCACAATGGCCACGGCCTCCACATTCGGCATCCCGGCCAAGAGAAGATTGACTAGCCGGGCAGCCAGTTCGGCGTCGGCAGCAGCCCGGGAAACGACACGGGGCAATCGCAAAAGGACTTCCAGACGATAGTTCGGATTGCGGAAAACGACTTGTCGCAGATACTGCGGGCCAAAGGCCTTCTGTTGCGTTGGGGTCGGGTGGTCGGCCGCCACAGAAACCCGCTGCCGACTGAGGCTAAAGCTCGTTTTTCCAATGACGAAGCATTCACCCGGCCTGACCCGAAATTCCTCGCTTTCCGTCCCTTGAAAGTAGATCGGATTGCGAGCAGTGGGCAGCCGACGGACGTGCAGATTTGTTCCATCCCAACGAATCTCGGCATGTTGGCGAGAGATGTGGGGATCCCAGGGGATACTCCAAATTCCGGCCGCTCGTCCCAAGGTGATAGTCTCGTGCAAGGTGAGCGGTCTCCGCCAACGCTCTGCCACGTCTTCTCCCTGCGCAATCAAATAGACTTCTGGCTCGTCGGTCATTGTTCTTGTTCGGATGCTTCGGGTACTGTCCGCGATGTCGCCACCGTTCCACCTTGGGATTCAATACTCGGTCCACTAGGTATGGAATCAGACACCCAGGGCGCGGTACTCGTCGGGTGATCCGTGATGACCCTCGGAACGACGCGGTGCGATCCTCGCGACGTTTCACGCAAAAGATATTCAGAACGACTCAAGAGGTGATTTTCGTGAATTTCGTTCAGAAGGCGCACCGTCAGTGTCCACAACCCCAGGAGGATTGCAGCCACCAGACTGGCCGAAATCAGGCCGTAGCGAACCAGCGCCTTCTGAAAGCCTTCCAGCGGACCGCGGACCGCCACATCGTAATCCTCTTGCACGATGACCATCCAGCCTGTGTCTTGTGAGTCTTTCCCTGAAGAGAGTCTCACTGGGGCGGCCTGAGCCAAATAATCGCGTGCAAAAAGTGATCCTTCGGGGTCGGCGGCCAGCGGGTCCCGATAGCCGATCGCTCGCGGATCATGAATCGCCCCTTTGTCCAGATCCGGTGGAAGGGCATCTTTAGAAAGGCGATAATTCTGAAATCGCTCAGGAAGTCGTTGTTCCCGTAAAAGAACCTGATCAAAGAGCGGATGTTGAAGAATCATCCCGGTGTGGTCTCCCGGTCGCAGTTCCACCAAAACCGGAAATTGGGCGGGTGTGCCTTCCAATTCCACGAACCGGGTCACGCGGACAGTCAAAGCCACCACTCCCAAAAACTCGTTTGTCCGCAAGTCAATCACCGGGGCCGCCACAGCCACAATCCACAATCCCGTCGCTTCGCTCCGGAATACCGCCGAGAGCTTGGGGGAACGAAGGTGCTCTCCTTGTGCGGGGCGCCACTCACGTGGCATGTCTCGATCCAAGCCCGTGAAGAAACTCCGCCAAGCATAATTCCGGCCAATCGTCACAGATTCGGGAACACGCGCCGTGGAGATGCCGTTCGGATCACAGAAGAACCAACTTGCCACATCGTCAACCGATGATTCCCCTGATTCCTCGGGTCGCATCCACGGCGGGATAAGGGCCGAAAACTCCCGTTGCAGGGCTGCCCGTAGGGGATGGCTGCGAAACCGCCGACGCAGGACCTCGGCTTCTTCCTCCGGCAAATCGGCACGAGATAGCTCTCGCGACAATTCCTCATATTCCGGATCGCGGATGACCTGGCGGATCAAATCCTGGAATCGAGCATTACCCCCCAACTGCTCCACCGCCTCAAACCGGCGTCGCAACTCCTTTCCTGCTAGGTCGGCCACATACTGTGCCATCAAGCGATTATTCTCCAATGCCCGATGAATCAGCATATCGCGTGATCGATTGACGGTTGTGGCAAATCCCCGCCAGGCAAAAAGGGCAAAGACCAATAGGAGCAAGGCAGGTCCTACGAAACCGAGAACCACCAACGGCCGGCGTGCCCGCTCGGCCGCCCAAGTTTCGAGGGCCACCAAGACCGACTGAATGTTTGGGAATCTCTGATTTGGGTCTGGGGCCAGGCAACGTTCCAAGATCGCCGCCAGTCCACGATCAACACCCGGAATCGAACGGTGGTCCGTGGGAATCCCCGATTCCTCGATCAGTCGCCGGTAGGCCGCCAATCGCTCCTCGAGATCGGTGATCTCCTCGATCTTTTTGGCCGTCTCCTGATCCCGGTGGGGCGGATGGCCCGTCAGCATGCAATAAAACAAGGCCCCTAGGGCATAGACATCCCATCGAGCATCAGGCACCGCATTCAAGTCGGCCTGCTCGGGCGCCATATAGAAAAGCGTACCGAGGGCCGGGAGTTGCTCATGCGACAGCCGCGATTGTCCAAAATCGGCCAGACGCGGCTTCCCGTCCTGATCCAAGAGGACATTTCCCGGCTTCAAGTCGCAGTGTAAGACCCCTTTGTTATGGGCATGAAGCAATCCTATAGCGACCTCGCGGAACAAGCGAACGGCCTCGGTCGCGGGAAGCGGCCCCTTTGCCAGACGTTCCGCCAACGACCCCTGTTCCATGAACTCCATCACGTAGTAGGGAGGCTCGGAGTCCCACCCCACGGCGATGAGCTGAACAACGTACCGGTCGGCGCAGAGGAAGGCCAGCTTTTCGACCTCGCGGGAAAGCAGGGACCAATCGAGCCCGCCGCGGTGGGAGTAAAACTTGATGGCAACCCGACGGCCCGTGTTGCGCTCCAGGGCTACCCAAACTTCCCCGTACGCCCCTGCTCCTAAGAGGCGCTCGGGATCGTAGCCCGGCACATCGGCGGGCGGACGGCGACCTTGCAGGCTCATCGCCTGTGATAGTCGGCGTTCGGCACCACCTTGTGGGATCGTCGGTTCGTCTGGCATAGATGCGATTGGGGAAAGAAGACTTGCTGGCTGTTTGTTGATTGGCCCAACCTACTTCAGTATATCCGCTTAGGCCCTCCAAAATGAGGTCTTTTAGTGAAGCGCCGTGAAGAATGATCCGTCGTCATTCGGCAGACGAGACAGCGTAACATGGTTTAAAGCCTATCCCAAAAACCCCCCTCTCCCTCTGGGAGAGGGTTGGGGTGAGGGCAAGCGATCGCCGGAATCGATTGAGAAAACCGGCAGTGATTCGAGCGTGCTCCCCCCGACCCCTCTCCCGCCGAACGGGTCAGGGAAGATTATGGGATAGGCTCTTCGCAGAATCCTCCGGTTCGAGAAAAAGCGCAACCACAACGACTGCCCCTGGCAATGGACGCCCTCGTCACGGAAGGCCACGTGCCCTTGTGGCCGAAAAAGACAATTCGCGACTAATTCATCGCACCGTGGTCGCGACGTTGGGTTTATCAAGGTTGCTCCCCTCACGTACGGGATTTTATTCACGAACTCCTTGCCTGCCACCCATTGCAGAAGTTTCATCAGGTGGGAATCCCATTTGAGAAATCACCGATTGCGATACAATCGAAGTATTGGTCAAGACCAAAAGACAATCTGAAGTCGGACAAGTAATCATGCGTTCTTCTGCCCGGGCAGGGGCAGTTCGTTTGCACCAACAGAACAGACGACTCCGTTCCAGCAAGCGTGAAAGGACCCCAACATGAAGGTTGTGGCATTCAACGGTAGCCCTCGTAAAGATGGTAACACCGCCATTCTCGTGGAAACGACCCTCCAGGTGCTCCGCCGAGAAGGGATCGAGACGGAGCACATTTCACTGGCAGGGCAACACCTCCACGGCTGCGTGGCCTGTTATCGTTGTTTTAAAGAAAAGGGACAATGCCACCAAAAGGACGACGCTGTCAATGATTACATCAAGAAAATCACCGAGGCTCAAGGTGTCATTTTGGCGTCGCCTGTCTATTTCGCTGATGTGACAACCAACATGAAGGCCCTGATGGAACGGTCCGGGATGGTCGCCCGCGCGGCTGGCGATCTTTTTCGCAGAAAGGTGGGCGCCGCGATCGTGGCCGTGAGACGGGCGGGCGCCATTCATACGTTCGACTCGCTCAATCATTACTTCTCCATCGCTCAAATGATTACTGTAGGTTCCAGCTATTGGAATGTGGGCCGCGGTCTGCAACCGGGCGAGGTCAGTAGTGACGAGGAAGGTATCCGCACCATGCAAACCCTCGGAGAAAACATGGCTTGGGTGATCAAAAAGCTGTACGGTACGACGTGACAGATTCCCCGTCTTCCTCTGTCGTCCGAGTCCAAGCATTACTTACCCCGTTTGCGTGACCGATTTTGATTTCGCATGTCCGACTACCAAGAAGATTCTGACATTCAACCCTCCGCCCCAGGGGCACCTACTTCGGCCACACTGGAAGAGGCCTTGGCCAAGTGCCAAATCGCGCTCCTCCCGGAGCAGGTGCGGCTTCTCGATCAATATTTTCAGCTTCGGCGGGAATGGAATCAGAAGATGAACCTTACCCGCCATGATACCTACGATCAGTTCGTTGCCCGGGACGTGGTGGATTCCTTATCGTTCATGCGATGCCTCCAGCCTGATGAAGTGATCCTAGACGTTGGGACGGGCAGTGGTGTCCCCGGCGTGGTTTTGTCGATTCTTCGCCCAGACTTGTGTGTTGTCCTTAGCGAGACCGTCGGCAAACGTGCTCGTGCCGTCGCGGATATTGTGTCTCGTTTAGGACTGAAAATCCCGATGCTCATTGGTCGGGCCGAGAAATACCTGGAAGCAGGCGGATGGGAGTTCCATTCCCTCGTTATTCGTGCGGTGGCCCCACTTCTGAATCTACTTCGCTGGTTTCGTCCTTACTGGGATTGTTTTGATCGGATGTTGATCCTCAAAGGCCCCCGTTGGGTCACCGAGCGCGGCCAAGCACGGCACTATGGCCTGATGCACGGGTTGGCCCTGCGGGTGGTTGACCGATACACGATCCCGGGAACCGGAGCCGAAAGCGTCCTTCTCCAGATCTGTCCCGAGGAACGGCTCATCCCGCCGCGTGAATGCCGTTTCCGCAAGCTGTCTTGCGAAGAAATGATCACAGGAGTTGTGGAATCACCTCAACCGGGTCCGTTTGCCAAAAAAGGCACCGTCCCACCGGCTGCCAAACATCAGAAGAAGCCAGGTCCCAAGAAGCCTTCCGTCAGCAAAGGCCCGGGCAAAAATCCGGGCAGAAGACCAAAATAACTCGTCCGGAGATCATTTGGGCTACCAAGACTGAGGACCGAAGAGTCATTCCGCGAAGGTGACGAATCGCCATCGACTGCCGATGAGTCCTTCTCCCTGAGGTGACCGGAGCGGTGTGACCCGCACCGCTCCGGCCCTCAGGTCACCGAACCCCATCGAGAAGCGCTCGTCGGAGCGGCCGACCCAGAAACCGCATCATCCGACAAGCTTCATGCTTCACCCCAGGAGGGAGGGCTGCATCAGGCTCCCGCAAACCTAACGCAATCGATGGGGTTGTCACTGGCTTGCAATGGATGTCGTGCTGTGTATCTTCCAAACCTCCTTGCTCGACTTTTCTCTGTGGCCTCCCAGCACCGTCTGAGAAAGCCTTTTAACAAGCCCTATTCACGTTACATGGGGGAATTCCTGCTCCAACCACTGGCGGATGAACTGGAAGTCGTCCACTTCTAAATCGTTCTCTTTCAAGGGGCGCCATCGGCGGTGTCCATTACCGATGACCAAGACACAATCCCCCTCGCGAGCCTCTGTCAAGGCCCAACCAATGGCCTCCGTTCTGTCCGGTATGACAATCCGCCGGGGCGATTTCATAGATTCGTAGGCCAACGGTGATAGAATTGCTGGGTCTTCGCGTCCGGGATTGGCGAGGGTGATAACGCCCAGTCCGCAATGCGCGTCGATCAACTCCAACCACTTTCCAAGTTCTTGCCGTGGATTGCGCGGCAGCGACGCCACACAAATAACACGTCCCTGAACCTGGGGCACAACCGCTTCTAACACCGCGGCTAAAGACGTGGACGTTTCCGCAGCATCGACAAACACAGAGAACGGTTGACCACCGAGGACCGGCTGAAGCCGCCCGGGAATCTGATCCACACTCTCGATAGCCTGGACGATCACCTCCATGGGGACGTGGTACGTTAACCCCACAGCCACCGCGGCAAGGCAGTTCCGAACATGGTGGCGCCCGAACATCTTTGTGCGGACCGGAAACGTATCGTCCCCCACACAGATGTAAAAGGTTTCCTCGCCAAGATGTCGGTGAATTTCCCGAGCCTTGATTTCGGCGGCCGCGTGAATACCCACAGTCAATGCGGGATGGTCCGTTTCGGCCAGGGCCGCCCGACAACGTGAATCGTCCGCGTTAAAAATGGCCAGCCCTTCCGGTCGTAGGTTATCGACCAACGAAAACCACCGACATCGGGCATCGTGTGAAGAGGCACCCTCTGCCTCATCATTAAGAAACACCACGGTGTCAAATTCCAGACCGGCAGTGTATCGCTGCTTGATGGCCTTGGCAGAAACCTCCACAACGGCGTGCGTGCATTCGTTGTCGGCCATCCGGGCAAGCCTTGCGGCTAACTCGTCTGGGGGCGGCGTCGTCTCCACAGGAAAGGTCGATTCTTCCCCTTCGAAATAGCCCAGGCTCGTGAGCATTCCCACAGAATAACCGGCTTGCACCAGGATGCGGGCCACAAGGCATGAGGTTGTCGTTTTTCCGTACATCCCCGTCACGCCGATCACACCCAGCTTTTGGGTAGGAAAGCCGTGAAGGGCGTGGCAGATCCGTCCGTAAGCCGTGCGAACGTCGGACACGCAAATCACCGGGACAGATAAACCCGGCAGGACGTCTTCCGAGAGGATGGCGGCACATCCACGCCCCACCGCCTGCTCAATAGCGGCGTCCCGGCGAGGTCCGGGCGGGTGCAGAAGAACAAACAGATCACCCGGCTTGATCCGGCTCGGCTGGCTATGGCACACCCCTACCTGCAACTCTCCGTCGCCAAACACCTGAAGGTCCGGCAGGAGCTGCTGGAGCGTGATCGTTGTGCCCGCTCTGGAGCATAACTTCATCGGCCGAGGCCTCCGTACCTCGGATGATTACGGACAAACCTACAATGCTCGCCCATCAAGTGGGAAAACGACGTTACAATTGATGACCACTTCCGTGTGGTCAAGTCTGACGGGGATTGTGCTGATTTTCCGGCTTTTGTCAAGGCGAATTCCGGAGAGGGGCCTTCTGCTGAGATGCAGAGCCACGCTGTCGTGGCCGGATCGAACGGCCCGTGCACCGCTGTGTACTCCAATGACTTTTAACCCTCGGATTGGCAAGGCACCCCGTGCAACCAATTCTCCGAAGACGGTTCGGGGTATAGGATATGTCAAGCGACGTCCCTCAAATTGTCGGGAAAAGGAGGAGAGCTTGATGTTTGAAGTTTTTGAGCACACCGCTGATCTCGGCATCAGGGTACGAGCACCGAGCCTTGAAGGACTCTTCAAGGAAGCGGCAGAGGCCATGATTCAGCTCATGTGCCGGGGGCCACAGTTGGAAGACACGACCAGCGCCCCAACTGGAGCGACTCCTTCCGCTCAGGCTGCGTCACCGCCAACCGAAGCGTTACGGGCTACACCGACGGAATTGAGGGAGGTGACCATTCCGGCCGAGGATCTTCCTATCCCAGAACCCCAGCCAAGTCCTTGCGAAACGTCATCCGACAATGGCTCACGGATCGTACTGTCCCCCACTTGGGAAGACCTTCTCCACGATTGGCTGTCAACAATTCTCTATCTATTCTCAGTGGAACGCCTTATTCCCGTGGATTATCAGATACAGTTTGACTCAATGGGTCTTAAAGCACGACTGAAGGTCCGCGCGTACGATCCGGTCCGAGATGGTGGGGAAGTCGAAATCAAGGCCGTGACCTATCACGGGCTGAGAATCGAGAAGGAAGCCAATGAGTTTACGGCTCAGGTCATTTTTGACGTGTGAGGAGGCGGATCCCCAAGTCACTCATCCAGGGCAAACTGCTTGATGCGGCTGAAAACGGCCTTAGCAGCCTGAAGGGTCAAGGATTTGGGAGCACGTGGCATCGCTTCCCGCCCGTTGGTTGTGGTAAAGGTTCGTCCATAACTGGCGTAAGGCTTCTCCTGCGAAAATGCCACCCGTCGCAGCGGCACGATCACCGCAGAAGATTCAAACCGGTTGACCACCGCAGCCAGTCTTTCTGTGGACGACAACGCGGGCAGAATCGGCGACGCCACCCGCCGCTGGAGCATGAGACATTCGATCTCATCTTGGCCGAATTCATTGGCAGCCAATCCGATCACAAGGGAGTGGTTCTGCACTGCCGACCAGAGACGGTGGAGCGAGTCGAGCGTCATCGGTTGGTACCGCAGCGGCAGAAACAAGATATTCCCTACACTAAGCGACAGACCAGAACACAAAGAGGCATAGAATCCGCGGGCCTGGCCATGAATTGCTACCCGAACTTGGGGATACATTTGGGCAAATTCACACAAGATCTCGGGCGTGCTATCCTCCGAGCCATCATCCACCGCCAGGATTTCCCAGTCACTGGACAACTCCGAGAACACATCCACGTAACTGGGAATCAGATTCAAGACCACATGCTCGGCATTACGGAACGGCAGGATCGCGGACAGCCTACGGTTCAAGATCGTGCTCCTTGTGGCTGGAAGACCACCACAAACTGATGGGCGGATGGTCAATCGAGACGTCTCGCTTCCTTGCTGAAAAGCCATGCGGAAGCCAGCTCGGCCCCTATCGGCTCATAAAGTCCACCTTTCTTCTTTTCGAAGAAATCCGCCGTTCCCTCAATTCTCTCGCACGAATAACGTTTTCTTCCGGATAAGCCAAAGATACGACAAGATAAGGGCAATTCTTTTGTATCGAATGCGTCTTCCCGTGATTGTTTCAACTGCTCAGAGCCATCTCAAGAAGCCCCCTCTCCCTCTGGGAGAGGGTTGGGGTGAGGGCAAGCGAACGTCGCAATCGATTAAGAAAACCGGCAGCGATTCGAGCCACCCTCACCCCCGACCCCTCTCCCGCCAAACGGGCGAGGGGAGACTATGGGATAGGCTGTTAGCTGGAAGCTCGCAGGGTCATCATATCCGGCAAGTTCCCATCATCGCCAAATGGCATAGGCCGAACCCCCGTCAAGATTTCCAGGTCATCTCGGGCTTTAGCCTCGGCCAGGTAGGCCGCAGAGCATTCGACTTCGGTGAGATGCAGCGTGTCGGCAATCCACATCAATCGGGCGTGTTCTGGTGGCGTCATGCCGATATTCGCCAGGGCCTGCCCCAACATTTCCCGGTCTGTCGGGTAATCGAGCGGGACCATAGCCGCGGAAACATGACCAGATGTGATGGCGTTAATCCTCGTAGCATGGACGTCAATTTGTGGGAGTATGTCACTCCGGCAAAACTCCGCAAGACCCAAACCGATTGCGTTTCCATGTGTCCCCGGACTCAACCCGCGAACACAGATGAAGCGGATATCGGGCTTTTCACCCGGAGCCGCACGATGGTCGTTGAACTTTCGGCCGATAATGTTGGTATCGATTCCGGAACCACTTAGGTCTTTTCCCAATTGATCAATAAGAAGAACGTGGGCATGGTCAAATGGTAGCCGTGGCATCCACTCTTTGGCGAGCCTCAAAAGCTCTGGTTCGCGGGTCTCAAAAGCTTCGGGCAGGACAGCCTCCAAATGGGCCGTGGCATCGTAGGCATCTTCCACGATGGCCAGTCCCAAAAGAATCCGGCATCGCGAAAGAACAATCCGTCCGACGTCCCGTACGATGCGATCAAAGGAATAATCCCACGCAGCACGGTGGTAAATTTCGGCCCCGCGGTGTTTTCCCAACCCAATGAGAAGCATTTTCATCAGGCCACTCTCAATCGGACCGACAAAAAGGGTATGGGGCTTGATGCGATTGACGACCACCACATGATCGGCCTCATAAGCAAAACGGTCGAAATGGACGTCAAATCCCTCCGGGGCCCGTCCTACGACGACGGTGTCCATCGTAGCACGAATGGGACACCCCACCGAATCCTCGGTAATCCCGTAGGTATGCAGGACACCCCTTTGCCCTTCCACCATACCACCCCCGTGACTACCCATGGCAGGGACGATGAAAGGTCGGGCCCCCCACTGGTGAAGAATCTCCACGACTGTGCGAAGGATAAGGACTATATTGGCGATGCCGCGGCTGCCCGCCGTAATGGCCACTGTCTGCCCCGGACGGACCCTGTTCCGAACGTTGGCACGTTCAAACTCGGCCACGATTCGGGCCGGAATATCGTCGATGCGATGAGAGGGAAACTTTTGGCGGAGACGAAAGATGGATGGAAACGTCCAATCAGGCATGAATGATCACTCTTGCGAATCGGTAACTCCCCGGCGAGGAAGCCGTTTTACGCCCTTTTTCCTGCTAAAATTCCGCACTGCCCGGCGTCCGGGGGAACGGAATCACGTCGCGAATATTGCCCATCCCCGTGATGAACTGGAGTGCCCTTTCCAAGCCTAGGCCGAACCCGCTATGGGGCACGGTACCAAATCGACGCAAGTCGATGTACCACCAATAGTTTTGCTTATTGAGGCCCATCTCTTCCATGCGGCGTTCGAGGACATCAAGCCGCTCCTCCCGCTGGCTTCCACCAATGATTTCCCCCACACGGGGCACAAGCACATCCATGGCCCGGACTGTTTTTTCGTCGTCATTTAGCCGCATGTAAAAAGGCTTGATCTGGCGGGGATAATCGGTGAGGATGACGGGCCGCCGAAAGTGCTTTTCTGTCAAAAACCGTTCGTGTTCCGCCTGGAGATCGCGACCCCACTCGACCGGAAATTCAAACGTTTCCCCAGATTTTTTGAGAATCTCGATAGCCTCCGTGTAGGTCAACCGGACGAATTCACTCTCGATGATCTGACGGAGCGTTTCAATCACCGTGTTATCCACCCAGCGATTGAAAAACTCCATGTCCTCGGGACATTGTTCCAGGACATCCCGAAAGATCCGTTTGAGGAACCGCTCGGCCAAGTTCATATTATCCTCAAGGTCGAAAAAG
>Ga0209608_1002200_pt1 | contig 14250 bp, 18 predicted proteins | sample AD_UKC130_MetaG_FD_184428 | JGI IMG/M metagenome (GOLD analysis project Ga0209608, IMG submission 184428) | Active sludge microbial communities of municipal wastewater-treating anaerobic digesters from Canada - AD_UKC130_MetaG (SPAdes) (version 2) | ecosystem: Engineered > Bioreactor > Anaerobic... | reverse complement strand
ATTTTTAGCATATCCATCACTAACATTAATAATGTCGCCTTCTTTACCATGATTTTTAACATCTTTTAATAGTATCACTTTCATACTCATTCTCCTTCCTCTAAATAGTCGTCTATCGTGCTCTTTAACTTTTGTAATACATCTTCTATGGAGGATTCTTTAAGCTGTGCCCCAGCCACAGTCATATGTCCTCCTCCACCCAGCTTTTCCATAATAATGTGTACATTAATATCCCCTAAAGAACGGGCACTGATTAAAATTTCGTCTCCGACCACAGACAGTACAAAAGAAGCCTTTATACCTGATATACTCAGCAATTCATCTGCAGCTTGTGCTGCTATAACAGCGATATTTTCAACATTTAATGGGGCAACTGAAATGGCAATGTCACCTTTATAAATTTCTGCATGCCTTACAGCCTCTGCTTTTGCCTTATAAGCTTCCATATCATTCTGGAATAGCATTCGTACCCTTGTACTGTCTGCCCCGTTTCGCTTTAAAAAGGCAGCCGCTTCAAAGGTTCTTACGCCTGTCTTAAAAACGAAATTTTTCGTATCAATTGTAATGCCTGCTAAAAGCATATCGGCTTCAAGAGGATTTAACTTGATTTTATCAACCACATATTGTAATATCTCGGTTATCATTTCACAAGTTGAAGAAATAAAAGGTTCTAAATAAATTAACACAGCATTTTCAATAAACTCTTCACTTCTTCTGTGATGATCAAAAACAACAATTTTCTTACTTAATTCTAAAAGCTCAGGACATTCTGTATAACTAGGTCTGTGAACATCCACAATAACTAAAAGTGTTGTATCTTTTATAATATTTAATGCCTCATCACTGGTAATAAACAATCTGTCTTCGTATTCTCCAGACTCTAATAGTTTATCATAAGCGCCTTTAATTGCAAAATTGGGCTCATTTAAAACAATGTGTGTTTTTTTGCCTAAAAACTTAGCACACCTGTAAACACCTACAGCAGCACCAAGACAATCCACATCCGGGTTCTTATGACCCATAATAATGACTTCATCCGTCTCTTCCATAAGTTCTCTAAAAGCATACGCTTTCATTCTGGCTTTTACGCGGGTACTTTTTTCAACCTCCCTGGTTTTTCCTCCATAAAAAGAATATTTATCATCATCTTTAATAACTGCCTGATCCCCTCCTCTGCCTAATGCTAAATCCATTGCTGCTTTGGCATATTCCATGGCCTGAGGAAGGTCTTTCCCATTAATTCCTATACCTATACTTAAAGTAACGGGCAGTTCATTTCCTGCATTGATTTCTCTTACCTGATCCAATATTTCAAACTTTTTTTTCTTAAATAACTCCAGGTATTTACTATAAAACAAAACAAAATACTGGTCTCTGTCAACCTTTTTAAGAATTCCATTGACTTCTTCTACCCAGGCATTTATCCTCCTGTCAATTAAAGCCAGTAATAAATTTTTCCTTACGTCATCCATATTTTGCATGACTTCTTCATAGTTGTCTATCAGTATCAGTCCTACTGATAACTTTTGTTTTAAACTTTCTTCTTTTAATATGGCGTTTTCCGTATTGTCTATAAAATAAATACCATAGTATTCATTATCCTCAAATGTTACCCTTTGCTTTATTTTATATAGGCTTAACTTATATGTTTTATCGTCAAAATTAACTTCTTTAGTAATTTCCTTATTTGCTTCAGGAAATATATCAAAGCGAATATCAGCAAAAAAACTACTGATATTTTTATTTACAATAGTTTTTTCCTTTATCATATCCTCAAATTTTGAATTATACCATTGAATCAATCCCTGGCTGTCCACCATTACAAAAGGAACGGGAAAATCCCATAAAGAATTTTCATAAATGACATTTTCATTAGTTTCAGCTATTATTTGTTCTTTTTTTTCTGCTTTTTTAGCAAAACGGTAAACTAATAAACTGATTAAAACACAAAGAGTTATTGCTGTAAAGCCAAACATATAATTAAATAATAAAATGATTACTGCAAACACATATAATATAACAATATAAAATTGAGGCAGAAAAAAGACTTTCCTGAAAAACGAATCATTACTGCTATTACCCATAATTGCCTCCAAAAATTCCTTTCTTTCATTAATAATATTATTTATTATAAATAACTTCTATATTTTATTTCATAAAAACCTTTCTTTGTTTCTAAAATTAAATATGGCTTCCAAAAGACCTAACGTGATAAACAATACAATAAACAAGTCTGGCATTTCTTTCATAACTACAAGCAATAATATTATAGATATTATCTTAAAGTTATATCCCGAATTGATGCGTTGAAGAATATGAATCACAAACATAAAGCCTATTAAAAAAATAAACATGAAAAAAATCAGCAAAATATTGTCCATGGACACAATGAGTAACGGGTTAATATAATTTGCTATATTTACCCTAAGGATTGCTATTAAGCCAAAAAGCCCTATCGTTAAAGGCTTAATTGCTATATCGGATATATGTTTAATATTAGGCGCTTTCCAGTTTAAACCCTGCAATATTAACATCGTAACAAGGACTTGGATAAAAGCACAGAAAAATCCAAAAAGAAAAACAAAGAATGGAAAAAAATATGTCATAAAATAAATATTATATTTCAAAGCTAATTTTTCAAGGGCATATAGCTTTGAAAGGCTTATTCCATCATAATTCTTTGGAAAGAGTTTTTTTATATATGATTGAGCAAATTCCGGATTTTGTCTGTACATCTCATATTTACTGTTTAAGCTTTTATCCCAGATTTTTTCAAGGGTAGCTACAATGGAATGATAATCATCCATTATATTAATGTTAAAAGCATAATTAAACAATAAAATCATTCCAAAGAAAACCACAAAATAGATGACCGTTAAATTTATGATATTTTTAGAAAGAATAATTTGTTTATTAAAAAACAGACCGCATATAGCAGAAGGGATAAAAAGTAAAAATGTGATTATCAGGGCAGAACTTCCCATATGGCTGAAAACCAGGACAAGGACTACAATAAGAGCCATTAATAAAGAACTCCATTCTGTCCCTTTTTTATAAACATATATAACATAAGGAACACCTAAAACAAACGAAAAAAGATATACAGGCGGGAAGATATGGCCTAAAAAGCCAAGCCCAATATAAAATAATCCCATGGCAAAGAGCCACAGAATTTCTTTTGTATTCAATTTCATTTATTGTGACCTCCTACTGTCATGCGTTGCTTCAAGATGGCGCATCAGGGCTGTTAAGTCTGTAAACCACTCTTGTTCATCCATGTTTTCTAAAATTCCTAACTTCAATTTATTATAAATTTTCATATCCAAAGTATTATATGAAATACCTAAGCGTTTTGACAATAAATATGTGAGAATAATAATATTCGCTAATAAATCAGCCCGTTCTTCGTGAGATTCTTCATTGCACTCAACCATTTCTGAAAACAACTGGGCAATATCACAAAGCATTTGACTTTTTAGTTTTTCTACAATTTTTAATGAACGCGTAATATCGAATTCCCTTTCCCGGATTCCCATAATACCACTCCATCCCTCTTTCCAAACCGTCCTAATATTATATCACGCTTTTTAACAGTTGAAAAGTTTAGTCAACAATCTCATAAGAACCTAAAGATTTGTAAAAAGAAGTCTTCCTTTTTATCATTGTAAGGGCATCTCTTAAATCCTCATCTTCTTCATGTCCTTCTAAATCCACAAAAAATACATAGCCGCCGGGATCTGTCTTTGATGGTCTGGATAAAATCCTGGTCATATTAATATCCCATAAAGCAAAAATGTTTAAAATCTTATAAAGTTCACCAGGTTTATTTTCTGTAGAAAAAACAATAGTTGTCTTACATTTTCTTGCTTTTTTCCCATTTTCTTTTCCGATAACCACAAACCTGGTTTTATTGTTTTCCTGATCCTGAATATTTGTATCTAAAATAGAAAGACCATAAAAATTTGCGGCAAAACTTGTCCCAATGGCAGCCTTAGCTTCTTTTTTTTGCGAAATAATTCTTACTGCTTCCGCTGTTGAATCTGTAAATACAATATTTGCATGAGCTAAATTTTTATGCAAATAACCCCTGCATTGGGCAATGGCTTGCGCATGGGAAAGAACTTCTTGTATTTGATTATATGAAAAATCCTCATAGCCTATTAAACAATGTTTAATAGGTATCTCAATTTCAGCCTGTATTTTTAATTCTGATTCAAAAGTCAGCATATCGATGGTGATATTGACCGCCCCTTCAATAGAATTTTCTATAGGAACAACACCATTGGATATTTCTCCCTTATCGACAGCTTGTATTAAATCTTGAATTGTAGAAAAAGGAATAAAATAATATTTTTCTTTGTCTTTATTAAAATAAGAAAAAGCAGCCTGTTCCGAAAAAGTACCGTTAGGTCCTAAATAACCAATCGAAATCATAGTTCCTCTCTCTTTCTAATATAATAAATATAATAAAAATATTTTGGTAAGATGCTCATAATATACTTTATTCTACCATATAGGTTTTTTTTAATCTATGGTATTTCTTTTAAATTTATGTTATACTATCAAAAAATATTTTAAAAAAAGGGGGTTGCTGGAGTGGATTTTGAATTCGTCCATAGGTTAGACAAAGCAAAAAACCAGTGGAATATTTCCATTCAAGGCGAAATCGATATCTATAATTCGTCGCTGTTAAAAGATAAGTTATACGAATTGCTCGAACAAGAAAAGCGGATTTATACATTGATTGCGAAGGCCTTGAATATATCGACAGCACGGGTTTGGGCTCCTTGGTATCTGTCCTTAAAAAAGTTAAACAATTTAAAGGAAATATCCATTTGTCTAACCTAAAACCCAACATAGCAAAAATATTTAAGATTACAGATTTAAATAAAGTATTTGTGATAGAAGGTGCAATATATGAATAAGTCCCCAAAAACTATTATTGATGAAGATATTATTGAACTTGGCTTACCTATTAATCCTGCATACGTTTCGACCGCCAGATTAACCGCTTTATCTATAGCAAACAGAATGGGCTTTAATATTGAAGATATTGAAGATATTAAAGCCGCCGTTTCAGAGGCTTGTACATACCTGATCAAAATGCACCAACTTGATAAAAGCATTCAAAACATGTTTAATATCCAATTCATCATAAAAAGCAACGCCCTTGACATTATGTTAACAGCCGAAAAAATTAAATTTGACAATATTTATGAAGAAGACGGACTGGGAATACTCATGATAGAAGCTTTAATGGATTATATTTCTTTGTCCAGCAAGGACGATGCAAACATCAACATTTTTATGTCAAAAAAACTCAAATAATCATCCATTATAGTAAAAAAGTAGCATAAAATTTGCTGCTTTTTTACTATAATTATTTAAAGGAATATTATACCTGAATAACGAATTATTATATATTACAGGTCTTTTACCTGTTTAGTAAATAATAATTCGAAGGTGATTGAATGAAAAAGTATTCTTTTAAGAAAACCTTTCCCAGTCAGATTAGTCTAATAAAACCTGTACTAAATGAGATAATGGAATATTTGACATATGCATTTCCTTTCATGTCTCCTGATGACTATTTTGACTGCAAATTAATCTATGCTGAATTACTTGTTAATGCTGTAGTGCACGGCAATAAAAACGACGAAAATAAAAAAGTAACTGTAACCATTAACATCATCAATGATCACTGTTTTTCATCTATTGTAGAAGACGAAGGCAACGGCTTTAATTACGAAGATATCCTTGATAAAATCTCAAGCAAAGATGCCCTTTATTTAGAACGGGGCAGGGGAATACAAATCGTAAAATCACTAACGAATGAATTACACTATAATTTATATAAGAAACAAATTCAATTTACAAAAAGGATGAAATATAATGGATAAAATTCTGGTTGTAGATGATATTGACGAGAATATAGAACTGATTAGCCGTTTTCTCCTTAGCTTAGATTATGAAGTGATTATTGCCAGAAATGGAGAAACTGCTCTCCAAAAGATCCAGTCCTTTTCCCCTGACTTAATCATTTTAGGCCTTATATTGCCGGATATGGACGGTTACGAAATTTGCAGGAGATTAAAAAGCAATCAAAATACAGAATATACCTCTGTATTAATGGTAACTGCCCATGGTTCTACAGGCAGCAGGATTAAAGCTTTAGAAGCTGGCGCAGACGACTTTATAACAAAACCTTTTGATCAGATTACCCTTCTTGCAAAGGTAAAATCCCTTCTTAGAATAAAACATTTAAGTGACCAGTTAAAACAAAAATACTCCGAACTTCATGAAAAAAATAAACAAATGGAATATCAGCTAAAAATGGCAAAAGAAATTCAGCGTTCATTAATTCAGGAAGCTAATTTTTCTGTTAATGATGTAAAATTCACCAGTAAATATATGCCTGCACAGGATGTCAGTGGGGATTTATATGACATTATCAAACTCAATGATAATTCCGTAGGTGTTTTTATAGCAGATGTTTCAGGACATGGAATTGCTTCTGCCCTTCTTACTTCGATGCTTAAAATGTTGTTCAGAAATCTCATCCCTTATAATTACGCACCCAATAAATTGCTAGAAGAAATGAACCGTAAATTTAGTAATATCTTTGCTAATAAAGTCAGCGATGTTTATGCAGCTGCTTTTTATGCACGAATTGATACAAAATCTAAAAAAATTTACTATTCGAATGCAGGTCATTCTTTACCCTTATTCGTCAAAAATGCAAGCCATACGGCAGATGAATTAGAAATTAACGGTCTTCCCATCGGTCTTATGGAAGATGCCGTTTATGACTTAAAATCTAACGTATTTGAAAATGATGACTTGATTTTATTCTACACTGACGGCTTATGTGACTGTATTTATAAAAACAATCCGGAAGAATTTATAGAAGAACTAAAAAAACTTATTCTTCAATATAAAGAATATCCACCAGAAGAAATTATTGAAATTATCCTAAATAAGTTTTACAATGATAATCCTGAAAGCAGATGTTCTATTGATGATTTAAGCATAATTTGTAAAATGTAAAAAAGATGCTAAAAGCATCTTTTTATCTTCTTAAACAATTTTCCAGACCAAGTAAAATAGGAATATCTGTAGAAAGGAATATATATTGCTGCCCTCTTTTTGTACAAAAAGTTTGTATTTGATTTTTGAATTTTTCGAGGGCCTTTTTGTAATTATTGATTCTGTCTTGTGTTAATTCGATATCTTTTGCTTTCCCACTTTCAGAATCGACTAATCTTAAATTCCCACGGATTGTCGGATCGATTTCCTCGGGAGATAAAATCTGAACCAGCACAATCTGCTGCTTTTTGTATTGAAGCAACTTCACTGCCTCTTCATAACCATCTTCTGAAAAGAAATCAGAAATAATAAAAGAAATTCCCTTTGTCATGGGAATATTTTTTATTTTATTTAACGCATTCACCAGTCTGGATTCCTTATTTACAGGCAAGTTATCCAAAAAATCCAGCAAATCAGGAAACAAGTTTTTCGTTTGAATATTTTTCTTTTCATTGGTAATCTCATCACTAAAGGCAAATAAATTAACAAGGTCCATATTTCTTAAGGCAATATAGGCTATAGAAGCTGCTAATTGCTTGGCATAAAACAGTTTTTCGGGTTCTCCGGCCTGCATGGAAGCACTGCTATCTATAAAAATATTAATGGAACCCTGCTTTTCTTCCATAAACAGTTTTATAAATAACTTATCAAATCGACCGTAACTATTCCAGTCTATTCTTCTGATGTCGTCTCCTAAGACATAGGGACGGAAATCTGAAAATTCAAGGGACATTCCCTTTGCTTTAGACTTTCTGGCACCGCTATAACCATTCATAAGAAGCGTATCCATATAAATTGAAAAAGATTCTAATTTACCAATATAATCTTTGTTGAAAACCTCAACCAACTTTGGCATAATTATTTACCGTCCTTTAATACTTCCAAAATCAAATCATCTGCTGTTACTTTGTCTGAAAGAGCTTCAAAGTTCAGGAAAATACGATGCCTTAAAGTTGGCAGGGCTACTTCTTTTATATCATCAAAAGATACATTATAACGACCATCAATTAAAGCATTAATTTTTGCAGCTGTAATAATCGCCTGAGCTCCTCTGGGGCTTGGCCCGTAATGAATATACTTTTTCGTTGCTTCCGGGGCATTTTCAGATTCAGGATGAAGTTTTAATACAACACTCATGGCATATTCATATACTGCGGTCGCAACAGGCACTTCCTTTGCAATTACTCCCATTTCAATTAAAGTATTTTTATCACAAACTTGTCTGGCTTCAGGCGCCTCTTTTCCAGTTGTTAAGCGTACAATTTCAGCAAGCTCTTCCTGCGTTGGAAATTTTACATCCAATTTAAACATAAATCTGTCCATTTGAGCCTCAGGCAAAGGATATGTGCCTTCCATCTCCAAAGGATTTTGTGTTGCCAAAACAAAAAATGGACTTGGTAAATAATAAGTATTATTTCCAACGGTTACGGTTTTTTCCTGCATGGCTTCTAACATGGCACTTTGGGTTTTTGGAGTTGCCCTGTTTATTTCATCGGCTAAAACAATGTTAGAAAAAACAGGCCCTGGCTGAAATTGAAATTCATTTGTTCCATCAGGCTTTTTTACAATAATATTTGTACCTACAACATCGGCAGGCATTAAATCTGGTGTAAACTGAATTCTTGAAAACTGTAAATCCATTACCTTTCCTATGGTCTTTACCAACTGTGTCTTACCCAGTCCCGGAAGACCTTCTAAAAGCACATTTCCTCCCGCAATAATAGCCATTAAAACCTTTTTAATAATATCTTTTTGTCCAATAATGACTTCTGATATAGCCTTTTCTATTTCCAAAAATCTTGTTGAAAATTCTTGAATGTTTTTCTCATTAATCTCCATATTTAACCACCATTGCCTCAATTTTTTTAATATCATTGTAGCCGAGTAAAAAAGCTAAGTCAACTAAAAATAAAAAAGAAATGGCTTAAGGGAAATCTTTCCCCTAAGCCAACGAATTAGATTTTATTAGTATTGCTACTTGATTTTATTCAGCAACATTGTTTGATAAAAATTTTTAATCAACATCTACCCGATATTGATATAAAGCCGGTATAAATACCAATGAACTTTTATGTAAAATTCTTTAAAGTGATAAACTATCTATTCATAGTATCATTGTTTTTATTTTTTATGTTATCCCAGCTTTTTTCCTTATGGGTATTTTCATTTTTATTTAACTTTGCATTATTTATATAGTTCTTATAATCCTTTAAAGACAAAACTGTTCTTTCATTGTTTTGCTCCTTAGCTATAAGCATATTTTCTTTGATTAAATTGCGTAAAAGTACAGGACTTTTCACCTCTAATCTCAAAACTTCCCCATTATTAAAGGCTAAACCTCTCCACAAACGACCCATATTATTCATAAAATGATCTAATGAAAGATTAATGCCTCTCGTTTTAAAATACTCACAACCATAAAATACAATGACTTCTTCATTACCTTTTTCAAAGGGATGTATTCTCCATAGCTCTGAAAAGAAATCGGTTATTTTTTCAACTTGTTGATTAAAATCAAGTTTTTCTAAAGGCTGCATTTTTATTTCTTTAAATAACTTATTACATTCAGTTGCAATATTTTTATAAGATTCAAAACGCACCACGTATCCCCGTCCAATATCCAGTCATCAAAATTCTTTTTTCTTAATTGACCTGCATTCTCACCATATATTTCTCTATGAAACGTGCATAAGGTCGCTATAAAATTATCCCTGATTTTAGGAGGATCTTTTTTGAGCTCATTCATTCTGATATAAGTATCTTCAGGAATATCTATCGTAAGAAATTGATCCTCCATTAATATTCCATTATAATTTAAATTTGGATCCATCTTTGGTTCTCTATCAAACATTTTTAAAAAATCTTCATATGCTTGATCGTATTTATTTCCCATAATAAATTCACCTTTCATCTATATTATAAAAGTCCTGTTTCAACCTTTATGATATCCATTCATAAAAAACTAAAAAATACAATTAATCAAAATCCCCCTTAAAATAATATTGAAGTCTTCTTATCATTATTTCTATACAATATTAAAACTATCCCTGTCAGAGTTATTGCATAAAAATATTCAGGGTAAGTAACATTTTATATGATAATTATAAATGTGTAAATATATATTCTAAATTTTGTATATATTTTTTATATTTAATAAGTTTAATAGATTTAAAATTTTTTATTATCGAATTATTTAGTTTTTTAATTTATTTTTGCTCTTTTTAAAAATTTAAAGCAAATGTTACCTTTTATTTTTTACCTTATTAATTCTAATATCAAAAAAATATATGTTTTATTACACAAAACAAATATATAAATGTTTTTCCTAAACCAATGGATTATATTTTACTTATTACGGTCATTTTTTATTCAGCAAAATTCTTTAACAAAATTCATATAAAAAGGAGAGTTCTCATAAATATTTGAGAAACTCTCCTTATGATTAGTCTTGTGTAAATGGTAAGAGCGCTAAATGTCTGGCTCTCTTAATTGCAACTGTTAAAGCACGTTGATGCTTTGCACAATTTCCTGTAATTCTTCTGGGAAGAATTTTTCCTCTTTCAGAAATATATTTTTTAAGTTTATTCACATCTTTATAATCTATGTTAACTTCTTTTTCAATACAGAAATTACATACTTTTTTTCTTTTACGAACACGTCTTTTTTGTACGGCCACCTCAAACCCTCCTTTGCTACGAATTAATATCTAAAACGGTAAATCTTCATCGTCGAAATTATCATCAATTGGATAAAATCCTTCTGGTTCTTCACTAAAAGGGGTTGAGTTATTTTGCGGCGTATCAAGTGGACCTGTACTCGTTCTATGAGCCTCAAAAGAAGCCTTACTTTCTGCAAAATGTTGTTCCTCAGCAACTACTTCTGTTATCCAATGACGTTTACCTTGATCATCATCCCATGACCTTATTTGTAAACGACCGACAACAGCCACCATTTGACCTTTTCTAAAATATTTCTCAGCAAATTCGCCTCTCTTGCCAAGAGAAACAATATTTATAAAATCCGCATCCGGTTCGCCTTCTCTTTTAAACGGACGGTTTACTGCCAAAGTATATCTTGTTATCGCTATAGGCTCATTACTTTGTGAGTATCTTGTTTCAGGGTCCCTTGTTAACCTACCCATCAAAATAACTTTATTCATAGTTAATTCCCCTTTTCTATTGGAATATATTCTTATTCCCAATTATAACCATAGAGAGAAAATTTAATCATTGTTAATAAATTTTTTGAGATTATTATTTTTCTTTAGAAATAATTAAGTATCTGATTACAGAGTCCATAATACGAACTCTTCTTTCGATTTCAACTGGAGCATTGGATTCTGCTTCAAAATCAATAAAGCAATAGAATCCTTCATTGTACTTTTTAATTTCATAAGCTAATTTTCTTTTACCCCAGTCATCAACCTTTTCAACGTTTCCACCAAATCTTGTGATATAGCCTTGTACCTTTTCTAATTGAGCAGCTCTTGCTTCATCATCAAGATCAGGTGCGAAAACTACAGCTAATTCGTATTTTTTCATCTTAGCACCTCCTTCTGGACTTTGGCCCTATCTAATAGAGCAAGGATTTATTTACACTTACAGCCTAATATTATAACACACTTAAAATCAGGATACAAGCTAATTATTTTTATTATTCTTCATTTTGAGCTCTTTCTATAACTTTTTTTACCTTTTTCTCAAATTTAGTACGGGGCAGCATCACCAGATGCTTACAACCTAAACAGCGGATTCTAAAATCTATGCCAACCCTTAGAATTTCCCATCTGTTTTCACCGCAAGGATGGGGTTTTTTCATTTCAACAATGTCACCAATATAAAACTTCATTGTATCATCTCCTTCCATAATGCTATACTTTTTTTAATTTAAATGAATAATCTTTTACACCTGGTATTATATATATAAAGAATTATTGTATTTAAAATATGAGGAGTATGTGATGAATTGGAAACTCTTTCTTTCCGCTTTCTTTACTTTATTTATTGCTGAATTAGGGGATAAGACACAATTAGCGGTATTTTGTATGAGTGCTGATAAAAAACAACCTCTCCCTATATTCTTAGGTGCCTCATTTGCCTTAGTACTGGTCACATTTATAGGTGTCTTTTTGGGGGAATATGTATCTAAATTTATCCCGGAACATGTTATAAAAATCATCGCGGGCTGTCTGTTTATTGCTATCGGGATATTTATATTAAAAGATAGTATGCAAAACCTGTTCAGATAACTATATTTTTTGATTATTATACATTATACTCTATAAAATAAAAAACTCCAAATATATCATTTTATATTTGGAATTTGTTCATAGCAGCTTAATTTATAATGCAAGAAACCATTGATTTATTTTTTCGCCCGAAAGTTAATTATAATTTATCATTCTTATCACGATATTGATATGGTTGTTCAAAATCCTTTACAAATCCTGACCTGCTGACGGTTTATTTTATTTTCCATAACTATACTCCTCTAAATATTTAAGTCCTTTTAATGTTATCTTCATATTTTTAATGGTGTCTATTCCCGTCCGCCTTCTTCCACTCTAAGGAAATACTATATCTTTTATCACTTCTTCTTCCCGTATCCGTTCCAATATATTTTTTTACTTCACTAATACCCAGCACTTCTGCACTGAATAAACTTTCATCTAACTCTTCCTTATTAAGTGAGTCATCTGACAATATAAAATTTTAATGATTATTTCCTGCATACTCATTGTAATGATTACCTCGGTTTTTATTTATGGTATAACAATTTAACACGAAAAAGATTTATCTTTCTAATTTGCTCAGTAAATCTAAATCTAAAAGTTCTTAAATTAGCAGTCAGGAGGCCACTATCAGATAATTTTCTGATGAACTCGTTTCAGATTAATAATTCTTCCCAGGGTATTCTGTAATGCACTTCAATATATTCATTTTACGCATATCCTAGATGGATAAATTTAAATAAATAAAAATAGCTTAAGAGAAAATTTTCTCTTAAGCCAATAAATCCTGTTTTATTTAAAAATACTGAAGGCGCCAATCGGATTCGAACCGATGAATAAAGGTTTTGCAGACCACGTATAACAATTTATAGAAGCCTTATTTTATAAGTATTTGCGGTTTTGTTTTAAAATTTAGTACAGTAATTGTACAGTAATTTTGTTTTCGTACAGTAATTCTAACACCAAAACTTTTCTGCTTGTTTATTCAACCATTCATCAACTTTATTTTCTATTATATAGAATCTTTTGCCTATTTTCAATGCAGGAAAATCTTTCCTTCTAACCATCCTATAAACGGTATTTATTCCTATTGTACCCTTCCCATTTTTGCATAAGTATTTATAAAATTCTTTGGGGGTAATTAAATTATTCGTCATAGTTGCCCACTTCCCTCCCTAATTAAAAATTTCCTTGATTAAACATATTCGATAGCAAGTGAACCTCCCACGACTGAAGTCGTAGGCTTCTTCCTGCTTCTTCGTCCTCGTAACCTACTAACTCCACAGGCGTAACTTCGGATAGTTCCTACCCTAGTTATATTAATTTATATAGTCATACTTAATTCTCTTAATCCTCGATGTAATATATTTTTAGCAGCATTTTCATCCCTTTGATGAATAGTACCACAATTTTCACATACCCATTCTCTTATTGATAATAATTTTACTTCTTTGTTTATATAACCACATTTTGAACAAGTCTGTGATGATGCAAACCATCTATTAATTTTATGATATATCCTACCATACCATTGTGCTTTGTATTCTAATTGTCTGCAAAATTCACTCCATGCTACATCAGATATTCTTTTAGCAAGATGTGGATTTTTTATCATGTTCTTTACAGCTAAATCTTCGCTGATTATTACTTGGTTTTCGCTAATAATCTTTGAAGATAATTTATGCTGAAAATCCTTTCTAATGTTACTTATTTTTTCATGCAATCTTGCTATTTTAATTCTTTGCTTGTTCCAGTTTTTACTCCCTTTTTTCTTTTTAGCGATTTGTCTTTGTAGTTTTGCTAATTTGTTTTCATATTTTGATATTGCTTTAGGGTCTTCTATATGGTTATCATGATTATCTATTAGAAATTCTTTTAATCCTAAATCAAAAGCATATACATTGTTATTCTTTGGTAATTGTTCTATTTCAGTA
>Ga0209608_1002199_pt1 | contig 14253 bp, 14 predicted proteins | sample AD_UKC130_MetaG_FD_184428 | JGI IMG/M metagenome (GOLD analysis project Ga0209608, IMG submission 184428) | Active sludge microbial communities of municipal wastewater-treating anaerobic digesters from Canada - AD_UKC130_MetaG (SPAdes) (version 2) | ecosystem: Engineered > Bioreactor > Anaerobic... | reverse complement strand
GTCCATGGCCACCAGCGCGGCCCAGTGGTAGTCCGCCTCTGCACGGCTGTTTCCCAAGACCTGCACTCCGGCCCCTGCCTCCAGGAGGGCTGTGCCCAGGGCCCCGGGCTCCACCGTGTAGTTCACCGTTTGGGCCTGGTGGATTAGGGCGATATTGGGCTGCACGTACTCACCGGGATCCAAGCCGGTATGGAGCCTGTAGAGGTATTCCGCCGCTTCCCGGGGCACGAAGTTCGCCGCTCCGCTCAAGCCCACCGCCCTGGCCCCGGCGCCGATACTCAGGTAAGCACCGGTCAGGGGGTCGCCGCCTCCAGCGCGGGTGTTGAGCAGGCCCCAGGCCGCAGGGCCTTGGAACTGGAGCATGCGGGCATCATCCCAGGTCAGACCGTGCCAGAGCACCAGCACCACCTGCCTCGCTCCCGCCTGCTCTGCACAGGCAGCGGGAAAGTAACAGAGCAGCAAGGCTAAGGCCAGTGCGCACAGCCGCGCCTTGGCTTGGCCCCTCATGTGATCATGCCTTCATAGAGCGCCCTGGTGCTTTTCACCATGCGCTCCGCGCCAAAGAAGGTCTCCACCCGCTCCCGGTTGAACGCCCCCATGGCTTTGGCCTTGGCCGGGTCTTTCAGAATGTGCAGCAGCGCAGCAGCCCAATCGGGGGCACTAGCTGGGGGAACTAGCAGGCCCCCCTTCCCGGGCACCACAGCCTCCCGCAGCGCAGGCAGATCGGAAACCACAACAGGCAGCCTGCTGGCCATGGCTTCCAGGACACTCAAATTGAATCCCTCACCCATGGTGGGCAGGGCAAAACAGTCCCATCCCGCCATGAGACTAGGTACATCATCCCTCCAGCCCACAAAATGGGCGCGGCCCTGCAGCCCCAAGCGCTCCGCATACGCCTTCAGCCGCTCCCGTTCCGGGCCATCACCCACCACAACCAGGTGCAGTCCGGGCAGGATTTTCGCCACCAAAGAGGCAGCCTCCAGCAGCGTACCCACACCCTTCCCAGGGATCAAACGGGCCACGGTGCCCACCACCTGGTCTTCTGGGGATAGATTCAAGGCCCGGCGGGCCTGTTCCCGGGGGAAACCACCAAACTCGCTGGAGGAGATGCCGTTGTAGATGGTGAGCACCTTGCTCTCGGGTACATAGCGGATTAACTGTGCCCGCACGGCATCGGAGACGCTGATAATGGTGGCCATCCCGCTAAACAGCCAGCGCTGAACCCAAGTGGAAGCCCAGCCCATAAACGGCGAAGGACTCTGGGGCAGGCTGTTGTGGGCCGTGAACAGGAAGTGGGGGTGCCTTTTGGGAGCTAAGGCCGCGGCGGTAATCAAGGCCGCCTTGAGGCCATGGGCATGGACGATCTGGGGGCTCTCCTGTTTCAAAATGCGCTTCAGCCTGCGTACAGCAGCCAGGTCCTGCTGGGGCCGAAAGCCATCCACAATCTCCACGTCCAGGAAGCGCTGTACAGGCAGCAGTTCGCGCAGAGCCGGCGGAGCCGCCACCGTTATCTCAAAATCTCCAAGCCCTGTCAAAAGATGGCGTAGATGGTGCAGCATGCCCCCTTCTGCGGGTCTAACCACCCACACAACCTTCATGTACTCTTCCCCCCTGCTGTTCTCTCACTTATTGTGAACAAAACTAATCATTCAATACGGGGAATACTGTGGGGGAAAGGAGAGATTCTGTGAATCGCAAGCTTTTGGCCGCGGCAGTGGTGCTGGGCTTGGCCCTGCTAGCGGCAACGTTCCGTTTCGCAAGCCAACGGCCGCAGCCGACTCCGGGGCGGGAGATCCTCTTCCTCCAAGAGGAAGCTCCCACTCCCCTGTCCGTCACCAAACGGCCCTTAGCTGAGCTGCAGGATCGGCTTGATGCCCTCTCCCAGGCGGCCCTGGAAGGCAGCTGGCCCCAGGCCCTGCGCCTTCAGCAGCAGCTGCAGGAGCTGTGGGAACGGCTCAGGACCCAAGGCCAGGGTAGGTTGGAAATGGAAAGGCGCATCGACGAGCTGCTCCAGGCCCTGCAGCAGGCGGTGTTGAGCCAGGATGGGCGGGGCGTGCTGCAAACTGCCCAAGAACTTACGGGGTTAATCGGCCGCCTGGGAGCCTAAGGGTGAACTCTGCTCCTGTCTAGGATCCAGGGCATCTCGAAGGCCGTCACCTACGAAGTTGATGCTGAGCACCACCCCAAACACGGCCAAGCCTGGAGGAATCCACATCCACGGCATCCGGGACAGAATGTGCAAAGGGCGCGCCCGGTTAAGCATGTTGCCCCAAGAAGGGGCAGGGGGCGGAACCCCCAGGCCTAAGAAGCTCAGCCCCGCTTCCGACAAGATGGCCGCGGCCACCTCTAAGGTTGCCGACACCAACAGGGGCGAGAAAGCATTGGGCAGGATATGCCGGAACATGATGCGCGCTGGACGGGCCCCCAGGGCAGTGGCCGCGGCCACAAAATCGGTGGTCTTGAACTTCAGGAACTCTGCCCGCAGCAGCCGCGCCGGGCCGGGCCAGCTCAGAATACCTAGGATAATCATGGTGTTGTAAATGGAGGGCCCAAAAATGGCAGAAATGGTAATGGCGAGGATCAAAAAGGGGAAGCTGTAGAACACATCGGCCAAGCGCATAATCACCGTGTCCACAACTCCACCGCAGAAACCCGCTAGGGCGCCGAGGAAAACGCCGATGGTCAAAGAGATGCCCGCGGACACCAGTCCCACGGCAAGGGAAATGCGGCCGCCGTAAAGGGTGCGGGAGAGGATATCCCGTCCCATGTCATCTGTGCCCAGGGGATGCTCCCTGCTGGGCGGCTGGTTGCGCTGGCGCAGGTCCGCCCGGTTGGGATCGTCGGGTGCCAGCTGGGGCGCAAACAGCGCAGATAAGACAAACCACACCAAGACAATCAGGCCGGCCAGGGCCAGCTTATTGCGGCAGAACCGCCGCCAAAACTTACCCATCACTTCCACCTCACTCATACCTGATACGGGGATCGGCCAGGGCGTAGGATACGTCGGCAATCAGGCTGCCCAGAAAAATGAGCACGGCAAACATGAGGTTAATACCCATGATCACCGGATAGTTGCGTTCATTGACGGCCTGAACAGCCAAGGACCCCAGGCCGGGCCAGGCGAAGATGTTCTCCACAATCACGGCACCAGAAAAGATGGAAGGAATGGTAAAGCCCATGAGGGTCAAAATGGGCAGGAGGGCGTTGCGCAGCGCGTGCTTGTACACCACCAGGTTGTCCGAAAGCCCTTTGGCCCGGGCAGTGCGCAGAAAGTCCTGCCCCAGTACTTCCAGTAGGCTCGAGCGCATATACCGGGCGATGCCCGCGATGTTCCCCAACCCCAGGGTCAGGCTGGGCAGGAGCAGGTACTGCACATAACCTAAAAAGGTGCGCGGTTCGCCGGCCAGGAAGAACCCCCCTGCGGGCAAGACGTTCAGCTTGGCCGCGAAAACGTAGAGCAGTAAGAGCCCAATGAAAAAACTAGGGGCCGAAATACCCACAAAGGCCAAAAACGTAATCATGTAGTCCAGAAAGGAATACTGACGGCGGGCCGAGAGGATACCAGCGGGAATGCCCACCCCCCAACCGAGCAGGATTGAACAAAGGGAAAGCAGGATGGTCGCGGGCATGCGCTCTAGGATCAGCTCGGCCACAGGCCGGCGCGAAGAATCAAAGGAGCGGCCCAAATCCCCCCGCAGCACCCTGCCCAGCCATTTCACGTACTGCACAGGAAAGGGTTCGGTAATGCCCAACTGTTCAGCGCGCCTGGCGATGGTCTCTTCATCGATATTGGGCAGACCCCGCAGATGGGTCACGGGACTGCCCGGGGCTATGGTAATCACGAAGTAGAGCACGAAGGTAAAGCCTAAGAGCACCGGTATTCCCTGCAGGAAGATCCGTCTTACAATGTAGCGCCACAAATGGATCACCTCATGTCTTAATGGGGGCCGCAGCCCTGCCAGGGCTGCGGCGCAAATGTCTACTGGGCCAGCCAGATCTGGGCCAGTTTCTCCAGACTTACCAGGGGTCCCAGGGGACCCGGCTCAGTATCGATGCCCTGCACCCGCTCGCTCACGGCGGCAATAGTTACACCGTAGCTGAGGAACATGGTGGGCAGTTCGTAGTTGATCAGCTGCTGCCATTGGGCATAGATCTCCTTGCGCTTTTCCGGATCGGTCTCCCTGCGGCCGAGCTCCAAGAGCTCATCTGAGCGCTGGTTGTAAAAGCCAGGGTCGTTCCAGGGGGATGTAGAGTGCCAAATTCCGTAGGGATCCGGATCCACCGAGAGGCTCCAGCCCATGGTGAAGGTGTCAAACTGTCGGGCGTCCACCCGATCCACTGCCGCGCTGAACTCCATAAAGACCAAGTTCACCTTTATCCCCAATTCTGCCATGTTCTGCTGGAAGAGCAGGGCCATCTGTTCATTTACCCGTGTGCCTTCAGGCACCAAAAACTCAAACTCCAAACGCATGCCCTCTTTTTCCAAAATGCCGTCTGGGCCTGGTTTCCACCCCGCCTCGGCCAGCATCTGCGCTGCCAGTTGAGGATTGTAGGGATACTCGTTAATTCCCTCGGTCGTAAAGGCCCAGGAAGCAGTGGGGATGGGAGCATTGGCCACAATGCCAAATCCTTCCCGGAGCACTTGCACGTAGGTCTCCCGATCAAAACCGTAGGTGATGGCTTGGCGGACTACCGGATCGGCGAACCTGGGCTGACGCATATTAAAGCAGATATAGTTGTAGCTCAGGGCCTCGTATACGTACACATCCACGCCTGGAATGCTCTGCACCTCCAGGTACTGCTCGGGAGAGATCTCCGCATAATCTACCCTGCCCTGCTGGATGTAGATGGGCAGGGCGTCCTCGGCAACGCGCTGGAACACGAGGGTGTCGATCAGGGGACGTCCGAGGAAATAATCCTCGTTGGCCTCCAACAGCACATGCTGGTCGGTGAGGAACTCTACGAACTTGAAGGGGCCGGAGCCGATGGGATGTTGGTTAAAGTCGGCTTGCTCCAGCTCGCCCACGGGAATGTGGGCCAGCAGGTGGCTGGGCAGAATGCCGTAAGTAAACTGGGACAAGAGGGGGGCAAAGGGCTCGGAGGTGGTGAATTTGATGGTGTAGTCATCCAGCACCTCGATTCCCGGCACCTCCTGGCTTAGCCCGTTATGGTAATCCTCGGCACCCACGAGCACACTGAAATCGCCGTAGCGCACGCCCGTGTATTCCGGATGGAGGATGGTTTTGTAGGTGTACTCCACGTCTTTGGAGGTCAGTTCTACCCCGTCATGGAACTTGATTCCTTCATGCAGGTGGAAAGTAATCGACAGGCCATCTTCCGAGATGGTCCAGTCCTTGGCGATTTTCGGTTTGGGCTCCAACTGCTCATCGATGTAGATCAGGCCGTCGAACACGACAGAGGTGATATAAGAGTCGTACACTTCGGTATGGAGAATGGGGTTAAACATGCCCCGGGGGTTGGTGGTGAGCGCGTAGCGGAAAGTGCCGCCCGGCACAGGATCCTGGGCAAAGGCAGCCGCGCTGCACAAGAGTGCCAGAGTAACCACGAACAGCATTAACTTCTTCACAGACATAACCTCCTCATAGATTATCGCCGGTTTCGGAAAAACCTCTGCTAGCAGAACTATGAGGATCATTCTGCATGTTTATGCATTTTCCTTGCGTATTTATTGGTTTTACCCCTTTTTTTCCTTGGGCTAATTGTGCCTACCCAAACTGCCCATTCTCTTCATAGGCAGACTCCCTTTTCCCCACTTGCATTTTGAGTGCAATGCGCTTAAAATAGAATTGTTATAGGGTGGGGATGTAGCTCAGCTGGGAGAGCGCCACGTTCGCAACGTGGAAGTCGAGGGTTCGAGTCCCTTCATCTCCACCATTTTTGCTGCACGTGAAGCAAAAAGGTGCTGCCAGCGTTGGAAAAACGCTGGGCAGCACCTTTTGGTTTTACCCGGCAGGCTGTCTCTGCCGCCTTCAGCCTGCTGCCTGCCCCCTATTAGCCTGGCCCTTCGGGATTGGGCTGCCCTTGCTGGCGCTTAGCCTGCTGGGCCTGCCGCTCCGCTGCCATCTGGCGATTGGCCAGTTCTTCGCCGGTCTCATAAAAATGATTGGCGTTCACTAGTCCCGAAGCCTGCTTGCTCTGCGCTTTTTTCTGCGGCTGCTTCTGCTTCTTTTTGTCCTGCGGCAACTTCCCTGGCACCTCCTTCTTCACCTAGTATGGACGGAGGACTTTTGATTTATAATGGCGAATCCCACAGGGAGAAATTGCTGAGGAGGCACAGCATGAGCATAGCCATCATTGCCAATCCCCTGGCAGGCAGAGGCCGCGGCCGGAAAGTAGCCCACCAGGTACAGCAGCTGCTCGCTGAACAGAACACAGATTTTGAGATGATCTTTACGCAGTACGCGGGGCACGCAGTGGAACTGGCGGACAGAGCCAGCGACAAGCACCCCATCGTGGCCGCCCTCGGAGGCGATGGAACAGCCAGGGAGGTTTTGACCGCCATCTGGCAAAAGCCCGTGGCCTTGGGCATCATCCCCGGCGGTACCGGCAATGACTATGCTAGGAGTTTGGGGATCCCCCGGGATGTGCCCGGCGCCCTCAAAGTTTTGACTGAGGGCGCTCTGGGACGCCTAGATGTGGGAATGGAACATAATGATGTGTTTGGCCAGCTGGCCTCCATCGGTTTTGCCGTGGATGTGATCATGCATGTGAATGCACACCGGGACGGCCTAATTAAGGGCTCCCCCGCCTTTCTCATGGGGGTGGCCTCAACGCTGCGCCATCTGCGCCATTATTCCCTGCGGATTACCGTCGACGGCCAGGTGCTGGACAAAGACGTAGTGGGCGTGTTCGTGATGAACATGCCCCACGGAGGGGGAGGCATGAAGTTCGCCCCCAATGCCCGCTACGACAGCGGAGAGTTCCACGTGCTCGTCGTGGAGCACATATCCAAGTGGAGCTTGGCCGTGACTCTGCCCAAAGTGTACGCAGGAAACCACCTGGACCACCCCGCGGTTTCCCTGGTTACGGGTAGGGAAGTGACCATTGAGGGTGAAGACTTGCCCATTATGCTCGATGGTGATGTGTTCCCCGCACGGCCCGTGCGGGCCAAGCTCATGCCCCAAGCAGCACAGGTTGTGATACCAAAAGCCCCGGCTTAAGCCGGGGCTTGCTGTTATTCAATGAGCCCTAGTTTGCGGCCCACCTTGGCAAAGGCATCCAGGGCGTACTGCAGGTCTTCCTTGGTGTGCTCCGCAGTGACAATGGTGCGTACCCTAGCCGCGCCCTTGGGCACTGTGGGGTAAGCGATTCCCTGGGCGAACACTCCCGCTTCAAACAGGTCGTCCGCGAGCTGCATGGCCTTGCGCTCCTCGCCTACGATCACAGGGATAATGGGTGTGACGCTGGCGCCGGTATCGAAGCCGAGATTTCTAAGTCCAGAGCGGAAGAACTCTGTGTTCTCCCACAGCTTGTCGATGAGCTCAGGGTGCTCCTGAAGAATATCGATGGCCGCTATGCAGGCGGCGGTAACTGCCGGCGGATGGGTGGTGCTGAAGAGTACCGGCCGCGCCCTCTGCACCAAGTAATCAATGAGCTTCTGGGGCCCAGCCACATAACCGCCCAGCACGCCAATGGCCTTGGAGAGGGTGCCCACTTGAATGTCCACCTGGCCGTGGAGGCCGTAGTGATCTACGGTTCCCCGACCGTTGCTCCCCAATACGCCGCTGGCATGGGCGTCATCCACCATCACGGCGGCCCCGTACTCCTTAGCCAGCTGCACAATTTCCGGCAGGGGGGCAATGTCGCCGTCCATGGAAAAGACGCCGTCGGTAACCACTAGTTTCCGGCGCCCTTCCGCTTCCTTCAAAGCTTGGCGCAGACCGTCCATGTCCGCATGGGGGTAAATCTTGATCTGGGCCCGGCTCAGGCGGGAACCGTCGATGATACTGGCATGGTTCAGCTGGTCGCTGATGATCACATCTTCCCTGCCCAAGATGCAGCTGACGGTGCCGGCATTGGCAGTGAACCCGGACTGGAATACCAGGCAGGCTTCCACCTTTTTAAACTCAGCCAGCTTCTGCTCCAGCTGCTTGTGCAGGTCCATCTGTCCCGCAATGGTGCGCACAGCACCGGAACCAACGCCCAGCTCCTGGGTGGCCTTAATGGCAGCCTCGATCATCTTGGGATGGTTGGCCAAACCCAGGTAGTTGTTGGACGAGAGGTTGATCACCGACCTGCCGTCGAACACGCAGCGCGCCCGCTGTTGACCAGAAAGGGTGCGGGGCACCCGGTACAACCCCTGATCCTTTAGACTCTGCAGTTCCTCATCCAAGAAACTAAGTGCGTCCATCAACATTCACTCCCCCGGATAAATAATGATTTTCCCGCATTGACCCGACTTCATCAGCTCAAACCCCTCGCCTATTCTCTCCAGAGGCAGGCGGTGGGTGATCAGTGGAGTAAGATCAAGCCCGCTCTCCAACAGGGCCTGACCTTGATACCAGGTCTCAAACATTTTTCTGCCGTTGATCCCAAACACAGTTGCACCCTTAAAGACCAGGGCAGTGGCCAGATCGATGCTCACCGGCTTGGAAGGTATCCCCAACAGGGCAGCCTGCCCCCCGTTGGCCAGAGAGCGGAAACCATCGTTGATGGCCTGCTCGTGACCGGACATCTCCAGCAACACATCCACTCCGCAGCCCTTGGTGGCCTTGGCCACTTCCGCAGGCAGATCCTGGATGGCGGCGTTCACAATCATATCAGCGCCCAGCTTGGCCGCGAGTTCCAGCCGGTAGGGACTCACATCGGAGCAGATCACCTGCTTCGCCCCTGCCCGTTTGGCAATTGCAATGGCGGCCAAGCCTATGGGCCCCACCCCTGTAATCAGCACGGAGGCCCCCACCAAATCACAGGCCAGGGCGGTGTGCACAGCATTGCCGTAAGGGTCCTGGATGGCGGCTATTTCCGGATCCACCGCATAGTTCCACACCCACAGGTTTTCAGCGGGCACAGTCACATACTCGGCGAAGCAGCCGTCCCGGTCCACCCCTACGATCTGCACATTCTGGCAGATATGCCCCCGCCCAGTACGGCAGAAGCGGCACACTCCGCAGGTGAAGTGGGTTTCCACTGATACGAAGTCCCCTTCTTTGACCCCCTTCACCCCTGGGCCCAGCTCCACCACATCGCCGCAGAACTCGTGCCCGAAAATGAGCGGCGGCTGAACGCGGTTTTGGGCCCACTGATCCCACTGGTAGATGTGGACATCAGTCCCGCAGATCGCGCTCACCCGCACTTTCACCAACACTTCCCCTGGGCCAGGCCGGGGAAGGGGTGCTTCGATCAGTTCAAAACCCGGAGCGGCTTTGGTTTTAGCTGCCGCCCGCATTGTCTGCGCCATTTACGAATCTCCCCCGTAGTCCGACATTTATTTAACACATTGTTGTGTTCAATTTGCGCAGGGCAATATCCTGCCTAGTCGCGCAGGAATTGTGCGCCCTGACCAGAATATATTTAGCCGTTACCCCAATAGAAAGAGGTGCGGCAGTGGAACAAGTAGCAATCATCGGTGGCGGCCCGGGCGGGGCAGCCTTGCTGAAGACACTGATGGACAGTCCGGAAGTGCGCATTGTGGGCATTGCCGACGTCAATCCCAATTGTCCGGGCATTAGGCTGGCGCGGCAGCACGGGATTTTCACCACCAGGGACTTCCGGGATCTGCTGAAGGTGCCAGGAAAAAAGATCATCTTCGACGCCACTGGGAGTGCCGCGGTGGCAGAACAGCTGGCGGCGGCCGCGTCCGAAACCACCATCGTGGTCGTTCCGGAAGTAGCTAAGCTGATCTGGGAGATGGTGGATGCCCGGGAGCAGATCAACAGCCAGCTGGTAGCCGAATCGGATGGCTTGCTCACCTTTATCGAGCAGGGCCTGGCCCACATTGAGACTCTGCATTCAGAGCACGGCCAGGCGCTGCAGGCAGTTGCCCAGGATATCGACACCCTGTCCGAGCTGGCGGCCCAAAGCCAGTCGTTGGTACAGGAGACCGAGCAGGTCGTGGGCATTATCGGAAATGTGGCCACCCAAACCCGCATCTTGGGCATCAATGCCTCCATTGAATCAGCCCGGGCGGGAGAGTTGGGCAGGGGGTTCGCGGTGGTAGCTGAAGCAATCCACAAGCTTTCCGCCAGCACCATCAACTCCGTGGGCTCCGTGGAGGAGGCCATGGAGAAGATTCAGGGAGTGCTGATGAGCATAGCCACAAGCGTGCAGAAAGTAGTTACGGAAATCAAGGAGATCGAAGCCAAACAGGCCCTTCTGGCTCAAGAGCTCCACGCCACCTTGGAAGAGATGGCCCGCAGCGCGGAAAGGCTGGCCGCCATGGCAGGGAATGACCAAAAAAACAAGCAGCCCTGAGAATGTTCAAGGGCTGCTTTTTGGTTGAAATTGGGGTGAGTAACCGGATTCGAACCGGCGACCTCCAGGGCCACAACCTGGCGCTCTAACCAGCTGAGCTATACCCACCGCGATCTTTGGCGCGCCTGGCAGGAATCGAACCTGCGACACTCGGATTAGAAGTCCGATGCTCTATCCCCTGAGCTACAGGCGCCAGAGGTTAGTTACTGGAGCGGGTGATGGGAATCGAACCCACACCGCCGGCTTGGAAGGCCGGAGCTCTACCATTGAGCTACACCCGCAAGTCTGGTCGGGGCGAGAGGATTTGAACCTCCGGCCTCCTGCTCCCAAGGCAGGCGCGCTAGCCAAACTGCGCCACGCCCCGCTCTACTCCCGAACTGACAATCAACATATTACCATATACCCCGCGCTTCTGTCAACCGCCTCTCCAGAATCTCCAGCATCCCAGCCATGGCCCGGGAACGATGGCTGATCCGGTTTTTCTCCTCCAGGCTCAATTCGGCAAAGGTGCGCCCCAGTTCCGGCACGATAAACAGGGGATCATAACCGAAACCATTGCTGCCCTTAGGCTCAAAGCCGATCACTCCCCGGCATACTCCTTCAGCAAACTCCACTTCGCCATGGGGCGAAGCGAGGGCCATCACGCAGCGGAACTGCGCCCCCCGCTGCTCCAGGGGCAGAGCACCGAGCTTGGCGAGGAGCAGCTGGTTATTGGCCCGATCACCTCTGCCTTCCCCGGCAAAGCGGGCGGAATGCACTCCTGGGGCACCGCCCAAGGCATCAACTTCCAAGCCCGAATCATCGGCCAGCACCCACGTCCCTAGGAAAAGGGCGGTCTCCACCGCTTTTTTCCGGGCATTATCCTGGAAAGTCTCCCCATCTTCCTCCACGGGGGGAAGGTCACCCACTTCTTCCACGCCCACCACCTCCAGGTCCAGGTGGGCTGTGAGCTCCTTGATTTCCCTGATCTTATGCGCGTTGCGGCTTGCCACCACCAGCCTGAAACCCATCTACTGCCCCCCAAACTTCTTGGACAGATCTTCCATGAGCAGAGCCTTTTGTATCTCCATAAGCTCGAAAACTCCCTTTTCCGCCAGGTTCAGGAGCTGTTCCATCTCGGCGCGGCTGAAGGGCCTGCCTTCTGCGGTGCCCTGCACTTCCACCAGCTTCCCGCTTTGGGTCATGACCACGTTAAAGTCCACTTCCGCGGTGGAGTCCTCCCCATAATCCAGATCCAAAAGGAGCTCGCCGTTAACAATGCCCACACTCACCGCGGCCAGGTACTCTTTCACCCCCACATCCGCATCCTCGATTTTGCGCAGGGCATCGGCCAGGGCGATAAAGGCACCGGTGATGGAGGCGCTGCGCGTCCCCCCATCCGCCTGGAGCACATCGCAGTCCAGCCAGATGGTGCGCTCCCCGAGGGCTTTTAGATCCACCACGGCCCTCAATGACCGGCCGATGAGCCGCTGGATTTCGTGGGTGCGTCCGCCGATCTTGCCCCTGGCCGACTCCCGGGGATTGCGCTCGGCAGTGGCCCTGGGCAGCATGGAATACTCAGCGGTGATCCAACCTTCCCCTGTACCCCGCAGGAACGTGGGCACCTTATCCTCCACCGTCGCCGTGCAGAGTACCTTGGTGTTGCCCACTTCGATGAGTACGGATCCTTCCGCGTACATGTTCACATTTCTCGTAATCTGGACTGGACGCAGCTGGTCTGGGCGGCGCCCATCAGCCCGAATAATGCTCATTTATTTTCCCCCTTCAGCGCTAGCTTGCCTGTACTTGGCCACTCCCTGCTCATAGAGATTATTGCCCTGGGCATCGATGGCCACAATCACCGGAAAGTCTTCCACCACCATGCGGTGGACCGCTTCCGTTCCCAACTCAGGATAAGCAACCACTTCCACTTCCTTAATGTGCTGGGCGATGAGGGCAGCTGCCCCGCCCACCGCGGCAAAGTAAACCGCTTTGTGCTTCTTCATGGCCTCCACCACTTCTTTACTGCGGCCTCCCTTGCCGATCATGCCCTTGAGCCCCAGCTCCAGCAGGGGCACGGTCAGGCCATCCATGCGCATGGAAGTGGTGGGACCTGCCGAGCCAATGGGCCGGCCCGGCGGCGCAGGGGTTGGCCCCACGTAGTAGATGACCGCCCCTTCAATGGGAAAGGGCAGCGGCTCGCCGGCGCGGATGAGCTGCACTAGTTTCTGGTGAGCTGCATCCCGGGCGGTGTAGATCACGCCGTTTAAGGCCACTTCATCACCGGCGCGCAGATGCTCCACATTCTCCAGGGGCGTTGTTAAACGGATCATGCTCTGCTCTCCACCTTTCTATTTATTCAGCCCGTGTACGAGCCTGCGGAAATGGGCACCCCGCTCCATAAAATCGGCATATTGATCATAACTGGCACAGGCGGGCGAAAGGAGCACGCAGTCGCCTGGTTCGGCCTGGGCCTGCGCGGCAGCCACAGCCTGTTCCAAATCGTCCACCACCTGCAGGGGAAAATCTCCCAGGGCCAAAACCGCCTCCCGGATCTTCTGGGCTGTGGCCCCCAGCAGCACCAGGTACTTCACCCTGCGGTGCACCGCCTCGGCCAGAGGAGCAAAGGAGAGCTTTTTGTCGTAGCCTCCGGCAATGAGGATAATGGGTTCTGAGAAAGATTTAAGGGCCGCCAAAGTGCGCTGGGGAGTGGTGGCTATGGAGTCATTGTAGTAGGATACTCCCCCTTTTTCCGCCACAAACTCCAGTCGGTGGGGAACGCCCTGGAAAGTCCTGCCCACCTTGGCCGCGGCTTGCAGCTCCGCGCCCGCGGCCAGGCTGAGCGCCGCGGCAGCCAGGAAGTTGGCCGCATTGTGTTCACCGCGCAGGCGCAGCTCCCCGCGGGGCAGTATGATCTGCTCCTCTCCCTCCCGCACATAGACGAGGTTTTCACCATCTAGGTAGGCGCCGTCCCTTACCTTATTCTCCATACTGAAAAAGAAAACCTTTCCGGGAGCCCCTTGAGCCAGGGCCCTGGTCAGGGGATCATCGTAATTCAGCACCACAAAGTCGTCGGGGGACTGCCAGAGATAGATATTCTTCTTGGCCGCGATGTAGTTTTCCATACTGCCGTGCACATCCAGGTGGTTCTCGGCAATGTTGGTAAGCACCGCGCCCCGGGGGCTGGCCTTTAGATCTTCCAGTTGAAAGCTGGACAGCTCCAAAACAACCCGATCCCGGACCCCGAGCCTGCCCACTTCAGCAATGAGGGGGTTGCCGATGTTTCCCCCTACGAAGGTGCTAAAACCCGATTCCTTCAGGATCTCCCCCACCAAACTGGTGGTGGTCGTTTTGCCGCTGCTGCCTGTAATGCCGTAGATCGGGGCCTGGCAGTAACGGAAGAACAGGCTGATTTCACTCTCCAAGGGCTCCCTACGGGCAGCGGCCTGCAGCTCGGGCAGGCTCTTGGGTACCCCTGGGCTGACTACCACCGCATCAAAACGCTCCAGGCCATCCAAGTAGCCAGGGCCTAAAACCAGCTCCACACCTAGGGCCTGGAGCTCTGTGCCGCGGTCTCCCAGTTGCTCCCTTGTCTTTTGGTCTCTGGCGCTGATTTCAGCCCCGGCGTCTTTCAAGAACCTAATCAGCGCAGCATTGCTGATGCCAAGGCCGATCACGGCCACTTTCTTACCCTGCCAGTCTTGCCTAATGCGCTCCTCCATCACCTGTCCTCCCCCCGCAGCTTAGCCAGCTTGACAGTGGGCAGCAGCTCCCCTAGGATCCGTTCAGCCGTGGCTTTAAACTTCTGGGGCTGGGCGCTCACCCAAAACTCGGTCGTTC
>Ga0209608_1002196_pt1 | contig 14271 bp, 16 predicted proteins | sample AD_UKC130_MetaG_FD_184428 | JGI IMG/M metagenome (GOLD analysis project Ga0209608, IMG submission 184428) | Active sludge microbial communities of municipal wastewater-treating anaerobic digesters from Canada - AD_UKC130_MetaG (SPAdes) (version 2) | ecosystem: Engineered > Bioreactor > Anaerobic... | reverse complement strand
GCAAACCATGTCACTCATCGATCACTGCCCGCGAAGGGGAGCGATGGGCAAGACGGTAGGGGGGTCAAAATCTCTGGCGGAGTAGTTTTGTGCAACGGGCGGGGGGCATCGTGTAAAAAAATGCAGTTTCAAAGGGGGTAATAGGGTAAGTGGAAAGTGAGGTGTTTTAATATATGGCCAAAGACGGTACTAATAGAGGTGGTGCTCGCATAGGAGCAGGAGCCAAAAAGAAAGCATTAGCAGAAAAAATAGCTGAAGGAAATCCTGGTGGAAGACCTCTTACAGTTATGGAATTTCAGAACACCGCAGACTTAAAAGGTGAAGAAATGCCAGAGCCAAACAAAATGTTAGAGGCAGTCCAAAAAGATGGAAAGACTTTAGTTGCTGGAGAAGTCTATAAAGATACATGGAAATGGCTACATGAAAGAGGTTGTTCCTCCCTCGTCTCACCTCAGCTTTTAGAAAGATATGCTATGAGTGTTGCAAGATGGATTCAATGCGAAGAGGCAATCACTGAATATGGCTTTTTAGCAAAACATCCTACTACAGGAAATGCTATTCAAAGTCCCTATGTTGCAATGGGGCAAAATTATATGACTCAAACAAATAGACTGTGGTTTGAGATATTTCAAATCGTAAAAGAAAACTCTCTATCAGAATACACAGGAAACAATCCTCAAGATAATGTAATGGAAAGGCTACTTACTGCTCGCAAAGGTAAATAAATAATTGGAGGTAGAAATGAAAAGACAATTAACAGCTGAAAGTGTGTGTGTCGGTCATCCAGATAAGCTATGCGATTTAATCGCTGATAATATTTTAGATGCTGCTTTTAGAAAAGATAAAGCTTCTAGAGTAGCTTGTGAAGTTATGGCGACCAAAGGAAAAATTATCGTGGCGGGCGAAATCACCTGTAGCGAGAAATTAGATATTAGATACATTGTTAGGCAAACTCTAAAGGAAGTTGGATACAATCCACTTAAATTTTTAATATATGTATATGTACAAAAACAAAGTACCGATATAAAAGCTGGAGTTGATAATGCTCTAGAAATGCGAAATGGCACAGATGACCCTTATAACTTAATCGGTGCTGGTGATCAAGGAACTATGTATGGCTATGCTACCAATGAAACTAGAGAAATGCTCCCCCTCCCTCTTGTTTTATCCCATAGAATAACTAAAAGATTAGATAAAGCAAGAAAAGATAAATTAATAAAAGGGATATTTCCAGATGGTAAGGCACAGGTTACTGTAGAATATGATGGTGATAAACCAGTATGAGTTAAAAATATAGTTATATCTATTCACCATCATAAAGATAAATCCTATGATGAATTAAAAAGAGAGATTTTAACTTTTGTCCTACTGCCTGCTTTTGAAGATTTTCCTTTTGATGAGGATACTGAAATTCTTATCAATCCTTCTGGTAGATTTGTTATTGGTGGACCAAGTGCTGATACAGGTTTAACAGGCAGAAAACTTATGGTCGATACCTATGGAGGTCTTGCCTCCCACGGTGGTGGTGCTCTTTGTGGCAAAGACCCGACCAAGGTAGATAGAAGTGGTGCTTATATGGCTAGATATATAGCAAAACATATTGTATGGAGCGATTTTGCAGATAAATGCGAGGTCGCTCTTTCTTATGCCATTGGAAAAGCAAATCCAGTGGCTTTTTCTATTAATACCTTTGGAACAGGTAAAGTATCAGATGAAATATTAACTCTTGCTGCAAAAGAGGTCTTTAATTTAAAACCTGCAGCAATTATTGAAAACCTAAGGCTTAGAGATATCCATTATTCTGACACAGCTACTTATGGTCACTTTAATTCCTCTCTCCTTCCTTGGGAAGATGTAAATAGATATGACGAGTTTAAAAAGGCGGTGAAAAAATATGAAGATAGAAAAGATTAAAATTGAAAAGCTTAATCCTGCCGAGTACAACCCGAGGAAGGATTTAAAACCTGGAGACCCCGAGTATGAAAAATTGAAAAACTCTATTCTTACCTTTGGATACGTTGAGCCAGTTCTTTGGAATAAAAGGACTGGGAATATTATAGGGGGCCATCAAAGATATAAAGTTTTAGTAGAGCTTGGAGAAAAAGAAATTGATTGTGTCGTTGTAGATATGGATAGCGATAATGAAAAGGCATTAAATATTGCTCTTAATAAAGTCAGTGGTGATTGGGATAAAGATAAACTAATGCTTTTAATCGAAGATTTACAAGGAGTATACTTTGATGTCTCCCTTACTGGTTTTGACCCTGCTGAACTTGATGATCTTTTTAAAGATTCTCTAAAGGACAATATTAAAGAAGATGATTTTGATGTTGAAGAAGAACTTAAAAAACCAGCCATTTCAAAGTTAGGAGATTTGTGGCTGCTTGGCGAACACAGACTTATCTGTGGCGATAGTACTAACCCTAAAACCTATGAAGATTTAATGGATGGAAAGTTGGCTAATTTAACGATTACTGACCCTCCCTATAATGTAAATTATGAAGGGACTGCTGGAAAAATTAAAAATGACAATATGGGAAACCAGGCCTTCTACGACTTCCTCCTTGCTTCCTTTCAAGGAATGGAAACTGTTATGGCTAAGGACTCATCCATTTATGTATTCCATGCAGATACTGAAGGCTTAAACTTTAGAAAGGCATTCTCTGATGCGGGCTTTTATCTTTCAGGTACTTGTATATGGAAAAAAGAATCCTTAGTTTTAGGTCGCTCCCCTTACCAATGGCAACATGAACCCGTTCTCTTTGGCTGGAAAAAGAAAGGCAAGCATAACTGGTACTCTGATAGAAAACAGACCACTATTTGGGAATTTGAAAAACCTAAAAAGAACAAGGATCATCCAACAATGAAACCTGTGGCCCTTGTAGCTTATCCTATATTAAACTCAAGCTTAACTAACTGTATTGTTCTTGACCCCTTTGGCGGTTCAGGAAGTACATTAATTGCCTGTGAGCAAACAGATAGAATTTGCCATATGATTGAACTTGATGAAAAATACACGGATGTTATTGTGAAGCGTTATATTGAACAAGTTGGCTCTGATCAAGATGTTTATTTAATTAGAAAAGGTAAGAAGACTAAATATGCAAATATCTCAAAAGATTAGTATTATATGAGGCTACTGTTTTCCCTGTATCATCTTTAATAGTTCCTTAGAAATAAACCATAAGAATATCTGAAATATAACTTGCATAATACATGCTTTTGAGTGATGTATAGACGTACTACATTACTTGGAGGTATTAAATATGGATAGAAAAGAAAAAGTCAAAATTTTGGGAAAACATCTAGGGGTAAAACCAAAATATCTAGGAGTTCCAAGCTTTGCTTATGAAGTTGGAGATTTTACCATTACAAGGGACGGCACAATAATTAATAAGGCAGGTGATGAAATGAAACTTGATGAAATACTAAATTCTTCAGAAGAAACCATAGAAACTGAATTTGAATCTATTGAAATATCCTTTCCCATGGAAGGTCACGATGAAAGAACTATTAAAAACCTTCTAAACATGATTTACAGCAAACAGTCACTTATTAAAAAGGTTTTTGACTGCTCTGAAAACATAGTAGAAAAAGAATTAATTGATGAAATCTCTACTCTTGAATCCTTGAGTGAAATACTAACAACCATCAACAAGGAAAATTGTAAAGGCATTGATTTTAACGATGAAAAACTAACCTTCAATTTCATAAAGGGAGATATTCAAACTTCATCAGAATTTCTAAGCCTATTAATTAAAAAAGCTAAAGAGCTACAATATACTTCTTCAAAGCCAATTGAAACAGACAATGATAAATATACTTTTAGAACATGGCTTATAAGACTTGGAATGATTGGTCCTGAATACAAAGCCCACAGAAAGACACTCCTTTCAAGTCTTACTGGAAGCTCTGCATTTAGAAATGGGCTACCAGCCAAGAAGGAGGTCAAATAACCATGAAAGAAATACACAGAGAAATATTAGAAAGACTTAAAAAGGAGTTTCCTAGTGGCACAAGAGTTGCTCTTGTAAAAATGGATGACCCCTACTCTACATTAAAAGCTGGTGATAAAGGAACAGTTACGGGAGTTGATGATATTGGTACAATTCATGTTAACTGGGATAAAGGAAGTTCTCTTGGCATAGCTTTTGGCGAAGATATCTGCAGAAAAATTACAGAATAAAACAGGCTTAAACCCTTGATAATACTGTGTTTATTCTGAAAATAGTACTTGCTATTTATCCCCTTCTGAGTGATATATGTATGATTAGAGTGTCATTAGTATTTTTTTATGACATGAAAATAGAATTTGCACCTTGAAAACTTAACACAAAAAAATATTGATAGCAAAAAAAGATGTAAAGTGGTATGTATTCCCATAAATAAGCAGAATACAAGGTGGTTTATCCACCTTACTGAGCCCAACCTGTGCATAACTTATTATTTTGGGTATAGTTATCCCCTAACTTCAGATAATCTCGGAGTTTATTGAAGTTCATGGCAGCAATTTTGAAACCAAAAAACAGCTTGGTTCTAAGTTTCCCACGTACAGGCATTTTGTCTACTTGATATTTCCTTCTTAGTGTTGAAGGTATGGACTCTACGCCATTACGAATTTTCGCAAACTCCTTAAATTCCGATTTTTTCATGTAGCGTAGTTTTTTAGCTCTTTCTGTAGTTTTGCGTGATATTGTTTTAGATGCTTTCTTCTTATAAATTTTTGGTTTGCATTGTTCTTTATATGGACATTTATCACAGATATCTCTGTCCAAGGTAATTCGGCAATTATCTAGATAAGCGTAATATGTACAGGTTATTGGTGTTTGCCCTCCTGCACATTTTAAAACCTTTTTACCATCTTCACTGAATTCAAACTCTGCATAAAAGTCATCAGGTTTGATTCCTGTGAAGTTGGTATTAATCAAGTTAACATTTTTATCACTTGCTAACGCTTCGTTTTCTTCGCTGCCATAGGCTCCATCTGCTAGCAAGGTAACAGGTGTATCCTGGGTGTCTATTTTCTTAATAACATCCTTAAAAAACTTACTATCACTATATATGTTGGCTTGATAATCATATTCGGTAATTACGCTTCCGTTTTCAGATACATCTTCAACTACATTGGCTACGTAGCCTCGGTATTGCTTGCCTGATTTGAAGCGAAAGGTAGCGTCTGGATCAGCTGGATTTTGTAGCATTTCGGAATTCATTGATTTATCATTAGCTTCCTTGAGGTGTAAAACTCCTTTTTCATCCTCTGCTGTTTGCTCTCCTATTGCACGTATTAGTAACTGATATTCACTACTTTCCTTGTATTTATCAGAGTATTTGTGAATAAGAAAAGACGCATCGTCAAGTACAGTTCTTATCCTTTCGTTTACATCTGTACTACGTGCATGGTAAATCACTTTATTCTGATCATTGGGTTCGATGTAGTGCTTCATACTTTCAGGAAGAACTTCTTTTTTCTTATCAAGAAGCTTTACTGCATTTGCAACACACACATATAGCAACTCTAAGCGTGATAGTTTCTTGATGTTTGAAGCAACCATCAAACTGTCCATGCGTTTGATATTCCCGTTAATACCCATAACTGCTGAAATGTCTGCAGATAGAGAAGTAATACAGTCTTTAATTAAATCCTGTCCTGTTTCAATCTCATACGCCAAGCATCTTGCTCGAAATCTGCTTAATGTTCTATCACTTATTGGTTGCTCCTGATAACTTGTTGTATGAAGAGCATATTGGAATCTGACATCAAACAATAAGGATTCTAAAACTTCATCATCAGTTAATCCTAAGTACTCCTTTAGAATCAACAAACCGATAATCACGTTAACTGGTGTATTTGGACGACTTGCAGAATTATCGCAGTATAACACAGCAAAGGGCTTTTCATCAATTGCAGGGAAAATTATATCCGCAAAAGGTTTTGCCCAAGACTTTAGTAAAAATTTTTGTTCACGCTCAGTTAAGCCTAAAAAGCTATCATCAAAAGTTAGTTGATTGCTATTATTTTCAACAAATGCCATGACTTTTTCTCCTTAATTCCATATGTAGTGTGTATGCTTATATTATACCACATCACATATGAATAATGGAGGTTTGTGTTAAATTTTCAAGGTGCAAACGTGTCAAGTCTTATACTTTTGACACCCTAATCATGATATAATAGATGATATTATTTCAGCTGGTTTTGAAAAAGGAGCAACGTATGTAAACCCTAGGACAGGGAAATTTGTTAAAAGATATGTTGATTTTAACCAAGGACTTGATGCTATGTTTTTAACAGAGGAAAAGGCTAAAAGACTTGGAGAGATTGCATTACGCCCAGCTAGAATTGCATTTGACCACATAGAAGATAAAGAAGTTTATGAGCGAGCATTGAGACTTTGTGCAAAGTATGGGATAACAGAGTTATCTAATTATGTACTTTATAACAGCGAAAACTTTGGTGGAAAGGGGAAAAAATACCAAGCTGACAGACCAGAAGATTTATATGAGCGCATGAAGATAACACTTGATTTAAAGGATGAATTTAATAAAACGCTGACAGTAGATAGTGAAAAAGTAAAAGTTTACTCATTCCCCATGAGATATATTCCTCTAAATGCTCATGAAAGAGGATATGTTGGGTCAAATTGGAATGCAAAATTTCTTCGTGCAGTTCAGTGTATGTTAATTCCGACACAAGGAAAAGGAGTTGGTAATAAAAGTTTTTTTGAAGTTTCCTTAGGTAAGAATGTAGACGAGTTTATGCGTAATCTTTGTATGCCAGAACAATTAATTGCGAATAGAGGTAAAATAAGTAAAAAATCTCGTGGCAATCTGAATGAAACTGAAGAGGAAAATGCATTAAGAAAAGCTGTTTGGGATCGAGCTCAGAAAAAGATGGAAATATGGAATACACTTTATTCTTGTTTAAACAACGAAAGAGAAGAATTCATAAATCTTATTAGCGATAATGTGTTTTTGCCAGAAAAGGTACTTAATATTGAAATACCTCTATACATACAGTTGTACTTAATGTACCTTACAACTACTAGGTTATTTCAACTTATTGGTATGATAGATAAAGCTTCATCAAAGTTTAGAATTGTCTATGACTTTATTAAGAAGGATTGTCCATATTTATATCAAGATATGCTAGATTATCTTGTTAGTAAAGAATATCAGAGAGAATATATTATTAAAAATTTTATTTATTTCTTTGGTGAGGATGGTATAAGAGACTTACTAAATAGAATTATGGCAATAGAAAGAGACCTTGATAATCAGTTATCAAGGTGGAATGAAATATGTAAGAAGGATGGTATTGACTATATAGATTGGGATTTAGTTAAAAAGTATAGACGATATGTAAAAGATCAAAAATGTAATGATAATGCAGAAGAAGTTATATATTCATCGAGTATGTTGGAATTGGCAAATTTATTAAATAGCCAACGTCGATAGTTATTTATTTTATATGATTTTTAATTAATGTTTTTTGTGGAATTACTCCTGAGTACCTGAGAGAGTGTGAGTTTATAAAAAACAAAACCAATATCGTCATGTATGGCAATGTTGGCACAGACTCATCTTTCAATAGAGGCGTTGAAGCCTGTAAAAGAGAGTTTGAGGTAGCTTTTTACAGGACAACTGCACTTGTTAACAAGCTGGCAGAGCACAAGAAAGCTGGTACCTTATCCACTTTCCTTAAGAAACTAAGCAAAGCAGACCTTTTGATCTGTGATGAGTGGGGATACGTCCCACTCGACCGGATCGGTGCGCAACTTCTCTTTGAGGTAATATCAGTGCTGAGATTGTACAGATTAGGCTTATTACCATTAAGGTTGTCAGGAGACAATAGCCCCCAGATAACCTTTATACGTTTTTCTGCCGGGTCCCACAAAAATCACCTCTTATGAACAGTAATCCTAACAAGATTATACCATTCAAAGGTCAGGCGTATTAACTTTTCTTATCCAACCCTTTGAACCTATCATACAGCCCTTTGACACGAAGTCTGTTCAACGCTCTTTCCATCTGTTCCTGGGCCAGGCGATGTTCTCTACTGCTTTTACTATGCATTATTAATTCCCTTGCTTCTTCAGCTGCATGAAGAGCTCGGTCTGCGTCAATATCTTCAGCCCTTTCGATAGAGTCAACCAATACTAAAACATCGTTATTCTCTATCTTTACAAGACCATGGGAGACTGCCACTACTTGGTTTTTATTTCCCTGGGGTCTGTATTCAAGTGTGCCTGGAATCACAGCAGTTATCATATTGCTGTGATGGGCAAGAATTCCGTATCTTCCGTCCAGGGAAGGAACTGATAATGCTTCACATTGCCCTGAGTAAAAGGGTTTGTCTGAAGCAAGGATGGTGAGTCGAAATGTATTCATTTCTCAAACCCCATCCCTTTTGCCTTGTTTATTACATCATCAATCGTACCTACATTGTAAAAAGCACTTTCCGGGTATTCATCCATTTTTCCCTCTATAATTGCTTTACATCCTCTCAAGGTTTCACTCAAGGGAACATATACACCTTTGATACCCGAAAATCTTTCAGCCACATGCAGAGGTTGTGAAAGAAATCGCTGCATTCTTCTTGCCCTGAGTACAATTTGCTTGTCATCGTCACTAAGCTCATCAATTCCCAGTATGGTTATAATATCTTTGAGCTTGTTGTACTTCTGAAGTATTTCCTGCACTTTCCTTGCAATTTCGTAATGCTCTCTGCCTACAATATCCGGCTCCAATATTCTGGAAGTGGACTGTAGAGGATCCACAGCAGGATATATTCCTTGTTCCGCTATTCTTCTGCTTAAGACAGTAGTTGCATCAAGGTGTATGAATGTTGTGGATGGAGCAGGGTCCGTCAAGTCGTCTGCAGGAACGTATACTGCTTGAACGGATGTGATGGAACCATGTTTGGTAGAAGTTATTCTCTCCTGCAGTTCTCCCATCTCTTCTGCCAAAGTAGGCTGGAAGCCTACTGCGGAAGGCATTCTGCCAAGAAGAGTGGATACCTCGCTGCCTGCCTGGACAAACCTGTATATGTTGTCAATGAATAGAAGCACATCCTTGTTCTCTTCATCCCTGAAGTATTCAGCCATGGTTAGACCTGTAAACGCCACTCTCATTCTAACACCAGGTGCTTCATTCATCTGCCCAAAAACAAGCACGGTTTTGTCTAAAACTCCACTTTCCCTCATTTCCCTCCAAAGGTCATTGCCCTCACGGCTTCTTTCTCCAACACCTGTAAAGATGGAGTACCCACCATGTTTTAATGCAACGTTGTGAATAAGTTCCTGAATAAGTACGGTTTTGCCGACACCTGCACCGCCAAAAAGACCAATTTTTCCTCCTTTTGGATAAGGTTCAAGGAGATCTATTACTTTTATACCTGTCTCCAATATTTCTGTTACAACCAGCTGATCTTCAAACAAAGGTGGCTTTCTGTGTATTTCCCACCTGGGTTCATTATCAGGTATATCATTTCCCGTATCAATGGGTTTGCCATGAACATTGAACATTCTGCCCAATGTACATTTGCCGACAGGTACACTGATACAACCGCCCAGAGCAGTAACTTCCATACTGCGTGAGAGATCTTTAATGTCATCAAGTATTATGCAGCGGACAGTTTTGCTTCCCACATGCTGGGCAACTTCCATGACTCTGTCCCTGCCATCAACATTGACTGTTAGTGCTTCCTTTATTTTTGGCATGTATCCGTTGTCGAACTCCACATCAATAACCGAGTCGGATATCTGCACTATTTTTCCTTTATTCAACATGATGCACCTCTTTCTCACGTTTTCTTCTTTGGGCTTTTGCACCTGCTATTATTTCTGTAATTTCCTCAGTAATTGCTTCCTGACGAAGCATGTTGTATTGTACAATTAATTCATCTATAAGTTTTTCTGCATTCTTGTTTGCGGCACTCATGGCAGTCATTCTGGCACTTTGCTCACAGCAGAAACTGTCTACAAGAGCACTGTATATGAATCCTGAAAGCCAGATCTTTACGACATTGTCCACAACTGCATCAACAGAAGGATAGAATTCAAAAGGCACCGACACTTCCGGTTCATCCTTGTGTACATGTGCTTGAGCAAGAGACCTATGGAAGGGAAGCAGACGAGTTGACATGGCTTTGATGTTCAAGCTGCTTTTCAGGTCACTGTACACCACAAATATTTTTGCAAGCTCTCCTCTGTCATACAAATCAAGAAGAAAAAAGCTGATTTCCCTGGCAACATCCATCGAGTGATATTGTGATGTGTACTGAAAGCTTTTTTCAAGTGGGTAGTTGTGTTTAGCAAAAAAGCGTCTTCCGTACTCACCCACTACAAACAGCTTTGTATCAGGATGCTTTTCTATAAGTGTCATTGCTTCTTTTATAACATTTCTGTTGTAGGAGCCTGCAAGACCTTTATCTGTCGTTATAACCAGCAAACCATTGGTGCCGTCAGGTGGTTCGCTGCCATCGGCTGGATAGAAGTACCTGTTTTCAACACCCTCAATGGTTCTGAACACTCTCTTGATTTCTCTATGCAAAGCATCAAAATATGGCCTTGTGTGGTCAAGCTCGTCCTTTGCCTTTTTCATTTTGCTTGAGGATATCATGTACATGGCATTTGTAATCTTCATTGTATTCTGAATGCCTTTAATTCTATCCCTTATCTCTTTTTGGTTATGCATCTATTATCACCTCTTATGAGGACCAAACCTTATCCTTATACTTTTTAGAAAGTGAAAGTATTTCTTCCTTGTACTTGACGCCAAGTTCTCCTGTCTTGTCTATTTCCTGGCAAATATAAGGGACTTTTCTTTGCACATATTCCAAAAGACCATATTTGAACTCGTTCATTTTGTCAGGAGGGACATCCTTCATGACGTGATTGAGTGCAGCAATGAGAAGCACAATCTGTTCATGTCTTTTCAAAACCTTGTGCTTTTCCTGTCTTAAAAGAGCCATAAGTCCCTGACCGTATAGAAGCTGCTGCCTTGTTGCATCATCAAGGTCACTTAGGAACTGCATGAAAACTTCCATCTCATGGTACTGTGCCAAATCAAGTCGCAATGCCCCAACGGATGATTTCATTGCATTTGACTGTGCATCACTTCCTACACGGGAAACAGAAAGTCCAATATTTATTGCAGGACGTTGTCCGGAGAAGAACAGGTCACTTTCAAGATATATCTGGCCATCCGTGATTGAAATAATGTTTGTCGGAACATAGGAGGAGATGTCTCCAGCCTTTGTTTCAACTATGGGGAGAGCGGTCATGCTTCCTCCGCCCTTTTCCTCTGAAAGTTGGGCAGAACGTTCCAATAGACGGGAGTGCAGATAGAAAATGTCTCCAGGATATGCTTCACGTCCGGGAGAACGTTCAAGCAACAAGCTTAGTGAACGGTATGCCACAGCATGTTTGGACAAATCGTCATATACTATTAGCACGGACTGACCTTTGTTCATGAAGTATTCACCAAGAGCACAGCCTGAATAAGGTGCAATGTACTGGAGTGGTGCGGGCAATCCAGCGGATGCGTTGACCACAATGGAGTATTCCATTGCACCATAATGTTTCAGAGTATGCACAACCTGGGCAACAGAGCTTGCTTTTTGTCCAATGGCAACATATATGCAAATTACATTTTTGTCTTTCTGATTAAGTATCGTATCAACAGCAATGGATGTTTTACCGGTCTGACGGTCACCAATAATCAATTCTCTTTGTCCATGTCCTATTGGAAACATGGAGTCTATTGCAAGAATACCGGTCTCAAGAGGTCTGTAGACCCTTTGACGTTCCGCAATTCCCGGAGCCGGTGAATCTATGGGGCGGTAATCGTTGGGAGTAATATCTCCCAATCCATCAATTGGATTGCCTAATGCATCCACAACACGACCCAGAAACTCATCGCCAACAGGAATTCCTGCAGTTCTGCCAGTTCTTTTTACAACACTTCCCTGAACAATGCTGGAACCGTCGTCAAAGAGAATGACACCAACCTCATTTCGTTTCAGTTCCTTTATCATGCCGCGAATACCATTTTGGAATATCAATACTTCATGGTATTTCGCGTTGGGCAAACCGCTTACCGTGGCAATTCCATCTCCTACGGTAAGGACCGTTCCAACTTCCTGTTCCATTGCTTTCGGTGTCCAGTTGTGTATGGTTTCCTTAATTAAAGGAACTATGTTGTCTTTTGTGAATGGAAGACCGCTTAGTTTCTCCTTAAGCTGGTTTAGTCTTCCTTCCACACTCCAGTCATACACAGACCTTATACCTGAGCTTTCAACTTCAAGTTTGAATCCGCCTTTTAATTCCTTATCCTCTTGCCAGGTTAGATTAACCTCTCCATCATACTTCTCTTTGAGAAATTCAATAAGCCTGTGTTTTATCTCCTCATCAGGTGGAGCAGGTGAGTGTAAAATAGCATCAATCAACATGATTCTCATCCTTTGCAAGGGTGTTCAGGAACTGATCAAAGGCTTCCTTGTCGGATTGTGCAAGAAGCTTTTCCGTGGTTTCCACAACCATGATCGCAATGTCCTTTTTGGCTTCCTCCACAATCTTTTCCTTTTCCATTCTTGCAGTGTTTTGAGCTTCTGATATAATTCGTTCAGCTTCTTTGCGTGCGCTGTTCAATATTTCATCAGCATCATTCACTGCTTCTTGAATGGCTTTTGCTTTATGCTCTTCCATTTCCTTTTCCACATCCTTAAGGCGTTTTTCATAAGATTCCTTTATTCCTTCCGCCTGTTTCAATGTGGCTTCAGCCTGCTCCCTTATGTTTTTGTAATAGTCTTCTCTTTTGTCCATAAAATTCTTAATGGGTTTGTACAGAAGCAGGTACAAACCCAGGGATAGAATTGCAAAGTTCAAAAGATGAAGAAGTATCTGTTGTAGATCAATATTCAAAGGTATGTTCATATGCCCTCGCCTCTATAGTACGAATATTATCAGTATTGCAACAACCAATGCATAGATAATGGCTGTTTCAATGAATATGAGGCCAAGGAGCAGACTTCCTCTTATCTTTTCATCAGCTTCAGGCTGACGGGAAATGCTCTCAGAGGATTTGGATATGGCAATACCCATTGCCAGTGCGCCTGCTGCGGCAGCCAAACCAATAGTCAGAGCAGCTGCAATTGCCTTGAAAGAAGCAGTGTTGTCTACCTGCTGTTCAGGTGCAGCAGTTGGTTCAGGTTCTTGCGCGTTTACCATTGTACATAGGCAGGCGACTGCTGTTAGTATGATTAATATGGTGATTAAAAGCTTTTTAATAATAATACCCCCTTGTTACTTGTGTGGTTTGGATGCTTCACCATATGATGATGACGCAAGCATTACTAAAACATATGTCTGAACCAAAGCATGGAGAAGAGTAAACAATACTCCTACCAATACAGGCAGCCCAAAGCTTAGGTACAGATAGTGATAGATCAGTTCTGTTACCAAAACTCCGCTTAAAAGTGCTCCGAACAAACGGAAACTCATTGACAGTGGCATTGAGAAATCCTTCAATGCATGCAATAAACCTTTTAATCCATTACCTGCAATGGCTCCTGCAATGACAATACTGTATGTCAGAAATCCCATGGCTATGGCTCCGTTAATGTCGGACAAAGGTGCAGGAAGGGAAATTATATGCCCGTGTGTGGTTACTGCCTGTATGCCAAACAGTTCAAACACCGTGCCAAAGAATATATACATACCTGCTCCAAAAATGTATGCACCAAGGAACTTGTTTCTATGCGGGCTGTTCTTTTTTGCGAAGTCTGAAAAGAACCCGACCATTTGCTCCAGAACAAATTGCGGTTTGTCTGGTTCTTGCTTGAATTTTGGTATGTAGAATATCCTTATAATTGCAGCCATTACAAGGAGTACACATGTTACAGTCAATGCTGATGCAAGTGCAGGGTTCACTTCAATAACTCCAAAAAGACTTACCTTGTTTATGTCATGCAATACCGCATCCCGCATTACTTCATTGATTGAGCCATGTTTCCCTTTAGGTTTCGTAATCAGCACGCCTGCAAACAGAAGAATAATAATACATACCCAGATTATTACTATAGTTCTTTTCCTTTTCATATCAAGCCTTCTTCCGCCTTAATATTGCAATGTGTTTACCGCTAGTCTTGTAGGTTTTGCAATATTTTATACTATAGTGCTCCCCATTGTCAAGACAGATTTTTCGTTTTTTTTAGTTAGGTCCTCCTTTCTTCTAATTAGTAAATTTTAACATTTATGCATTCTATTA
>Ga0209608_1002188_pt1 | contig 14294 bp, 12 predicted proteins | sample AD_UKC130_MetaG_FD_184428 | JGI IMG/M metagenome (GOLD analysis project Ga0209608, IMG submission 184428) | Active sludge microbial communities of municipal wastewater-treating anaerobic digesters from Canada - AD_UKC130_MetaG (SPAdes) (version 2) | ecosystem: Engineered > Bioreactor > Anaerobic... | reverse complement strand
GGTGATGGCACTGGTGGTAATGGTGGAACAACAAGTATTGTTGGAAGTGTTTCAGGGGGATTGTTAAGTTTATCTGGTGGGACTGGGGGGAGCTATAATAGTCCAGGGACAGGTGGTGCTTGTGGGACTTTCTTTCCTGAACTAATTGGCGCTGGCGGTTGCGGTGGTAATTCAATATTTGGAGCTGGGGGGACACCTGGCCAGAATGGTGTTGGTTATGGTTCTGGCGGTGGGGGAAGCGAATCTGGTGGTGGTGGTGGTGGTGCAGGATATTTTGTAAATGGTATAGTTCTTAATGTATCTCCAAATGAAACTTTAACGATAACGATAGGAGCTGGTGGTAGTGGTGCTACAGGTGGTGGCGGAGCAGGGAAATCGGGGTTTGTAAGAATAATATACTTTGCTTAGGAGTAGCAATATGAGAGTAGCTTGTATAAAAAATGGAGTTGCGATTAATGTAATAGAAGTTGAAGATATAAATCAATTACCTGATTGGTTTGTGGTAGGGTTTGATGAGCAAGGCAATCCGATAAGGAAAGCTGATTGTGAATTGCACATAGAAACAGAGGTTGGTTCAAAGGATGATTTATATGAGCATGGAGTAGGTTTTTATAGACAGCATGATACAAACTTCGTAAATAGTGGTGACATTTTGACCCGAGCGATATTGGTGCAATAGATATTACTCTGTCTTCAGCATATGGAGCAAGTTTAACTGGTTGTGGCAATCCATTCTGGGATATACCTATTTCTGATTTCTGTGGCAATCGCTGGGAGTTTACGGATGGTGTAAGGCTTTACAACGGAGCAATCTATACAGCAGGCAAAACTATAAACCCATTTACTGACTATTCAGACGGGTATAGCCATGGAAGTTTTATTAATAAGGAGACACAATGAAAATCCTGTTCTGCTTATCAATGGTTAGATTGCTGAATGATTTTAAATACTTTGATATCAAAGACCATGCAGTAAGGGTAGGACACTTAAAGAATGCTATATACTAAATCAGGATATGTCCATGAACATTAACGCCAACTTCTTATCCTTCATTCCATCCTTTCAACTTGACAAACTCACCCACTCCACCTCTACCATCACAGTCTTAATAGGTGGCAACAGAACAGGTAAAACAGCTACAGCCATCATGGACTTCATGCTCCGTCTCTTCCGCATCCACCCCATACCACACAAGAACTTCTTTGACAACATGCCTTCAAAGGTTGTTCGTTTTGTATCCAAAGTCTTACCTGCTAAAATAGAAAAACAGGACACAGTAAGAAACACACAGTATCCAGAACTGATGAAACGCTTACCTAAAGAACTTATAGTCAAAGACATCACAACCAAAAACCCTGTAGTAACCATCAAAGACCCATTCTCTCCTCAACACATTCAGGTAGAATTTACTTCATTTTCTCAATCAGTGGGAGCTATGGCAGGTGTAGAAAGGATTTATGTATGGATAGATGAATGTCCACCTTATTCAGTCTATGAAGAAAACTACATGCGTTTAATCTCAACAGGTGGAGACATGATAATAACCCTGACACCTGCTGAAAGTGAGTCAGAATGGATTTACACAATGCTTTATGAAAGAGCAAGACACATCTACCGTTCTAAAGCAGTAGTAGAACGACTGAAAGAAATCAACAAATCATCAGAAGCACTTGAAGAGCAACACTTTCCAGACAATCCTGATATAACAGTAATCTACACAGCAACAGACGATAACCCATACTTACGCACCATATACGAAAAAGAATTAGAACGATACAGACAGTGTAATGAAAAACCACCATATAACAGCTTTGAAGAATTCATCACAGCAAGGTTCTACATGCTTGTAGAAGAATCAGACATCAATGTAAGGCGTTATGGACTGTTCTCCAATATATCAGGTAGAGTATACAAGGACTTCAATTCCCTTGTCCATGTAATTAATCCTATAGAATACTTTAACTCAACCTATATTCCTCCAGAATGGAAACACTTCAGAACCATAGACTACCATGAGTCCAACGACTGGGCATGTCTGTGGGGAGCAATATCACCGCAGAACGAATGCTTTATCTACGATGAACTTAAAATCTCTCCACACTCCCATACTCTTGAACAGATAGCATTCTTAATAGCCCGTAAGTCTAAACGATACAGATACATAGCAGACCTCATAGACCCGAGAGCACAAATCAAATCCATCAACACCTCTACCTCACCTGTTCAGGAACTGAACAAAATCTTCTACAAGTTAAGAACAGAAGGTATATGTTCAGGTGCTTACTGGAGAAGTTTTGATACTGTATCTGATACAGGAAGAGAAGAAGTTAGAAAAAGACTCAAGGGTTCTTTACAATGTGGCAGACCTTTTAACAACAACGCTGGTGTAATACCTACCATCTGGATATTTTCTACCTGTAGATACACAATAGAGTCCATGAAAAACTGGTCATATGAAACATGGAAGAACAGGGATAAGTTACTTGAGAAAGACATGAAAGAAAAACCACAGCAGAAATATTCTCACTTTTGCACAGCACTGGAAGGAGCTTTGAAAGAAAAGGTTCTTATATCAAGATTACGAGTAGTCAACAACACAGACATAGCCCCTTCATACTTCAATAACAAAATGTATATGGTCAGGTAACATATGATTGGATTAATAAACATAATGCGCATACAGGAGTTAACATGAAAAAAAGTATCAGGGATACAGAAACAGCACTTATAAACATCATCTCTTCAGAAATATCAGCATCACGCACCAACAACGAATACATATCAGATGTTTATGAAAAAGGTCTGTCTTCCATAGATGGATACACTACATCAGAAAAATACTCATGGCAGTCTGATGTTAACATACCTGAATTCTTCTCTTCTTACATCACAGAAGCATCCATAGTAGCTACTCAATACTTTCAGACAAGAGACTTTGTAGAGGTATATCTTGAAGGAGATAAACCAGAAGACAAAAAGAAATGCGATGCAGTAAAAACTCTCATCAACAAGATGCTTAACCGCAAAGACCTATACTACTTCCAGAAGCTCATGCGTGCAACAAGCATCCGTCAGTTAGCAGGTGTGGTGTATATGTTGTGCTGGTGGGAACAGGACATTATCACAACACAGGATATAGAACAGGAAGAGCAGATAATACCAGCATCAGATACAGAACCACCTCGTATAGTATCCATACCAAAAACAGTAACAAAAGAACACATTATCAAAGACTGTTTCAACTGTGATGTTATAGACCCTCGTAATGTCTTTGTATCACCTGAATATGCATACTCCATACAGGAAAAACGGTATGTTATTATCCGTCATGAAAAATCTTATGATGACCTTGTAAGAGACAAGGAAAGATGTAACTATTTTAACCTTGATAAAGTTAAAGCACTTAAACCTTCGGCAGAAACAGAAACAGCCCGTGAGTCCTACAACAAGGACACAAGATATGTCTTTCCTGAAGTAACATATCCTTTATATGATGTCTATGAAAGATACGGGAAATTCTGGTCTGTAGTTCATGAAAGAGACAGGCACGGAATACCTGTTAGGATATCACCAGGCATAGACCATCAAGGTAATCCACTTGATAATGCAGAACTTATAGAAACCATTATAACCTTTGTCAAATCTGGTTCTACTTACATCCTTATCCGTTTTGACCCACAGCGTTATGTAACATCCAAAAACATTCCATACCGCCCCATCGTTAGAGGTGTATATTACATCCATCCTACCCGTTCAGAAGGAACAACAGATACAGACTTTTCTATTAATCTACAAAAAGCCATAAACGATACAATCAACATCTCCAATGACAGAGTAATGCTTGCTACTTTTCCTGCATTCAAGATGAGAAAATATGGAGACATAGACCCATCAGAACTTGTCATATCACCAAATAAACCAATACTTCTTGAAGACCCTGTAAACGACCTTCAGGAACTGAAAATATCAGATAATGTAGTAGGTGCACTTAGTCAATCAGCAATGCTCATCAACGAACTACAGCAGTTAAGAGCCATATTCCCCACCACCATGGGCAACATAGGTTCTATCAAAGCTTCTACAACAGCAACAGCAGTAGCAGGAGCAGAACAGAGAACAGATATGCGTATGGCTTACAAGTCCCTATCTTTTGAATACACATTCAACTGTGAACTATACTGGATGATACTCCAGATGGCATATCAGTTCATGAGGCAGGAAACAGCAGAAGAAATACTTGGAAACCTGATAGTCTACTTTGACCCTGACGCAGACTATACTTACAAACCAGTTACATCAGCAATAGAACTTGAATACTCCAAGAAAACAAAAATACAGAACTACACCAACCTGCTTCAGATAGTATCAAGTCTCAAACATCCACAGGCAGTTAGCATAGTCAACTACATCCTGCTGGAAATACTGAAACTTATGGGCGGTGAATACAGTGTAATTCAGTCTATATTTTCCCAGCAACCACAACAAGCACAACCCCCTTCATCAGAACCACTTACAACAGGTCATACACCTAAACCTCAAACACCATCCTCAACCAATCAGTATGGTATGGAGATGACTGAAGTAGAAACAGGTGCAAGAGAAATGGGATAGATATAAAACAAATGATAAAAATTACTTTACAAATTCTTATGTTGAGAGTATATATTAATAAGAGGACAATATGAAGTTTTCAATATATTCTTTCAAGGGGATATCATGAAACACGATACACCACAAGCAGTAACCACATCCCTTACCAACTATCTCAAACTCAACAACACCATCAAACAGCAATCCCTTGCCATTCTCAAACAACATCAACCTTTTATAGACGCCATTTCAACAGAAACAGGACAGAAACTATTAGCTGATTTAATAGACATGCATTCAAGAAGCCTTCAGAAAATAACATCTCTTGAAGCAACAGATAACGACAAGATAGAATACAAACTACTTACAGAACTCATCAAAAGATGGAGTTCTTATATCAATACTTATGAGAATGCTAAAAATGAATTGTTTAACTCTGAATAAATATAAAAAGTTCTCTTATCTTCAGTATAAGACCGTGTCTCTTATACATGAAGGTAACATGAACAGGGAGGATTTATGGTTTACGAAACGTTAGAAAACGAAATGACACAGTCGCTTAATCTGGACAACCAGAATTCTATCCAGCCAGAAAACTCTGAACAGGAGTCTCAATCTCAGGAAACTCAAGACACTTCCCTTAAACCGCAGGACGACAACGCAGAACGTTCTCGTCTCGGGCGTAAGGTCAAGTATCTTGAGGAAACAATAGTTAACCTGACTTCACAATTAGAGACTCAAACCAAATTGCTTCAGAGTCTTGTAGAACAAATGTCGCCAAAAGAACCTGCAAAAGAAGAAGATGAAGAAGAAGTAATCACAACAAAGAAAGATGTGTTACGGGTCTTAACAGAAGCAGAGAAAAAGAAGATGGAAGAAAAAGCTCGTTACGAAAACAACTATGTCAAGACCTTTCAATCTCTTCTCATGCAGGAAGACGATGGTATTCGTTCAGACATCTATAAAACATGGAATGACAAGTATAATGTAGTGTTCACAGGAGACCCTGTAAGGGATGCGGAAATAGGATATCTGAAAGCAAAAGTAGATGTTCTATCCCGTCATACCTACAAAGGTAGAGAAGAAACTCCTGTTCAACCTACAAAGTCATCTCCATCAGAATACAGCAAAAGATATACACTCAACCCTGAAGCTATGGAGCTTGCACAGTATTTCGGTCTCTCTGATGATGATATTAAATCAGCATTAGAATCTGACCTTATCACACCCACTAAATCAACCGTAAACAGAAAACGATAAGGAGGTAAATAATATGTTTAAAGTAGTCAAACAATCAGGTCTCGGCACAATATGGCTACCTGTTGCTTCTGGAACTACACTTTATGTAGGACAGCTTGTAACAAAAACTAGTGATTATTTAACAAACTTTGGTGCTGCTGCTTCCGCTGGAGATTCAAAACGCCCATTAGGTGTAGTTGTGGCAACTAACGATAAAACACCTGCATATTCTTCAACCTATAATGAGCATTACATATCAGGAGTTCAAACACAAGATGCACAGTTAGCAAGAAAATGGCAGGGAGCACAGGGTATGTGGAGTGCAGGTGACCCTATACCTATGGTTCAGGTTGAACTGATAGGTAAAGATACTGTTCTTCTTGGAACATTTGACTCCGCACTTACACCATTCCAGCCAGCAGAAGCAAATACAACTGGAAACACACTTAAGAAATCTGAAACAAGTAAAAGGGGTGTTAACTATAATACCACATTCTACTGCCGTTCTGGTAAGAATGTTGGCATCTACAGAGTATGCGCAACTGGTTCAAACTCTTCAAGTGTTACCACATACAGCTTCAACACCTACTGGCCTTATGCCATAGCAACTTCAGATTACTATGTCATGGCAAATATTGCTCCCGGTAACTGTATGATAAACTTCACTTCTACTGGTCTGTATATAGACCCTAATAACGCTCTGACAAATTACTACAATGTTATAGTAGAAGGTATAGACTTGACACAGGCTGGTCTTGAAACAGTAATATTTAGATTTGCATAAGGAGGTAAATCATGGCTGATATAATAACACTTCAGAATTTTGCAAGGTTACTGGACAGGAACTTAACTAAAGTTCTTGAAGACTATCTATCACCTACAAAACTCGTAGCACCACAGTTGTTTGGAACAGATAAAACCACAAGATTAGGTGAAGAATACTGGGAAGTAGGGGCTGTTCCTGACATACCTAAATTTGATGGAAGGCTCCAGTATATATCAGTATCTCCTGGATACTATACAAAAATAGAAACTCAAGAATTTGCAGCAGGTATCATGATAGAAAGAAGGCTCATAGATACCAAACAGTTCAGGGTAATGGACAACCTTCAGAATGGACTTGCTCGTTCCCTTGCAAGAGTAAAAGAAAAGAAAGCAGCAAACATTCTTAACTACGCTTTCTCTGCCGCATGGGAGTTTATGTCAAATGAAGAAGGTGTAGCTCTCTGTGGTGCACACTCTACCAAAAGCGGTGTTCCAACCACAACAGGTTTTACCAACTATGGAACATCAGCATTAAGCAAGACATCGTTAGCAGCAGCAAGGGTGGCTATGATGAAGTTTAAAGATGACATTGGTGAGTTTTTCGATGTAATGCCTGACACTCTTATAGTTCCAGTAGCATTATACGATACAGCATGTGAAATAACAGGATATGACCCTCGTTCAGGTGCTGCATCAGAAAAAGACCCAACATCAGCTAACAACGCCATCAATGTTCTCTACAAACAGTTCAAGGTAATTCCGTGGATATATCTTGACACAGTATCCACATCAAACTGGTTTTTAGCTGATTCTCGTTACCTGAAGCAATTCATAATCTGGTTAGACCGTATAAAAGAAGAGCACAACACCATTACAGACTTTGAAACCTTTGCCATCAAGCACAGTATCTACTCTTCTTTTGGTTGTGGCTGGATTAACTGGCGTGGTATCTACGGCAGTGCAGTATCGTAAACTTATCAGGGAGTGTAGCAATACACTCCCTTATCCTGTTTTATGCAGTTATTATGTTAGGTAAGACAATAAAAACAGCTTTAATTAATCTTCTGTGGATATACATCGACACAATATCCACATCAAACCATATTATTTTTCGGAGGAATTATGTCAGATAAAACAATAAGAGATAAAACAATAAGAACAGATGTAGATGATATTGAACATCCAGATTTTAATATCTTCACATCATCAGATTTATCCCCTGATGGCAAGAAAATAGCTTCAACCATTCCTTTGTGGTATAATCGAGCATACAAAGAAGAATTAGAGAACACTGTAGCTGTAATGCAGCATGCTATAAGAGAAGGTCAGGTTCCTGAAGGAAGAAGAGCAGAATATCAAGCTAATCTGAAGATGTTGAAAGAAAGACTTCAGAGTATGGATGATGCTGCTCCTAAATTCAACAAAAAGGCAATAGATTACATATCCAGAGTAGTATCATCCTTATCAGAGAAAACACGGAATGCAATGTTTACAAGGGATGAGATGATGAAAGGTCTGGTAGATGCTAACGAAGAAGCAAGAAGAATGACTGAACCATGTATACCTCTTACTGAACATGAGGCTAACTGGGCTAAAGCGTGTAATGTGAAGGTATATGGCGGTAAGGTGTCAAGGACAGCATGTGAACTCATGTGGAAGATAGGCAGAAAGATTCTTGGTGAGTCTACTAATGTAGAGATATTACGAAAGGAAAAATAAACTTGCAGTCAATCTTCAACACATGTCATGCTTTAAAACCCATTAATTACAACACTAAACCACACTTCATAATCTATCAAAATAAGGAGTAATCCATGAGATACACTGATGTAGATTTCAAATTAGAACGCACATCAAGAGACATCTGTGGAACATACGGAATGGCATTCTACCAGAATCATGCAGTATGGTATAAACACAGATGCAACAGACTGGATTGTCCAAGATGCAGGGATTATTATCTCACAAGATGGAAAGATAGAATAGCAATAGTATTCAACGATAACATCTACATGCTGAACATCAAAACATCGCAGTTTTCTTCCTTCCGTCATAAACACAGCAGGATACCCTATGTTAGAATTCACTTCAACAACCACTACACCATACTCACTAACATAGAACTACCTTCATCCGTTCCTGTTACAATAGACGAAGTAATAAACCTTATACAGAGCCAGCGTAACCACATCAAAAACTTCATCACAGCTAATCGTGTTTTCTATAAAGAAGTGTCTTGCCACGTTTTGCATATAAGAGATAATAATAATATATATATGCAAAAAGTGGCAAAGGGTGAGTTTCTTGGTAGAGCAGTAAGACCTTTTGATGATGATAATCCACATCAGGTTATTTCAGCATGGCAGACATCAAATGACAGAGAAAAAGCGAGTATTCTCAAGAACTTACATGAAAAAGGAGTGTTGAGGTTAACGGATAAAGGGAAAGAATTTGTAAAAAACTATGCTGATGGGTGTGATTTTCACACACACATGAAGACACCTGATTTTGTTCTTGCTCCAGATGCTATCTGTATTTTTGAAACTAAACACTATATCGGTTACATTATACCGTCAAGGAAGTGAAAGAAAAGTAGAATTAGCAGTAAAAAAATTAAAATAAAGGTGGAGATATGGGGGATACTATTCAGAGAAAGAAAAGGAGGTATCAGTATAAGCCTGAAACAATCATTGACATAAAGAAAGGTGCTGCGAAGTTTCTTACAAAGTGTATGGTTGAGGAAGCAGATAAGCATGGTGTATGTGTTATATTGATTAAAAAAAAGTGTGAGAAAGTATTTTACAACAACAGAAAAAAAGAAATATTAGAGGAAGGCACAGTGGAAATAGCGTCACTTGAAGCTTCTCTTGATGCTGAAAGACAGGGATTATGTGAGATACTATACAATCCATTTATGCCTTCTACACCAGATATTCCACACGATAAAAAAATACTGGATTACTATACGAACAGAATGTTGAATGAGTATTATGGCAGAAAAACTTTGAAAGAGATAGAGTCGTAAAAGTTTAAGGAGTAATACTATGAATGCCTACTCTATTATCAGCAAGGTATATACGCTTATCAATGAATCATCTACATCAACTTTTTTAGACGAGTCCACAACATACGAACTCTTAAATACCGCTTTGAGAGAGTTCGCAAGAAGAACTCAACTGTATGTCAAATCATCATCCATCAGCATAGTATCAGGAACATCATCATATACCTTACCAGATGATTTTTTAAAATTCTTTGTCAAATCACAGGATGATTATGTTCAGCCTTCCATCTACTACAACAACAACAAAATCACATACATAGACTATTCTACCTATATCTCTTACGACACCACAGAAACAGCAGACATTCCTGCTAATTACACACTCAACTTTACCTACCCTGATAATCTCATATCAGGAACAGCAACATCATCTTCAACATTATCCAATGGAGAGGTCAACCTTGTAGATACAAGCAAAAGTTTTACCAAATCTCTTGTAGGTGCAACAGTTCATGTTACCCATAGTTCTGTTACTTATAATGGTTATGTTATAGCGTATAATTCTTCCACATCTTTAACTATAGCTACCATACCTTCTACCAGTATATCTTTAGGCGACTCTTACCTGATCTCTCCTCCACCAACTAACACCATTACATTCTACCCTACCCCATCTTCTTCTTTCACTCTTCCTATCTACTACACCCCTTCATTCCCACCCATCTACTCTCCATACCGCCCTATACCATTACCCAACGATATGCTGATACCAATAGCATGCTTCATATGCTGGTTATACAAATACAAAGACAGAGAACCAGCATATGGAGATAAATACTTTGCTATATACGAAACAGCTGTGAGAAGATATAGTCCTGTAAGACATGAAGAATACAGACCTGTCATAAAGTGGCAGTGGAAAAACAGATAAGGAGACAGCCGTGCAGGATATATCATACAAAGCAAAAGACATACCATTAAATGGAAAGCTTATAACATCTATTTCACCAGCACTTATAGGAGAAAATGACTTTTCAGAATTAACCAACTTCGTCTATACAGATAGTGGGATAAAGACCATGAAGGGTATGACTTTTCTGTCTTATGCTTCTCAATACGCTGTCAGAGCTATGATAACTGCTAACTTACCTGAAGGGACTGTTATAGCCTATCAAACTTATCCTAATACTTTTACATCTTACACTTATGCTGTAGCTTCTGTGTTATATATAGTTGACTCATTACCTTCAGATTATTCTGACCCTGTTACATACAAACAAAGAAGAATATTAGCTTATCACTACAAGTTATCATACTCATACACAGCAGGACAGGTAGCATTGTATCAATCTACAATTCAGCGTCCAGCTTCATTTTATCTTGAATGCATTACTTCAGGCACTACTGGTTCAACTACACCAAACTTCAATTCCTACGACTACAATGACAAAATTATTGATGGAACAGTAGTATGGATTAAACGTAAAGGTAGTCTTGAAGGTCAGTTCACCATATCACCTGATAACACCATAGTCTTTACTAACGGACATACCAGTCTAATCTATGGTGGAGAAAAACATAGAATAGGTGCGGTAATAAATGTTCTTGGAGTGGAAAATGTTCTTGGAATGGAAAAGGTAGTGAATGGGGATTTTGTTTCTTCTGATGGGTGGATATTTGGAACAGGATGGTCTTATGATAGTGTTAATAAAGAAGCAGATAAAGCACCAGAATATCTTCCAATATCTTTTGATGAGTGGACATTAATACCTTCAGGTAATCTTGAACAGAACATATCAGCAGTATCAGGTGAAACATACACACTCAAATTCACAGTAAAGAATTATTCAGCAGGTGGAGTAACACCATACATAGGTGGTGTAGCAGGAACCCTTGTATCAGCAGATGGAGACTATACTCAAACCATTACAGCATTATCAACAGGTAACCTTAAATTCGTTCCATCTTCTGACGTAACTATACTATCCATAGACAATGTATCTGTTAAATGCTTTACTGGAACAAAAGAAATTGATATTACAGAACAATTAACAAGTGAAAGTTACAACGACAAATATTGTGCAGTATTAACAGCAAAAACAGATGGAAAGATATATCTTGATGTAGGCAGCCCGCTCAAGCTTCGTAAAGTTAACATCTACATCAAAAACCCTAACACAGTATCTTCTACTGTTTCCATCTACCGTTTTACTTTATCAGGCTGGACATCAGCTTCATCTGTTATAGATGAAACATACGGATTTTCCCAATCAGGAACTATATCATTCTCTTTTTCAGATGATTCAGAACAGACTTCAGAACTATCAGATACGCCAGCATATCTCTACAACCGTCATCTATACTGGTATCGCATAAAACTATCACCCAATTCAGGCACTCTTCCCACAAACATCTCCCTCTACTACATCTCTGGTGGAACAGTGATACAGACTATACCCAATCTCTGGGATGGAACAGTATATACACCATCAGCATTCTGGAAATACGATGGAACAACTTATACAGACCATACACTGCAGGTATCAAAAATAGACACCACAATGGTATGGTTTAGTTCTTCAAATTTTGAACCTTCTCCAGAAACTACAGTTTCTCTTGACGGAGTAACTGAGATTTACATTGGTTCCATAACCCGCTGCACAGGATTTAGATTTACCTTTGCAACAGAGTTTAGTAGTAAAAAGTGGGTTAATGTAAAACCTAATATCATGACTGTTTACTACTGGAATGGAACTAACTGGGCATCTGTATCCAACCTTATAGATGGGACATCAAATGGAACATGTAGTTTTGCTCACGAAGGAACAGTTTATTTTACATCTCCTTCAGAAGAACAGGAAAAAAGAACCACAATCAATACAGACATTCCTCTGTATTACTACAAAATATCTTTTTCTGCGGCTTTAGGTTACAGTAGTAATCATGTATTTCTTGATTATGTGGAAGTTATTCCTGCGATACAAAACATCAGTGTTTACAAAGCATGCAGTATCTGGAACAATCGTTTAGTTCTCGCTAACAACACTACTACTTCCAATAAATCCAACGAGCTTATCATCTCCGCTCCATCCTCACCTTACATCTGGTCTGGTGGACAATCTATTACTCTCAATGTAGGTGATACACAGGATATAACCCGTGTAGTTACTTTATTTTCCCGTTATGGTGCAGACATTACAGAAGCACTTATAGTATTCAAAGAAAATTCTATTTACTACATATCAGGTTCTACTGCTGACGACATTAAAACCTTCACAGTATCAAACTCTATAGGAACATCTTCACCTTATATAGTAGCAGTATGTGATTTAGGTATTCGTATAACAGAAGGTGTTAACCGTTCTGTTGTTATTTTTGCTAACAAATCAGGTGTGTATCTCTTTGATAACTCTTCTATCATATCAATATCGGACGACATATCAGATAAGTTTCAATCATCATCATTTGAATATGCATGCAGATACGCATCAGGTATATACGACCCTATTAATTCAAGATACCATTTTCTATACTGCACAGAATGGCCACCATACACATATCATGAATACATCTTTGATTTGATACATAAGAAATGGTCTTCAGCTAACAGAGGTGAATATTCTTTAGTTTACGGTGGTATTTTATATGACTCTTATAAAAATCCATACGTTGTTGGTTTTACTAACGAGTATATAGCAAAACTCAATGAAGGTAACATAATGCTGCACAACTCTTACTCTGCTACATTGACTACAGGCATAAAACCATTAGGAACTACTCTGTATACTATTTCTAACATCAGAAGAGTAAAACTAACTTCTACCACCCGCAGTAATATGTCGGCTCTTTTATACATCCACTCCATAGACGAAAATGGTTCTTATTCTTCTACCTCCACTACTCTTTCTATCGAACCAATTAATAATTCACCTGTAAAATCCACAGTTTACCAGACCAACATTACTGGAAACTTTTTTTATTACAGTCTATCTTTTACTTTTAATAGTGGTGCTGATTTCTCTGTCGAACCAATTAACATTTCCATACTATACAAACCAGTGAGATTGGATTTGTCATGATTTTAATTTCTCTACCTCACTGCATGGACAATACTGCACTATACACATCATTATCATTGACAATGCATTGAAATGATAGGTATATATTTAGTAAGATGAAAACTTTTATTTCTATCAGATTTAAACTGCATCATTCTGGACTGTATAATACACCACTTCACATTTCTATTCCTATCACAATAAGTGGCAAAAAGAATAAACAGTTAATAAGGAGGTAACAATGCCTTATAACCCAGCACTATCATACACAGGTATAGAACAATTATTAAACACTCAAGAAATTAGAAGGGCATTAGGTCAACCAGGTCTAACTCAAACACAACTTCAAAACTACGCACAGGGAGCCATCAACGCCATGTATTCTCCATGGATACAGGCACAGACAAGAGAAAGAATGTTTGGACGGGAATTGGCAGAAAAACAGCGTCAATTTGATATTCAACAGGAAGCAGCAGAGAAACAGGCTAAACAGCAGGCAAGAATGCAGGCTGTATCAGGTGCAGCACAGTTAGCAGGTATGGGTGCTATGGGATATTTAGGATACAAAATGCTTCAACCTGCTATTGATACATCAGCAAGAACAGCAATAGAAACAGCAGCAGCACAGAGATTAGCTG
>Ga0209608_1002185_pt1 | contig 14303 bp, 10 predicted proteins | sample AD_UKC130_MetaG_FD_184428 | JGI IMG/M metagenome (GOLD analysis project Ga0209608, IMG submission 184428) | Active sludge microbial communities of municipal wastewater-treating anaerobic digesters from Canada - AD_UKC130_MetaG (SPAdes) (version 2) | ecosystem: Engineered > Bioreactor > Anaerobic... | reverse complement strand
TTAGCAGAAATGCCGTGCCGGGAAGCCCCATCATCAACCAGCCGCTCATGTCCGAAGCCTGGGCGCTCATGGAGGTGACCCAAAAGTTTAGTTTTCTGCCGCCAAGATAATAGTCGGTTTGACTTTTATTCAGTCTAAAAAAATAGATGCCTATCGCAAGCATTGCAAGTAGGTAAAGAATAAATACCACAGCATGAATAGTTTGATCCATTTTTTCTCTCCCTTTGAATAAATATTACTTAGTTCATAAGTATACACTATTTAGACTTTGCCGGACAAGTTAGCTCGGATTGCGGCGGTCATCTTAAAGAATGCTGAGCGGAATAGATAACAGGAGATGGAAATAAAAAAAAGAACGCTTTTCTGCGTCTTACTTTGCTATAATAGGAAACGTATTTACTTTCTTTGGTCCAGTTTTGTTGTCTGCGGGAACAAGAGCGGGGGAGAGAATTGGCCCAGGGGATTGTAATAGGTCAAAAGAACCTTCCCGCACATATAAGATTTTTTCTACAAGTTGGGGAATAATCTTTTGCATGGATGAAGCATGGAGGGGAGCTACGCTGCAGAGGCTGTCGCTGCCGTTGTTGACTTTCGTTGTGCTTTTATTGGTTTTATCCCCGGTGGTTCAAGCCCAGGAAAACCTTGGTGCGTGGCTTGAAGCAGAAGGGGTAGTATTGATGGCGGAGCCCGGGGGGAAAATTCTCTACGAGAAAAACTCCGGGGAGCGTTTCTACCCGGCGAGTACTACCAAGATCATGACCGCGCTGCTGCTCCTCGAGCATACCTCGCCGGATGAGATGGTCACTGTGGGGGAAGAAGTGTTTCTGGTCGGGCCGGACAGCAGCACCTCCGGTTTAACTTTGGGCGACCGCATTAGTGTCAAGGACTTGCTCTACGCCATAATGCTCCCCTCGGGGAATGAAGCCGCTTACGCCGCCGCTGTCTATGCCGCCAGGCAGGCCTGTAGCCGGCCGGAAATGCCGGTCCAGGAAGCCCTTGACTATTTTACCGGGTTGATGAATGACCGGGCCCGGGAGCTGGGCGCACTGCACACGCACTTTGCCAACCCTGATGGGTATCATGATCCCGATCATTATACTACCGCCTACGACCTGGCCCTGATCGCCCGGGAGGCGCTGAATAAAGACTTGATCAGGAAAGCGGCCGGCTCCAGGGCCCATCAAGCAGCCGTATTGCGCGACGGCAGCCCGGTTACCCTGAAATGGTTCAATACCAACTGGCTGCTGCATCCGGATTTGCCTCACTATTATTCCCGGGCCACGGGTTTAAAAACCGGCCATACGCCCGAGGCGGGCGGGACCCTGGTGGCCACGGCTGCGGACGGGGACCTGGAGCTGATTGCCGTCCTGCTGAAAAGCACCACGGAGAGCCGCTTCCAGGAGGCCGCATCGCTCTTCGATTACGGTTTTGACCACTTCCGGCTCTACCGCGTAGTGGAAGAGGGGGAGGCCGTGGTTACGGCCGCCTTGACCGGGCAGGCCAGGGGAGAGGCGGCGGAGATCCCGGCGCTTGCCGCCTCCGGTTTCAGCGACATACTGCCCGTGGAAGATATCCCGCGCATCGGAAAAACTGTTAATTGGGAAAGCCGCTTGCTCTCCGGGGAAGCGCTGAAAGCCCCCCTGGCGGAAGGAGAGGTGATCGGCCGGGTCACCTATACCCTGGACGGCACGGTCTTGTTTGAAACGGAACTGCTGAGCGGACGCGACGTGCGGGCCCGCTTCCCCTGGGAGTGGACCGCTCTACCCGCGCTCCTTCTGCCCGGCCTGCTTATCCTGGCTGTTAGGCGGCGGCGCAACCAGGCCCGCCCGCGGCGCCGCAGCAGAGCGGGAAGAGTGTAAAAAGATCAGGAGAGAGAAGGGGAACATTTGAAATTCGTGATCTCCTACAGCTGCGGCAAGGACAGCGCCCTGGCGCTTTACCGCATGCTGCAGCAGGACCACCAGCCGGTTGGGCTGCTGGTGATGGTAAACCGGGAACAGGACCGGTCCTGGTTTCACGGGGTGGACAAGCCTCTCCTGGAGGCGGTTTCCCGCTCGTTGCGGATTCCGCTTCTCTGCGGTGAGTGCGAGGGCAAGGACTACGCCGCCGCGATGGAGGCCGCCCTGGTTCGGGCCAAAGAGGCTGGCGCCGGCGCCGCCGTCTTCGGCGATATCGATATTGAAGGGCACCGCCAGTGGAGCAGCGAGCGGTGCGCGGCGGCAGGTCTGGAAGCTGTCTTCCCGCTCTGGCAGGAAGATAGATTGGCGCTGGTGGAAGAAGTGATCGATCTGGGATTCAAGGCCGTGATCAAGTGCGTCGATAAGAGCAAGGTCGACCCAAAGCTGCTGGGGGCCACCTTAAGCCGTGCCCTGGTGGAGGAGATTGCCGCCTGCGGCGCCGACCCCTGCGGCGAGAACGGCGAATACCACACCTTTGTCTATGACGGGCCCACTTTCTCTTTCCCGCTTACCGTAAAACAGGGGCGGGTGATCGACTTCGGCACCCATGCCGCCATTGACCTACGCCTTCTTCAGTTCCCCTAAATCAATTCGCTTCAGTCAAGAGTGTCTTAAGCCCTTTTGTAAACTGCCTGACTTCTTGAGTGTCAAAGAACCGCCAGCGGCTTTCACCAAGAAGTTCTAGAAAATATCTATTGAGCTTTCTAATCGAATAGCACTTTAAATGAGCGAGTCGATTTCTGTGCGCTTGCCCGGCACGGTATAATAAGTTGCAGCCGGACTAAAAGGTTCTACGGTATCCCTGCGATCTTGCCGAATAAAACCGTCGTCGCGCAGTTGCCGGATTAATGGCTTCATTTTAGCTGCTGTGAGGCCCATATTGCTGCCAATCTCCTCTATGGATACCCTATGGGGCGCGGTTCTGATGAACCGCAGGATGCGAATGAGTTGCTCCTGCTGCTCCCTTTCTTTATTAGGAAAAACCAGTGTACCTTTATCTATAACCGTCAGCCGGCCAGGCTTCAGTTCTTCCCATTGCTCATCGGTCAAGGGGCGAGTGGCAATAATAAATCCCTTTTGCGAAGGCGCTTTTTCCTCGGATAAGTCTATTTCATAGTCTTCATCTACGAGTTTTACGCTTGAAAAGGGGGCTTCGCGTTTTGTAAAATACAGACCCTTGTATCCATTTAAGTCCCTGTAGCAAAATAAGCGCTCCCCGTCAGAAAGGAGGCAGTTGAAATTGCCGAATCGATTGATTTCGCGCATGCTGTTTTCCAGGAGGCTGAAGCTTTCCTCGTTCCATTCAAGTACCCGATTTTCAATAATATGCATTAGATGACAGAAAGCATATTCGGAATCCGTTGTCCCCATGGAGTTCCACCTGCCGGCAGCCAGCAAATCCCTGTAATTGCCGCTCAAATGGCCATTGTGGGCAAATACATATTCTCTGTTTCCTAGCACCCTGGAAAAGGGATGCGTATTGGTATAGCAGACAGAAGATGTTGCCAGGCGAACATGGGAAATAAAGATCCGGGAGCGGATTCCTTTATTGTCTTTTAAAAAAGCAGCGAAGGAACTGTGGTTCGATTGTAGCGGCTCTTTGATTACCTGGGCTGCATACTCGCCATTTGGATAGTAAGCAATGCCCCACCCATCAGGGTTGGCAGAACCCCGGTGTATAAAACCCCTGAAAGAAAAGTTGGGTTGAACTGTTTCGTTAAATGCCATTCCCAATAGCTCACACATTATTCATTTGCACCTCTCTCCGTGGCTCCTACCATGCATCTATAATATTATTTACCCAAAAAGCAGTCAATTGCATCAATTGCGTAATAAAAATGGGATTTTTATTATTCAGTAGCACTACTTACCCGTATTTAATGTCAGCTTATTGCAAGGGCTTTTTGAACGCTGTAAATTAGGAATTGCCTCCTTGACGCGGCATCATTTGTGGAATATAATGCCATTAGCTATATTAGCTAATAGCATGGGAGGTGCGGCGATGATTGTCAGTTCAACGGAAGTGCAAAACAACTTCGGCAAGTACCTCATGCTGGCCGCGAAAGAGGATGTAATCATAACCCGCAACGGCATGGTCATAGCAAAATTGACGGCTGTTGAGGACGACGCCGCGGGGGAGGAGAAAGTATCTGAAAACCTGACCAAGTACGGGTGGTACGGCGGCAGAAAGGCAACATACGAGGAATTCCTGGAGCTAACCCGGCATAGCGAGGATCGCTACGAATATATTGACGGGGAAATATATTATCTCGCCTCGCCAAAAACCGTACACCAGGTTGTTTTAACCGAGCTCCTTGTTATTTTTCATAACTGGTTCCAGGGGAAAGAGTGCCGGCCGCTGGTAGCTCCGTATGACATCACCCTGAGAAGGCACGAGAAAGATATCAATGTGGTTCAGCCCGATCTCATGGTGATCTGCGACCTTGAGGAAAAGCTGGATGATGACGATTATTACAGGGGTGTTCCCCCTTGTCGTGGAAGTATTATCTGAAGGAACACGCAGCAAAGACATGGTTAAAAAACTGGATCTCTACATGTCTTGCGGTGTCACGGAATACTGGATTGTCAATCCGTTTAACGAAGAGGTAATTGTTTACCTCTTTCAGGAAAAAGACATTGTCAACAGCGCCACTTACCGGAAACCTGATTGCGCCGAATCCTTCCACTTTAAAGGGCTGTCGGTAGAACTGGCTCGGATTTTCACTTGAGCTGGGTATCCAGTAAATGCTGCCGGAGATGTGGACATTTTGCCTGGGCTTGCCCTGTGTAAAAATGATTGGTAATATTCTAGCAAGGATTAGGTCTTTCCCGGCAGATTGGGCAGCGGCACCGGAGTAAACAAACCTGGGTAGGCAGGGATGCTTGGATTGGAGAAAGCGCTGCGCAAAATAATAGAAAAAAGCTCTCGCCGAATTGTCTCTACCTTAGCCTTGGAGCATGAGCTGCAGGGGCGCCTGGGCCGCAACGGCCAGGATGAATGGAGCTATGAGTCCTTTGCCCGGGCCATGGAGAAGCTGGTGGAAGAGGGGCTAATTGTACCGGTCAAGGCCTCGGGATATAACGGGCGCATTCCTCCCTTGGCGGTTCGCTATCGACGCATTGCCAGGCCGGTTTCCCCTCCCCCGGAGCTGTTCCACTTTCGCTCCCAGATGGATTTAAGCTATTTTGCGCGAAGGCCCCAGGAGTTTTACCGCTACCAGGACATTTTGCAGGCTATCGATAGATACCTGGTTGGGACCGCGCAGGAGAAGCCCTCGGTTTGGGACACGCTCAATGAGCGCTCCTTTCAGCTCACCGGTGACGAGAAGTTCCTGGACTCCGCCGAAGGGGCGGACCTGCTCCGACGCATCCAGGTCAGCCACGAAGATCTGCATTGCTATCCTGTAGCGGAGCCCTTTTTTTACCGCCTGCTTGATGACCGCATCAGGCAGGCGAAATCGATAAACGTGCTCGTCATTGAGAATAAAGATAGCTTTCATACCTTCTGCTGCCTGCTGGGAGAAGGCAGCCTAATTTTGCGCCCTCCGGTTAGCCTGGCAATCTACGGGGAAGGCAACAAGATCTGCGGCAGCTGGCCTTTCTTCAATGAAATTCCCGGCCCGGCCGGCAAACAGATACGGGCTTACTACTATGGCGATCTTGATCCCATGGGCTTAATTATTCTGCAACGCTGGCAGAAGGCGGTGCAGCGTGCCAGGGAAGAAAACAGGGGGAACGATTTGGCGAGCGCCCTGGAGATTTTGCCTGCGCAAGGCCTTTATCGAGCTCTACTGCAGCAGGGGCGGGATCGGGAATTAAAAATAAAGGCTGAAGGCCTTTTACCCGCAGCTGACCTGGAGCTGCTTTGGACCCAGTTTGCTCCGGAGCTGCGCCGCTCCATTGAAGAGCTGTGGGCACGGGGCCGGATGGTTCCCCAGGAAGCTTTATCCGCTTCGCGACTTGCCGAGTTAAAGGAGATCACTCTATGAGTGAGCAAGGGAAGCTCAATTTTTCACCCGACCTCCTTCTCGGCTCTTTTCCTTCCGGAGGAGAGGGCGCTGACTTCTCCATGCTGGAAGGCTTTGGCCAGCGGATGGAAGCCATCTTGCAATTTTTCCCCCTCTACGAGCTGAAGCAGAAGCATTCTTTGACCGAGTACTACGGCTTTGAACTGGGGCTGAGCCTGCTGCTTTACATTATGGAAAAGATGCTGCGCAACAGCCCCTGTACTTACGAGGACAGCGAAAACTTTATTATAAAGATGCTCTCTTTGCTGTTAAGGCGCCCGGTGGATGAAGAAGAAGGCCGCCAGGTGGCGCGCAAGCTCATCGAGGAGATCACGAACCGCGGCAGCCCCTTCAAGTACCGCTACCTCGATCCTCTAACCGGACGGGAGGAAGAATTAAAGTTCCGGCTGGTGGAGCAGCGGCCCTATACCTCCTGGAGCGGAGAAGACACCGTGATCATGCGCCTGACGGAAAAAGGGCTTGACCTGCTCTTTAAATCGCGGGAGATTTATCACGATCTGCACTTTTCGGTAATGCAGCTCTACCTGGACCAGCAGATCCGGCGGGGCGTCTTCGATGAAGCCTTGAACACGGTCAGGGAGCTGGCCGTGGCGGTGGAGAACATCGAGGAGCAATGCCGGCGCCAGCGGGAAAATGTGCGCCGCAACGTGGTGGAGTCGCTGAAAACCCCGGATTACGGGCGGTTGTTGCGGCGTATGGAGGAGCAACTGCACCGGGAGCAGGAGACCTTTGAAAATATAAAACAGCTTGTTCGCGAAACTAAGCAGCGGCTTGAATCCGCTCCCCCCACGCCGGATAACCTTTCCCGGCAGGAGAAGGTGGCCAGGCTGGCTCATAACCTAAACGTGGTAGCCGCTCGTCACCTGGAACTCATCAGCACCCGCTTCAAGCTGGAGAACCTGGTCAGCCAGTTGCTCCAGGAATGCATCTACCAGAGCATGATGGTGCGATTTCATATGCGGCGGGAATTTTTAGGCACCGTGTTAAAGTATAGCCCGCCTGGCGAGCGGCTGACCCGCACTGCGCTGCAACCGCTGCTAAGGCCGAAAGCGCCTTCCTTGCTGGGGCCGGAAACTTTTCTCTCGTCCCAGCGCTTGCTGAGCCGGGAGCGGGAGCGCCCCCTGGAAATGGAGTCGGAGGAGCCGGATCACGAGGCCTGGGCGGCCTGGCAGGCTGCGGAAGAGGCGCGCCGGGAGCGGACGATTAACCTGTTAAAGCGTTTTTTTGCTGCCATCCTCGAAAGTTTGGCCCAAAACGGCCTGGTGGAGACACCTATTCTTGCTGCTGCCGCCTTGGGCCGGGAGGCTGCCCCGGAAGAGACGGCTGCATTCACCTACCTGCTCCTGCTGCTGCACCAGGGGCGCCAGTTTAATGCTTCCCTTCCCTGGAAGTACGTCCCCGGCGATGAAGACCTGGTGGAATATGCCTTCTACCAGCTGCTCCAGGAGCGGCCTGAACTGGCCACCATTGGCCGGGTCCGGGTGGAGGCAGATTCGCAGGTGGTGCAGTTGCTGCATGGCATCGAGCTGCGCAATATCATCATGCGAAGGGTGAGCGCTGATGCAGTACAGCCGCAAGACCGTGGAGACGGCGCTGGAGCTCTTGAAGGAGCTTCTGCAGCATCCCGTGGTGGAGAGGGCTACGCATGAAGACCTGGTGAACCGGGTGCGTTTCGATTCCGAGGTGCGGAACCTGTGGCGCGAAATCATCGAGCCCCTTTTTGAAATCAGCCTAATTTCGGCCGGGGACCAGTTCTACCTGGCCGGGAGCTTGACGGGAGGCATTTTCAGTTACAGAAACGAAGAGCTGCGCGACCTGCTGGGGGTGCAGACCAACCGGGAACTTTATCTCTGCTCTTTCATTGTTCTCACCCTTTTGGCCGCTTTCTATGACAGCGATGATGGGATTGGCCCTTCACGCGAGTCCTTGCTGGTAAGCGAGCTGGCTGAAATGGTGACCACACACCTGCAGGAGCTGGGGAGCAGTCCGGATGTAGAAGAGCTGGAAAACCAAACCCGGGTCAACCTGCGCGGGCCTGCAGAGCTGTGGCTGGACCTTCCTTATCAAAAAGTTGACGTCGTGCATATCCGCAGGTCAGACTGCCGCCTGGCCTACCTGCTTAAGACCATCGACCTGCTGCAGAAACACGGCCTGGTCCGGCTAATTCACGATCGGCAGATCTTCCCCTGCGAGCGTCTAAACCAGCTCATCGCCCATTACTACAACCAGCAGTCCCGGAAAAACGAAATCCTGGAAATGCTCCGCAGCCGCTTGCATCCCGACAGCTCGCCGGAGGAAGAATGAAAGGCCTGGCCATATAAAAGAAAGCCGGCGCCTGCCCAATCAGCTTCTAGCGGCGGTACTGCCTGCGAAGGTGAAAGCAAGGCGATGGCAAAAAACTGCTTCAAAGGAGACGGTCAATATGCCCCGGATTAATCGGGTCAGGGTGCACAACATTCATTTTGAAACCGGCGGCCAGCCCCGCATCTACCACGATACTATCTTCGAACCTTTCGGCGAGAACACGCTCGTATTGCTGGGCAACGGTGGCGGCAAAACGCTGCTGCTGCACCTTATTGCCCAGGTAATCGAGCCCAATGCCACCTTGCAGGGCAGGAAGATCAAGCGGCTGGTGGAGAAGGAGAAATTCACCGGGCATGTCCTGGTGGAGTGGCTCCTGGACGGCGCCGCGCCCCGCTACCTACTGACAGGCTTCTGCTTCGCCGATCATATTGGCGATAGCCATCAGGGGATAGATTACTTTACCTACCTGCACGAGTACGATGGTGAAAATGAATATGATCTCAGCTCTTTCCCGCTGGCGGATGAAGCGAACCGCACCTATAACCTCAGCCAGCTGCAGCAGCTTTTAAAGAACAGCCCGGTCAAGGTTTATGCCTCATATCGCCGGCAGGATTACCAGAAGATGCTGAAAGAGTACCAGATCGATCCGCAGGAGTGGCGCTACATTTTAAAGATAAACGACAGCGAGGGCGGCATCGAAAATTTCTTTGAAGGATGCAGCAGGACGCGCACCCTGCTGGACAAGCTGCTCATTCCCATGATCGATGAGGTGCTGGAGCGGCGGGAAGAACGAGACCCCCTGCGCGAGGCCTTCCGCGGCACCGCCCTAGAAGTGATGGATCTGCCGCAGCTGAAAGTGCAAAGCGAAGCCCTGGAAGCTTTGTCGCACAAGCTGCCCCTCCTGGCCAAGGGCTTCGACCAGGTCGCTCAAGCGCGGCAGCGTTATCTCGAACTGCTTGAGTGGCGGGCCACGCTGCTGAAAACCCTTATCCAGGGCATGGCCCGCCTCGAGGAGCACCGGAATGAGCTGGCGCAGCAGAAAGAGGAAAAGATATCGGCGCGTGGAAAAGCGGAGATGACCCTGGAAGCGCTGGGCGTGGAGGAGAAGAGGCGGACATGGGATGCCGCAGCTAAAAAAGCCGTCGCTCAGGAGAAGCTGGCGGAGGCCGCCCGGCAGCGCTACGAAAGCAGCCGGAAACGTCTCCACCTCTATAAAGCCTTTCAGAAGTGGGGCAGAATCCTCCAGGAAGAAGAAACGCTGGCCGACATAAGGCAGCAGTTGCAATTGCACGAGCAAGGGGAGGCCCAGTTCAAAGAGGAGCTGGAGCGGTTAAGAATGGCAACGGCCCCCTTGCTGCGGTGCGGCCTGAACGCGGTGAGTCACAAAGAGGAAGAGCTCCGGCAGTTGTTGGAGCGGTTGAAAGAGAAACGGGAGGAGCTATTTGAAGAAAAGGCAGAAGCCGAGGTCAGGCTGGGGAAAACGAGAGACGCGCTGCTCCGCCTGCAAGCGCTGCAGGAACAGTTTCAGGAAGAGCGGAAGCGGATCACTGAAAAAATGGCCGACCTGGGGATCTCCTTTGACGCGGCGGAGCCACGCTCAGAGCTGAGCAAGATGGAGCGGGAACTGGAGAGAGCGGAGAAAGAGAAAGACGAAGCAGAAGAGGTGCTGCAGCAGCTGGAGCTTAGCCTAGCCGAGCTCGGGAAGCGCCAGGCAATACTCTCTTCCGATGGAGAGCGTCTTGTGAAGGAAATGCAGCACCTGCGGGAGCAGCATCAGCAGTGGTGGGAGCAGGCGCTGTTTCTAAAAGGGGAGCTTAAGTCCCTGGGCTGCCCGCACCATCCCGGCGAGGATTGCGCCGCGGCGCTGGTCTGGTTAAGCCAGAAAGAAGAGCAGCTGGCCAGGGAGCAGGTAGAAGTGCGGCAGCAGCAGCGCCACTGGCAGGAGCAGGAATTTCTCTGGGGCGAAGGGCGAACCCCGCGGCCGCATGCCGAGATTGACCGGGTGGTGGAGGAACTGAACCGAAACGGCATAACGGCGCAGCCAGTCGTGGAACTGTTTGCCCACTATTCCGAGCCGGAGCGGGAGCAGATGCTTAACGAGCGCCCCTGGCTTCCCTACGCCTTAGTGGTTGAGCCCTCCCAGCTTGAAGAATTAAAGCGGCGCCGCCTCCAGCTGCGGGCGGAGCTTACTGTCCCTGTGCCCCTGGTTTCCCGGACGGACTTTCATGAAGGGGTGAGCCCGGCGGAGCTCTATTTCTTAAGCCACCGGGGGCTGGAGCGTTTCTACTCCGAGGAGAAGATAGAGCAGTATCGCATCAAGATCAGGAGCGAACTGCGGGCTATTGAAGAGAAGCTGCATTTATTGGTCGAGCAGGAGCAGAGGGCCCGGGACCTGGTGGGCCGCCTGGAAGGCTTCCGGCGGGGTTTCGCCTATTCCCGGGAAGCTGACTGGAATGAAGCCATTCGCCTTTTAGAAGAAAAGCGCTCCCGGCTGCTGGCCGACCTGGAAGAGATACGGCACCGCCTTGAGCAGGTCCACAGGGACAAAGATGAGCGCAGGAGCCATTTACAGCAGCTGCGCCATCGGCTGCAGCTGCTGCACCGGGCCCTGGACATGACGCGGGAGTTTTGCCTGCGCTGGGCGGAAAGCAAGAAGAGGGAGGAGGAAGCTGCCCGGCTGCAGGAGCGGCGGATCCAGGAGGAGGAAAAAGTAAGAGAGCTGCAGCAAGCCCTGGCTGCGCAGGATAGCTCTATTGATGAAGCAAAAGAAGAGCTTAAAGGCGTGCAGCACGAGCTGGAGCGGTACCGCGAAGCCTGGTTCAGCTATGTTCAAGAAACAGGCGCAGAAGCCCGGGCTGATCAAGTCGATGCTGAAAAGATAGGTCCCTTCGGCAGCGAGCAGGAGCGGCAGCTTGACCAGCTGCTCATAGAGTTAAAAGCCGGCATAGAAGCCCTGGAGAAGCGCTCCGGCGACTACCAGGCTTTAAGAAGCCAGGAGAAACAGGCTCTTGAGAGGATCGAAGAATGGAAGGAAGAAATCCGCCACCTGAGCCTGGAACTCGAGACAGTGCAAAAAAGCTATTACCCGGTTGAACGAAGCGCCGTGGAAGAGGCCGCGCAAGCTGCAGAGGCAGATCGGCGGAAGGTGGAAGAAGCCAACCGGGAGTTGGCAAAAGTAAGCAGAGAAGCAAGTGCCGCTGAAAGCGTCTACCGGGACCGCCTCGAGCAGTTGCAGAAGCGCTACCCCCAGGTGGAACCGCCTGATTTGAGTGGGGTGGACCTGGAGCTGGAGAGGAAACATCAGGAAAGATTAAGTAAAGAGTTGGATGAATCCATCCGGCAGCTCGATGAAGAGATGAGGCTGGCGGGCAGGCAGCTAGAGGACTACCGGCAGGCCGCCGATAGTTTAAGGCAGATGGAGGTTGCCGTTAGCGAGGACACCCTCCCCCTGCCACCGGAGCAGGAGAAGGCGCAGCTGCTGGGCCGGGCCGGCGAGGTGGTGGCCAAGAGCCGGCATGAAGAGAAAGAGCTGGCGGCTGAACTGGATAAAGCCAAGCGGCAGGCGGTAGATCAGCTGCAGCTGTGCTGGGATGAGTTGAGGATACTGCATGGTGACGAATTAAAACAGTTTTTCAAAATGATGGCTGAGCAGACCGGGCCGCCTTCGTGGGAACAGCGGGTGACAGAGCTGCAAGGCCACCTGCGGCAGGTAGAAGAGGCGATTAATCATTTTCGGGAGCAGGTAAGGCAGCGCCTGGAGGGATTAAGCGCCAAGGTTGACGAGATGGTGCGGCGCACCTGGCGGCATGTGGATGGCGTGCTGGAGCAGGTGCGGGAGCTGCAGAGGCGTTCCTTGGTCCCGCTGCGCGGCGAGAAGCATCCCCTTTTTAAGATCAGCTTCGTGAAGCCGGAGGAAGCGGAAGGTTCAGCAAAGCTGCGCAAGTACCTCGAAGATGTTATCGCCGAGGCGGTCAATATGCAGAAGCAGGGCCGGGAAGACACGGAAATTGATGATTTCCTCAGGGAAGCCATCGAGACATCCCGGCTGCTGGACCAGGTTGTGCATCTAGACGATATTGATATTTGCCTGCTCAAGCCGCGGGACAGCAGCAGCTATCAATCGGGCCAGTACGATCGCTGGGACGATCTCAACGAATGGTCCCAGGGGCAGAGATTTGCCGGCCGCTTTGCCCTCTTTATCGTGCTTCTGTCCTATATCCGCCAATGCCGCTCCGGCGGCCGTGTAACCTCGGCGGTGGTGCTGGCGGACAACCCCTTCGGGCAGGCCTCCAGCAGCCATATTCTCGAAATTGTCGATGCCATTACCAGGCAGCAAAATGTCCAGCTCTTCAGCTGCACCGCCCTGCGGAACACCGAGATCATGCGTGGCTTCCCGGTTATATACAGCCTCGTCCCGGCCCCCACCATGGGCGGCAAGGAGAGGATGAGCCTGGATAAAAAAAGGCGGGGGGTGGAGAGGCAGCCCCTGGAGCAGGCCCACGCTCGCATCCCCCTTTCCACGAGCGATGAGCGCGGTCAGTTGGAGCTTTTTTAAATAAGGACTTCAATTAACAGATCTGTTGTGGTGCTTGCTTTTCAGGCTGTTGATAACCCGGTTAATCGCCTTGCGGACTTTTTTATACTCGATAAAGGCCCAGGCGTGCAGCAGGGGGATGAAGCGGCGGTCGCCGGTAGCTTCGATTTTTTCGAGAAGCAGCAGGATCATTTCCCGGTTCCGGTCTTTCAGCTCCTTTACAAAGGAGTAGTCCATTACCTCCAAGAGACCCGTTAGCTTCTCCAGCAACTCGTCGGCGTAGGTTTCTTTTTCGATTTCCCATCCCTTTTCAGTGAAGACCAGCACTGGCAGCCGGTAGCTGTACTCGATTTTCAAGTAGCCGTCCACGATGGCTCGATCGATGCGGGCGGTGATTTCGGGTAGGGTAAGATGTTTGTAATAGCCATAGACGGGGCATTGATCCAGTTCCAACTCCAGTAGCTTTTTATCCCGGGAACCTTTTAATATTTTGGCCAGCATGTTGCGTCCCCCGGTTGCAATCAGTTCATCGGCGCCGCGCAAGATGGCTTTTAACTCCTCAAAGGAGAGTTTCTCTTCTGCCGGATTTAACTGGTAGGGTACGCGTCTTACCCTTTTGCCCATTTTCTCCAGCCTCCCTTGGCGAAATGCTGCCGGCGCAGTGGGGGGCGCGGCAGTGTTCAAACCAGAAAAACAGTTTCAGATTAGCTGTTGGCCGGATGAAGCAGGGCGCGGATGTGGCGGCAAGCCGGGCTGCATCTGTGAAAGGGCGGCGGCAGCTTTCAGGTCGGCAATGGGCAGCTCCGCCTTCACTGTGCTGCGCAGCACCGCCGCCGGATGGTAGGTGGGAAAGATCCAGTAGCCGGGCCCCTCAAACCAGCGCCCCCTCACTTCGTGCAGCTTCGCTTTCGGATCGAGGATATTCTGAACTGCCACCAGCCCCAGGCATACCACCACCCGGGGCTTGATCAGCGCCAGCTGCTTTTCCAGCCAGGGCCGGCAGGCCGCCAGCTCACCGCGGTAGGGGTTGCGGTTTTTCGGCGGCCGGCATTTCACCGAGCCGGTGATGAAAACATCCTGCCGCGACAGGCCCGCTTCTGCCAGAAGCCGGTCCAGGACCTCGCCGGCTCGCCCCACGAAAGGCCTGCCGTGGGCATCCTCCTGCGCCCCCGGCGCTTCCCCCAGGAGAAAGATTTTCGCGCCGGGGTTCCCCTCGCCAAAAACCACCGTCTTTCTGGTCAGCGCCAGGCCGCAATTCCGGCATTTTTCGCACAATACCTGCAAAGCTTCCAGGCTGCTTACACTTTTACTTTCTGCCACTCTTGTCTCTCCGTGTGTATAAAAGAACGTTTTCCTGGCATATTTAATGGGAAATCATATCCCCGGACGTTCTTAGATTGAGCCATTTGCGATCTTTGAAGACACCTGATATCTAAGGCTTTTGGGGTGGTGGGAAGAACCTTTTACCCCACGAAGAGG
>Ga0209608_1002174_pt1 | contig 14354 bp, 12 predicted proteins | sample AD_UKC130_MetaG_FD_184428 | JGI IMG/M metagenome (GOLD analysis project Ga0209608, IMG submission 184428) | Active sludge microbial communities of municipal wastewater-treating anaerobic digesters from Canada - AD_UKC130_MetaG (SPAdes) (version 2) | ecosystem: Engineered > Bioreactor > Anaerobic... | reverse complement strand
AATTTATCCCTTAATGCCAGTAAGGGTAATTCCCTCAACAAAGTATTGCTGAGCTATAAGAAACGCTCCCAGCATGGGCAATACAGATATTATAGTTCCTGCCATAAGAAGATTCCACTGAACATCTATATCTCCCCTGAACAAAGTTATTCCCAGAGTAAGTGTTCTCTTGTTCGGGCTATTAATGAACACCAGAGGATAAAGATAGTTATTCCATACATTGAGTAAAGTAAAGATTCCCAGAGTAGTCAAAGCTGGCCTGGAGAGAGGAAGTATAATCCTTACAAACCTTCCCAGATAGCCACAACCATCAATAATAGCAGCTTCTTCCAGATCATTGGGGATGGTCAAAAAGAATTGGCGCAGCAAAAAAGTCCCAAAAGCGGTCGATGAACCCCACAAAGGAAGAATCAAAGCAGCGTGGGTATCTATCAGTCCAAATTTGCGCATAAGGATAAAAACCGGCACCAGGGTAACCTGGCCTGGAACCATCATAGTGGCAAGATAAACTATGAATAAAATGTCTTTTCCCGGAAACTTTAGTTTTGCAAAGGCATAGGCAGCCATTGAGGAAGTAACCAAAACTCCTATGGTACAGATAAAGGATGTTTTAATTGTGTTCCAGATATAAAGCCCGAAGGGTGAAATTTTGAAAACTTCTAAATAGTTACTCCACATAACCTCTTTGGGAATGATGGCAAAAGGCCGTAACATTACCTCAGAATACGATTTCAGGGAAGTCGAAATAACAACTAAAAATGGCCCGAACATCAAAAGTGCTCCCAATATTAGAATCCCATGCGTTGCAATCTGAGTCCCTATCGTTTCTCCTTCGAGCCTTTTAATTTGCATAAAATAATTCCTCCTTTTTCTCTACCTGAGGTGCTCACCACACCTCAAATAACTAGTAGTAGACCCAGCGCTTTGAAAAGTACATCTGAACAAGGGTGAAAACAAGTATTATTAGAAATAAAACGTATGCAACGGCAGAAGCGTACCCCATCTGGAAAAACTGGAAACCACACCGATATATATATTGAACTAAACTTATAGTAGCAGTTCCCGGCCCTCCCTGAGTTAACACTGTAGTTAAATCAAACACCTGGAAGCTACCTATCACCGCCATAATAGTAACAAAAAGAAGGGCGGGGGAAATTAGAGGAAGGGTAATGTAACGAAGTACTGTCCAGCTCCGAGCACCGTCAATCCTTGCAGCTTCATATATCTCCCTGGGAACGTCCTGAAGGGCAGCGAGAAGAATAACCATGTAATAACCAACATCTTTCCATACAGAGACTACAATAATCGAAAGCATAGCCCATTTTGCAGAGGTAATCCAGGGCACAGGAGAAAGACCAATTCTTTGTAACAAATGATTTATGAACCCAAAGTTAGTATCATAAAGCCACTGCCACATTAGTGCCGCAGCCACTGAAGAACAGACCACTGGTAGAAAGTATATAGTTCTTAAAATATTTCTTCCCAATACTTTCTTATTGAGTAAAACTGCCACGAGTAAAGCTAATATCACTTTTAATGGAACACTTCCAATAGTAAAATACACCGTATTTCTCAAGGCATCACTAAAAATGAAATCTTCGGGAAGCCGCTTATAATTGGCAAAACCTACCCACCTCTTTGTCCCGATCAAGTTCCAGTCCTGGAAACTCAGCAGAAGCGAGCTGATTATGGGGTAAATAACAAATATGCCAACAGCAATAAGACTGGGAAGAAGAAATAAATAAGCACTTATAACTTCCTTTGTTTTTTTATTATTTAAAACCACCTTACGGAGCACCTCTCATTCGAACAAAAAGGATGGGGTTATTCACCCCATCCTTTTTGTTCTCACTATCTCCTACCTTTGCATTACCCTATCTATGCTGGGCTTAATTTGCTCGAGGGCTTCTTCTGCATCAAACCCTCCTGTCCAGACCTTTTCCAGGGTAGGCATAAGAATCCCTTCTATCTCCAGCCACCCTTTCCGAAGCGGCAATTCGCGTCCATAAGTCGAAGATATTGCGAGAGTCACTTCCTGAATATCTTGAGGGGGTTTAGTAGGATCCACATAGAGATCCCAAAGTTCAGGTATTTTAGAAGTGGGAGGAATTCTTCTTGCTTGCGCATAGAGATAATCACCAGGACCACCCGGTGCCCTCAAAAACTTGAGGAACTCCCATGCTTCTTCCACATGCTGGCTGGTATTGCTTATGCCCACTGTATTAGATTTAACTACAGTGGTATTTGGAATTCCATCTCCAGTAGGCTGATGGATTATTCCAAAGTCAAGACCTTCTATTGCTTGCAATGTCAAAATTTGCATGGCCGATGCTCCTATAACAGCGATCAAATTATTGCCCATTAAGCGAACATTGGCGTCTTGAGGCCGCAGTTCCAGGGGGTTAGCAAATACTCCTTCTTCTATGAGCTTTGCAATTTCATTGAGTCTCTCAACGGCCTGGGGCTCGTCCAGAGTAAATCGAGTTCTGCTCTCATCAAAAATATCCCCGCCTGCCGACCATACAAAGGGAAGAATAGAGCTCGTCAAACTGAAAGGATCTCCATACCCGTATCTATGTTCAGGACCTTCGCCTCCGGAGATGGTTCGAGCTCCCTCTACAAATTCATCCCAGGTCCAACCAAGTTTGGGTAAATTCACTCCCGCATCCTGGAACATTTTAACATTGTAAGCCAAATACAGTGGTGCCGTTCCCCAGGGAAGACCATACATTTTCCCTTCATACATACTATCTGGCAGACCAATTTCATAGTAAAGGCTAAGATCTATTTCATCCCTTTCTATAAGGTCATCAAGTGGCATGAGTACTTGAGCTTCCATGAAATCGGCAAAGTAATAGGAATCAATGCGCATCACATCAGGAGCAAGCCCACCGGCAATCATGGTTAAAATCTTGGTGTGATAGTCATCATATGGTGTAGCTATCGGTTCCACTTGAATGTGGGGATATTCCTTGTGAAATTCCTTTAATATATCTTCTTCAACACCAATAGCAGCAGGATTTCCCCAGAAAGCATACTTAATAGTAACTTTTTCCTGAGCTATCCCGGAAAAACATAACCCCAAAACTACAATACTGATAACCCAAAATACTCCCAAAAACCGCCGCATTTTCATAAACCCTTACCTCCTTTTGCAAATTTAAAATAATTCTTTACCCCCTATGATTTTAGGTTTCAGAAGAAAATCTGTAAACGCACAAATTTTCTTAAAAGGTGGATTATTTTTAGAAAGTTTCACCCGGATGATTCTGGCAGGGGAAAACAGCCGTGACGGTTGTCAGTCCATCTTTCTGGGTTACGGTGATGCCTGAAGAGTTTCCGTACATTAAAAAAAGCCGATAGTGAGTGTTTAAAATACCTATCCCCGGTATTTCATGTGGCGATGTTTCCTCCAATACTGGATTGTTCAGCAGAATCTCAATTTTTTGCAATATCTCGGGATCGAAACCCGGCCCATCGTCTTCCACACTTATCTTTAGATAGCCACCGCCATTTTCTGCCCTGACTTTGATGTGAACCAAATCAAGTGTTTCTTCCACACCATGCACAAAACAATTCTCGACCAAAGGCTGTATAATAAATTTAGGCATGTGTGTCTCCATTAACTCATCAGGAACATCCTCTTGATAAGTAAACCTTGTTCCAAAACGCAGCTTCTGAATCATAACATAGTTATTTACATGACTCAATTCCTCACGCAGGGTTACCATGTTTTCCGGTTCCCGGATGATATATCGGAATATTTCTCCGATAGCTTTTACAACCCCGGGTATAAGTTGATAGTCCTCTTTATTAGCCAGAGAGCATATCAAGCTCAGAGTATTAAATAGAAAATGGGGATTTATGTATGCCCGCAGAGCACGAAGTTCGGCTTTTTCGCTGCGATATTTCAACTCTCTCGCTTCTAATTCCGTAGAGTAACCAATAGCCGCCAGTACAGAGGCCGTGATAATAGATAAAAGAGCAACCCCCACCAATCTGGTAGTAGCTGCATGCACAGGAGAAAGAAGCTGCTCGCTAGAATGAGAAACTACCGTAACCATTCCCAGATTCTTATCACGTACAAAGGCACTCACCCAGCCACTATCTCCTTCTTCATAAAAAAGAACTCCCTCTTCCCCGGGATGATTAATAAAGTAGTGCACTATGGGTTTTTGCCAGTCGTTTCGCAAACCAGAAATGGGTTTTTTCCCTTCCTCAAGTGGAGACGCAATTAATAAGCCTCCTGAAGTATAAACCCTTACTGGAGCTTTATCCCAAACCCAGTTAACACCACTTACCGAATCAGCTACTGCCTGGGAAATATTGAGGTCTATTCCTCCCACTCTATCTAATTTATTTCCCCGAAGAAAAATACTAATTAAGGTAACGAGAGCAGAACCTCCTTCTGACTCTACAAAAGGCGAGCTTATAATAGTATTTGTTTCTCTCAAAAAAAAACCCGAAAAAGATTCTGGTCGCTTTCCTTGTAGAAAATCATTCCATACTGGCCGATTTTTGATATGTTCCGCTACAGTGTTAGAGGAAAAAAACATTGTTCCATCGGGGTAAGCAATCCAGGCCCTCACTATACCGATATTCTTACTTCTCAGTTCCTCCAATGCTTTTGTAAGAGTTTCGCCATCCTTGGTATTAGCAGAACTTGAAGATACCAGCGTATCAAGACGAGAAGCAACGCGGACAACTTTTCTCTGTAGCTGTTCTGCATAAAGCCGGGCTTCCCACAAAACCTTTTGTTGTGCTTCCTCCACCACCATTTTCGATACGGTTCGCGAAGCGAAAAAACCTACTACAACTGTCGCTAAGAGCAACAAAGACAAACCTACAAAAATCCGGTATTTTAAAAGCCCGGCCCTTTTTAAAGCAGAAAGCTTCTTTCGGAAAAAAAGATTTCCCATAATACACCTAATAGCATTTTTTTGTATTTTTTCGATATGTGGTTGGAGAACAACCTACTATCCTGTGAAAAACACGGGAGAAGTATTTGGCATCTTCATATCCAACTCTCTCTGCTACTTCTTTAATCTGTAAATCACTATTTATCAAAAGACATTTTGAAACTTCGATTCTCAATTTATTTATGTACTCCACTATTGTTTGCCCGGTATATTTACGGAAACTGTAGCTGAGATAAGCAGGAGTTACATTAACTTCCTCGGCTATTTCACAAAGAGTGATTTTCTCTTGATATCTTTCCTGAATTATCTCTAAAGTCCCGGCCACATAGTCCGGGAGTGAGCAATCTCCGTGGTCCGGGAAAGGGATAAATTCTTCCATAATTTGCTTGCGGATTGTTTCTTCAAGACGCTGTTGTGTACTGCTTTCAGAAATAATAATTTTTTCAATCCTCGAAAAAAGTTTAGAGATATCCTCTTCAGTGACTGGCTTAAGTAGATAGTCCTGAACATCTGAGCGCAAAGCTTCCTGCACCAGAGTAAAATCATCGTACCCGCTGACCACAACACTTTTCCCCCTCCAACCTCTTTCTTTTGCGCATTTCAACATTGTAATCCCATCCATTTCTGGCATTTTAATATCGGTGATTATCAGATCCGGATAGACTATCTCCAGAATCGCCAGGGCTTCTAAACCGCTCGATGCTTTAGCAACTACTTGATAGGCCTCCGAAACACCCTGAATCAAGAATTCAAGGTAATTCAAAAAGAAATCTTCATCATCCACCAATATTATTTGCAGGAACAAACTTTCTTTCATTCCTGATCCCTCCTCTCCCCTCTTCCCGAATAGCATTTCTCAAGTCTGCCTAGCTATTTTTTTTCCGTTCTCAAACATGAAAACTTACTCATCCAGGCTAACCTCTTCCTTGTAACTTCACATCTTCTCTTAAACCACCACAAAAGCCATCCACTTTTCTATTTTTACAGGAATTATAGGACATAATCCCAACCGCAATCCCCGGTCATCAACCAGCTTCAGGTTTCCTCCCGGCACTCTTTCAATTGTAAAATATACAGCCTATTGTTTTCCATTTTAGCTTATTTTCTATGGTATGTTTAACCCCGAGCTTACTTTTGTTTACAATGGAGTGCACAAAACAAAGTGACTTTTACCCCTCTTCCTTTATTATATAGCACAAAAGCGTGCTTGCTGATCACACAGGTAGCACTAAATCATGATTTAACGAGTTCTTTTTCAAAATATTAAACGTGATAGATAGTCACAGAATTGACAGGAATGGCAGAGAGCATTAACCTATTACGGGGATGCTTTTATTTTTCTCTCTACCATTAATTTTTGAGACTCTTACCTGATCAATGGTTCTCTAATTCAGAACAAAAAGAAAGGTATTTTAACAATGAGCTCCTGAGCAGAAAACTCTGCTGAAGCCAGCCTTCCGAGCTGGAGCAATCCATATAACTTCTTCCTTTTCATTCCACCCCATAGATTGAGCCGAAAATTGAGTTTCAAGAATTTAGGCACTTTAGTGCTTTTCCTTCGAGAGGCAAAAATACTCTTGGCAAGCAATAATCGCCTCTAAAACTCAGAATTTCTTTATCTCACTTTCTTTTTAGATAGTCCTTTCAGTGTTTTTAAGGAAAACCCTTACTTCGTCTTTAAAAACAAATGATTTCTTTTGCTACTTCGGGACTGACCACTCCTTCCTGATTGTCATATCAGGACGGGTTTCCCTTCCCATCTCTTTCGATAGAGAACCTTAAAAATCTTGACACCATCATCACTGCATTTGCTATAATTGGCATGGGCACAGCTCTGGGGTAAAACACCTTGACTTTGTAGTTAATTATTGTTCATCAAATTGAATATACATAGTGAAAGAAACTTTATTAGCATATCCCTGTAGAGGCAAGAGTTCATACTCAGAGTAGAGAAATTTGTTTTGGGATTCTTGCCTTGTAAGTTTCTACCCGTAAAAAGAAAGAGGACACAATAGACATGATGAAGATAAAAAAATATAGAATGCTGACTTCCTGGCCATACAATATTCTTTTTCCCTGGTCTAACACTGACAATATATATGAAGGAAACGAGATAAAGTTAGCAGATCTTGCGAATATATCGAGAAAGCTCTCTAATGGTCTGACCCATTATAAAAAAGTACAGATATCACAAATATAACAGAAGTACTATAAAAAAGGTGTAATGAAAAAGAAGATTGCGTTGTGGCCTATTATAAAGGCCTCTTTTACAGATATATATGAAAATCTTGGCTGGGTATTATTTATGAGTGTAATCTGGTCTGGTTTTGCTGCTCCGTTTCTATTTGCTATCTTTCCCGGGAATCTCTCCACACCGTTAAGAATCATACTGGGTTCTTCAGTGATAGTTTTAGGACCAGCTACTGCAGGATGTTATTATATAGCCAATAAACTTATAAAGAGAGAGCTCGTTGAGTGGAGAGATTTTTTTTACGCTTTCAAAAAGTTTTTCTGGAAAGCCGCGGCTCTTGCATTAATCCTAATAACAGCTATTGCTATTTTATTAGCCAACTTTATTTTTTATTTTCAAATGCATTCCACATTTATAAAGGTTCTTAGTATCGTGTGGTTATACGTTATTATTTTTTTGGGAATTATGCAAACATACATGTTTCCCCTGCTTATAGAACAGGACACCGGAATTAAAAAGATAGTTAAACGGTCTTTTTTGTTGAGTATAGACAACATAGGAATAACTTTAGTAATATTTTTGATTGTAACAGCACTACTAATTATATGCATACTCACAGGAGTAGGAGCGTTATTGGTAATGATGGGCATGAAAAGCTTTTTTGATACAAGGACATTTCTAAGTGTGATGGAAAAATACGAAGACGCTCCCGAATTGTAGTCACTTCCTGGGAAAAAGACTTCCAGTGCTGGATACTATCTCAAATATAAAAGTTGTCAGGAAACAAAATGCATAAAACTACGCTCGTGAATTTCTTCTACCTCACGATACGGTGCTCCACAGCAAAACCAGCAGACAGAGCATCTTAAGTAAAAAAATATGGAGTATGAATTTATTTTTTTTAACCTTTTATACCTGTAGTTGCAATCCCTTCAGTAAGATATTTCTGGAAAAAGATAAATATAAGAAGTACCGGTATTAATGACAACACCGACATAGCAAATACTGCTCCCCAATTTGTTACAGCAGTTGGATCGGCAAAATTTTTTAGCGCCAGAGAAACTGTATATAGAGTGCCCTGATTCAAATAAAGTAATGGCCCTAAGAAGTCATCCCAGGTCCAGTAAAAAGAGAAAAGACTCGCAGTAATTAGTGCTGGTTTTATTGAAGGCAGGATGATCCACCAGAAAATTCCAAATTTTCCCGCTCCATCTATTTCTGCAGCCTCATCCAGCTCTAATGGTAAGCCCCTGATAAACTGCATTATAAGAAATATGAAGAATGCAGAACCAAAAAACTTTGGAACAATCAGGGGGTAGAATGTATTAATCCAGTTTAGCTTGTTGAACATTATATATTGAGGTATGATCTGCACCTGGAAGGGTAGCATCAGCGTCATCATCATAGCAGCAAACCATAAATCTCTTCCCTTAAACGGGATCCTGGCAAATCCGTATGCTACGAGCGCAGAAGAAATCACTGTCCCTATAGTACCTATCCCTGCTACTATAAAAGAGTTCTTAAAAAATGTTGCAAAGGTTACGTTCCCAAATCCTTTCCATCCTTCCTTGTAGTTCTCTATAGTAAATTTTGGAGGTATTAAAGTTCCCATACTAGCAAATATATCTGCGTGCTCCTTAAAGGAGCTACTCACCATCCATAAAACAGGGTAAATCATTACAATGCCCAATACTAACATTAATACGTGATAGACAATATTCCATCCTCTATTTCTTCTTGCCATTTTAAGTCTCCTTACTATTTACACTTCTTCTGACTCGTAATATACCCAGAATTTAGATGATTTAAATGCGAGTAGGGTAAAGAAAGCTATTATAACAAGCAAAACCCAAGCCATAGCAGAAGCATACCCCATGTCAAAGCTCTGGAATGCTTTCTGATACAGGTAAAGCGAATAAAATAGAGTAGTATCTAACGGAGCACCACCTGTTATTATGTATGCCTGTGTAAATACCATAAATCCGTTAATTATTTGCATTATAAGATTAAACAGAATTACAGGACTTAACATTGGGAGTGTAATCTTTGTAAACTGAGTCCATTCTCTGGCTCCATCTATCGATGCTGCTTCATAGAGCGATTCAGGTATCTGCCTTAATCCTGCCAGGAATATTAACATGGGAGATCCAAATTGCCATACAGCCAATATTATAAGTGTCCAGATAGCAGTACGGGGGTTACCCAGCCAGTTTATTCCTTCGATTCCCACATTTTTCAGTATAAAGTTTATTAAGCCATCTACCCCGAATATCTGCCGCCACATAATTGCCACCGCTACACTTCCACCTATAAGGGATGGCAGATAATAAATACCTGTATATATAGAAGTCGCCCTCGTTGGTGGTTTTAGCAGCATCGCTACTAGAAGAGCAAATATTAATCTCAAGGGTACTGCGGTAAAGACATAATAGAATGTTGCCCGCAGGGAATTGTGGTATCTTCTATCTTCCAGAAGACGCAACCAATTACCAATACCAATCCATCTTGGGGGAGAAAGAACATCGTATCTGGTGAAGGCTAAGAAAAAAGATGCTACAATCGGAAATAGTATAAAGATAAAGAACCCTATGAGCCAGGGGGATATAAATAGATAGCCCATTATATTGTTACGTTTCTCTCTTTCAGTCATTTTTGTTTCGACCTTTCATCTCTAAATTTTACATCCATCCTCGGTAGCGTAGCAACTGTTACCGAGGATGGATGTGGGTCTTATATCTCTATTGTTGTTGTAGTATCCTGGTTGCTTCCTTCCTGAATTCTGCAGCTGCCTCTTCCGGCGTAATCTTTCCATACATAACTTGTTCTATTATAGGATCCCATACATTATATATAATATCAGTATGACCGGGCGGATCAGGGGGAGGAGCAGGAAGACTATTATTTTCAGCCAATTTTATAAAGCTGAACATTTCTTTTTGCGCGGGCTCTAAATAGGGGAAGAGTAACTCTTGTATCTTTGAGGATATTGGAACACCTCTTTCTGCGAACAGAATCTTGTTCGCCTCAAAAGAATTTGTAAAGAAATCTATAAACATGGCTGCTTCTTTGGGATGCTGGGATTGGGAAGTTACAGAAAAGAACTGGGAAGCTTTTAGATAATTAGCTGGTTTAGCATCGGCAATAGGAGCTTTTGGCATCAATGCAAGTTTCAATGGGCGTTCATTAGCCGCCTTGGTAACTGCAACCAGATAATTGCTCCAGGCGAGTGCCATTGCAGATTCCTGGGTAACTAAAAACATATCTTCTATCCCAAGCGCACCTCTGGCTACTTCAGTTTCTATAGATGGGATAGCTCCCTCATTCTGCAAATCTAACAACAGATTGGCCCAATCAGAAAATAACCTGTCATCTTCATAACCCAATGATTTTCCATCATCAGAGTATAACCAGTAACCATGCGACATTAGCCATACTTTGAACACCTGTGCATCTGCTTTGGTTATTCCCTCTGCTCCATATATACCCAGTTCATTCTTCAGCTTTATTGCTATCTCCTTGAAATCATTCCAGGTCCAGCCTGCCTCAGGAAATGCTATCCCTGCCTTTTCAAATAACTCCGGGTCATATAACATTCCCAGGGAATTTGTCCCTAGATTTATAGCGTAGATTTTGTCGCCGACTTTTCCGGGAGCAATTTGATTCTCAGCTACATCAGAAAGATCTATTACGCCTTCGACTATATAATCATCTAACGGTAATACCAGCCCTCTCGTAGCCCATTCCGACAGATAAGCATAATCCTGTTGTATCACATCGGGAAGATTTTTCCCTGCTGCTTGAGTATTGAGCTTTACCCAGTAATCATTCCAAACAGCATATTCAGGATAAATCTCTATATACGGATATTCCTTTTCAAACAGCTCGATAACTCCAAGCGTTCTATTATGTCTATCCTGTGACCCCCACCAGGCTACTCTCAGAGATACTTTTTCCTGGGCTAATAATGCTGTGGAAAAGAAAACAGAACACATCAATAGAACTAAAACCGTAAGGACTAACTTACGCAGATTTGTCATTGTAATCCTCCTGTTAATAATATTTAAGATCTCTCAAAAACTTCAAAATCTATTGCAGCCCACTCTGAAAAACAATAACTTATTTCTATTGCCACCCAAAACACCATATTATTCTACTTCTTGATCTTTTATGTCACCTCCTTGCATAATATGCAATATGATTGCACTTTTACACATTATAGAATACCAATTTTTGCTTGTCAATCCTCTGTGAGGATGTTTGAAAACCCCCCTACTTTTATGACCACTAAAAAAGTGTGGTAACCTTCCTCCCTTGTACTCGACTCTTTCTCCCGCACCATCACATAGCCATACAGTTTTTGAGAAAGAAGTTTTATAAGCCTTAAGGTGGCCATGATGTCAAAACAAAAAGAGATTTTAAGGTAGGTTGTTTAATCTTCTCTGTTTACAGTTTTTCCTGAACTTAAGCAAACTACTGAGTGTTCCATCACAAAACAATCAGACAAAAACTCCCACCCAGAGTGAACCATTTCAAAATCCCTCCATTTGAGTTTTGAGGAGCAATTTTGTTCTAACCGTGAAGTTTCTAAGCCTGGTTCTTCAAGCTTGCACAATTATATAATTAATGAACCTAACTTTGTTCAGAACTGATATTTTTCAAAAAGCAGATCATTTTTAAAGAAAAATTTTCGTATTGTACAAAAATAAATGTTAAAATGAAAGAAATAAAGTAAAAGGAGGGTTATTATAATGATATCCCAATTTTTAGAAGAAGAACAGGTAAATATGGTAGCAGCAGTATTAGCAGTGATTTTCGTGGTTATTTCTATTATACTGGGAGTAGCAGGCAGATTTATGTTTGCTGCGGGAGAGTTAACAGGGGCTCTTGCCTCCTGGGGGATAGTTGCTCTCTTTGGCCTTATTGGACTCATCCTCCAGGCCATAGTCCTATATCAATGGTCAGCAGTAATTAACCAGAATTTAAGTAATACCCAGCAGATGTTTCTCTACTTAAAAGAGCGCATAGAGGATCCTCTGCGAGGAGAAATAGGATTTTTTGCCAATCGAATGGAAGAATTCACTATACCAACCTGGCCTTATTGGGTGTACTTAGCAATGTATATCATCAGTCTCTTTACCGGTTGGTATGCCCTCCTGTTCAGCCTGCTGGGGTTTATATTTCTAGCTTTTTATATAAACAATATTTTCAAATCTACAAGTAAAGTGTCCAACCTTAAAAACAAAGTTTACCATTATTTAAAAGAGGAAAAAGGAGCGTCTCTCTCCGGCGAGGTTTATCGCATTCCCTCACGCAACATAATAACTTTTATAATTTTAAGTGTCATCACTTTATCTATTTACTGGTTATACCTGCTGGTTAAACTAAGCAGTGAAATCAATAATTACGTAAAGAGCGATGAGAAAATGAGAAAAGAAATAGAAGAAGTTTTTAGAGCGGCTGCTCAAGCTTAATTAATGGTCAATTATCTGATTGCCTCTAACATTATATTTTTCTTAGCCACCATTTTTAGCGGTGGCTTTACCTTGAGCAATTTACTACGCTGGGGAGCTAAATTCGGCCCCCTTATTGCTAATGGGGAGTGGCAGAGACTTCTTATCTGTATTTTCCTCCACGGAAATCTGTGGCACTTATTTTTCAATTTATATGCGCTCTATTATTTAGGACGTATGGCAGAAGAAATATATGGATATCGCAAGTTCTTTGGCATCTACATCGTCTCAGGACTGAGTGGTAGCATCTTATCTTATTTACTGAATTACTCCCAGATAGGAGTAGGAGCAAGTGGTGCCATATTCGGCTTAGCAGGGGCAATTTTTGCCAGTGGCCTGAAATATCGCCATACTTCCCTTCACCAGGTAGGAATGAATCTCCTGCCTTTCATCCTGATAAACCTCCTCATTGGCGCATTTTCTCCTGCTATAGATAATGCCGCTCACCTAGGAGGAGTGCTTAGTGGCATGCTTCTCGGGTGGATAGTAAGTCCTGGCACTTCCTGGATTCGGTGGAAAAGAACTTTAGAAGAAGTACTCTACTGGGTAACCATTGCCTTTGTAGTTTTTGCCATGTTGACTTTTTTTGTTCCCAATCTGGCTTCAGGGAAAGCATCTATAGACAAAATTGTGACTTTCCACAATGAAGCACAAAAAATACTCCTAAAGATAGAATTAGGATTTCCTCCCTCACCACTTGAGGTAGAAAAGCTTTCTCCTCCCGACCGAAAAGCCAGAGAGATTAAAGAGCTCCTCCTCACCTTTCTCAAAGAAGGAGGAAAGAACTCGGTGCTCCAGAGAGAAATTGAGGAAAAATTCCTATCCTGGAGAGAGGAGATTTTAGACAAATATCAAGGAATTATTCTGGAAAAATCTCCCTAAAAAGAGAATTTACTTCATAAAAAAGGCAACTTCCCCTCCATCTGCTTTTTTTAATAATAAGCGACTTTTTGTGGTTTAATTCTTGGAAATACTTTTATTTATACGTCCCAGGAAGAAACTATACCCACCAGGCTTCTCCAGTTTTTTCTTTAATCACTACTTCTTTCAAAAGAGCCACTGCTTTTTCAAACCCTTCCCTCCCCGACATAAGAGAATCTTCGTGCTCGATGGACAAAACTTCATCATAGCCGATGAGACGCAAAGTGCTCACAAAATCTTTCCAGAAACCCAGATCATGCCCATAGCCAATGGTTCGGAATATCCAGGACCTCTGACTCTCTTGAGTGTAGGGTTTAGTGTCCAGGTTTCCATTTACCGGGCTATTTTTAGGATCAATTTTAGTATCTTTAGCGTGAACATGGTAAACTGCACCTTCCAGAGCTCTCAGGGCCAAAAGAGGGTCTATCCCCTGCCAGAAAAGATGGCTGGGATCAAAATTAGCCCCGATTACATCTCCAACCGCGCTACGGATTTTTAATAAAGTCTCGGGATTGTACACACAAAAACCAGGGTGCATCTCAAAAGCCACCCGAACCCCGTGATCTCGAGCAAATTGACCAGCTTTTTTCCAGTAAGGAATCAGCTTCTCCTCCCATTGCCAATTAACTACTTCTAAAAAATCATTGGGCCAGGGGCAGGTAACCCAGTTAGGGTATCTAGAATTCTCTGAATCACCCGGGCAACCGGAGAAAGTAATCACGTTTTTTACTCCCAGTTTTTCAGCTAAAAGAACTGTGTTTTCAAAATCCCGATGATGCTTTTCAGCTATTTCTTTATTGGGATGAACCGGGT
>Ga0209608_1002165_pt1 | contig 14391 bp, 11 predicted proteins | sample AD_UKC130_MetaG_FD_184428 | JGI IMG/M metagenome (GOLD analysis project Ga0209608, IMG submission 184428) | Active sludge microbial communities of municipal wastewater-treating anaerobic digesters from Canada - AD_UKC130_MetaG (SPAdes) (version 2) | ecosystem: Engineered > Bioreactor > Anaerobic... | reverse complement strand
CTAGGCCGCTTCGTAAAGACTTGAAGGGTAAAACAGAAAGGACAACACGGTCTTTTTCCCCAGTTTGTGTTATAATAGATTCGAAACCAACAGGATAAAAGCACAGGCGATCAGTTAAACGGAATAGATCAAATAGCTCATGGAGACAGAGCCTCGCATATACCGCACAATCAGTCTCATTTACCAGATCTAGTACCAGCAGGCAAAGCGCTTTTTTACTTGTCATAAGTTTTTGTGCATGCTATAATAAAGTTCGTAGCGCAAGTCAAAGATTAATCATAGGCAAATCGTGGAGGGATGCGAGAGTGGCCGATTCGGCACGCCTGGAGAGCGTGTGAGGGGGAAACTCCTCCGTGGGTTCAAATCCCACTCCCTCCGCCATTTTATTAGTTTATAATTTTGCCGTGCTAGACGGGGAGGTAGCGGTGCCCTGTAACCCGCAAGCCGCTATAGCGGGGTTGAATTCCCATCCTAGGTAGTGCCTTGTGGGGTCTGCCTCTAGTAAGTGATGTTGACAGTTGGGTCCTGCGCGACAGAGACTCGTGAACCCCGTCAGGTCCGGAAGGAAGCAGCGGTAAGCGAGCCCCTCTGGGTGCCGTAGGGGCGCCTGACTCGAGTTAACTGCTAGGGTTACGCTCGGAAGGTATCTATCGAAGATGGGTGCACGGCTTTTTTCCTCTGTCTATACGACAGAGTTTTTTTTATGAATTGAATGGCAAATATCTCAAAATTTAATGTATAATTTGATTGTGTGGAAGGAGGCAGAAGGTGTGGCAAGATTGTCTTTGTACAGAAAGTGGCGCCCACAAGGCTTTGAAAGTGTTGTCGGACAAGATCACGTGATCAAAACACTGCAAAACGCTATCGAAACAAACCGAATTGCCCATGCCTATTTGTTTGCAGGACCAAGAGGTACTGGCAAAACCTCCACAGCGAGACTTCTCGCCAAAGCATTAAACTGCGAGAAGGGACCTACCAGCACCCCATGTGATCAGTGTGAAAGCTGCGTTGCAATTAGAGAAGGCAGATCTTTAGATGTTTTTGAGATAGACGGCGCATCTAATAGAGGCATTGACGAAATTAGACAGCTCAGAGAGACTGTAAGGTTTAGAGCCGCTCAAGGCAAGTATAAAATCTACATCATCGACGAAATCCATATGCTGACCATAGAAGCTTTTAACGCGCTTTTGAAGACTTTAGAAGAGCCTCCTGAAAACGTAGTTTTCGTCTTTGCAACCACAGAGCCACAGAAAGTGCCCGCTACAATCTTGTCGAGATGCCAACGTTTCACTTTCCACAGGATCTCCACAGACATCATAGCAGAAAAGCTAGTTGAAATTAGCAGGGAAGAGGGAGTTGAGGTGGATGATACGGCACTGCGTATTGTCGCCGAAACTGCTCAAGGAGGTATGAGAGACGCGCTCAGCCTCCTGGACCAGGCAATGGCCTTTTCCAGTGGCACCGTTACGGCTGAGCTTGTTCAGGAGATGCTAGGACTCACCGATGCTCAAGCATTAACGGCGTTTTTCGAAGCTCTTGCCAAAGGCGACCTCCAGGGAGGTTTGGAGCTTGTTAGGCATGCAAGTTCAAGTGGGAAAGACCTAATTCATTTTATGGAAAGCGCTATGCAAGTGGCCCGGTCTCTTCTTGTGGTTAGTGCAGATCGGTCTGCTCCATTGCAGTCTGGCGAAATACTCCTCGGAAAAGACAGGAAGAGTTTCGTCAAAGTCGCAGAGGCCTTCGATAATGCATATCTTGTAGGAATAATCGAGACTCTTGCCGAGGCTGTGCAAAAGAGTAAGCAAACAGCAGATACAGAACTATTTTTTGATCTGGCATTGGTAAAGCTAATAGAAGAGAAAAACAAGAGCGACGAACTGAATAACTTACGCACCTTAGTAGTAGAACAAAAAAAGAAGCTTTCTGCACTGGAAAAACAAATTGGAGAAGGAAAAATCCAAGTTGCACAAAATTATGATGTAGTTCCATACTGGAATAGCACTTTGGAAAAATTAAAATCTAAAAAAGATACGCTGGAGTTTTATGCCTTCTTGGTGGTTGCTGAACCGGTAGCCCTTGAAGGGCCAGACCTCTATATCAACTTCCCTGAAGCCTATGAGTTCCACAGAGCCAACGTTGAGAAGAACAGGGATCTTATAGAGAAAAAGCTCAGTGAACTTTCGGGGTTCACTATCAAACTGCATATTGACAAAGCCCCAGGTGAACAAACAGGCCCTAATCTTTTGGCAAAAACCCAGGATGTCTTTGGAGGAACAATAGTAAAACCTGAGTAAGGAGTTGCTGGTAATGAATAGACACATGGTTATGAAGCAAATGGAAAAGATGCAAGCAGAATTAATCAAGCTCCAAGAAGAGTTAAAAGAAAAGACTGTCGAAGCTACAAGTGGTGGCGGTGTAGTCAAAGCAGTTGCCAATGGCAATCAGGAACTGGTTGGTTTGGAGATCGATCCCGATGCTATCGATAAAGACGATGCGGAGATTTTGCAGGACATGATTGTCGCTGCTGTCAACGAAGCGCTGCGCAAAGCCAAAGAAATGTACGAAGAGGCCATGGCCAAGCTGTACCGTGGTTTTAAGATCCCCGGAATGCCCAACATGTTTTAGACAGTTGGGGTTTAAGGAGGAAAACCTATGCATCTGCCCAAACCTTTAGCGCGATTGATCAAGGAACTGAACAAGCTTCCAACCATAGGACCAAAGACCGCTCAACGATTGGCTTTTTATATCGTAAGAAGCGATTACGACAAGGTAAAGAGCCTAGCAGATGCACTTCTAGAGGTAAAAGAGTCCATACGCTACTGTTCGATCTGTGGGAATATTACTGATGATGATCCTTGTGCGTTATGCTCCGACCCCAGGAGGGACAAGTCCACAATCTGTGTGGTGCATGGCGCACAAGATATTATTGCCATGGAAAGGACCCGCGAATTTAAGGGAGTCTACCATGTGCTTAATGGAGCAATTTCACCGATGGACGGTGTAGGTCCAGATCAACTTCGTATAAAAGAACTCCTGGAGCGGATTAATAGTAATAATATAAAGGAAGTAATACTTGCGTTGGATCCCAATGTTGAAGGAGAAGCTACTGCCATGTATATCGCCCGTCTGCTCAAACCTTTGGGGGTGTACGTAACAAAGATTGCAAGCGGCATGCCCTTTGGCGGAGATCTAGAGTATGTCGATGAGGTGACCCTCAGCAGGGCTCTTGAAGGCAGACGGGAATTGTGAAATTTCAGAAATGTACTTTTATCTCTTTCCGGCATGTGTTATAATACACTTGATACGAAGAAATACTTATACGATGGTTCTGAATTTTCGTTGTAAGGTCGCTTTAAGGAGGATTAAAAATGACCACTTCTCTTTTGAAAAAAACCAGAAAAATCAACATGTTGCTGCAAAGAGCAGGTGGGGACCCAGTAAATCTCAATTCGTTGGCTGAAATACTCAGCGATAACATTGATGCTAACTGCTACATTGTTAACGAACAAGGTAAGATCCTGGGCTACTACCTGGTTGACCATATGGAAACTGCAGCACTCAAGCCTGAGAACAGTGATCTCTACTTTGATGTAGAGTTCAACCAAACCATGCTTCACATTACCGATGCACGTTCCTTTAACAAAGTCGATGACGGTGATATTTTGACAGAAGATGGCCCTATCAAGCACAAGTTCCTGATGGTTGTTCCCATTAAGGGCAGAGGCGATAGACTGGGCAATCTCCTTCTGAGCCGTTCTGAAGATGACTTTGTTGAAGATGACTATATTCTAGCCGAGTACGGGGCAACTGTAGCAGCACTCGAAGTGCTTCGCCAGAAGAACGAAGAGATGGAAGAGATGGAGAGAAAGATTGCTGCTGTTAGAATCGCAGTGGACACGCTTTCCTTCTCTGAGATCGCCGCTATGAAAAAGATCTTTGAAAACCTCGAAGGCAACGAAGGCTATCTAGTAGCCAGCAAGATTGCAGACGAAGCTCAAATCACTCGTTCGGTTATAGTTAATGCGCTGAGAAAATTGGAGAGCGCAGGCGTCATCCAATCTCGCTCGCTAGGTATGAAAGGCACTTATATCAAAATACTAAACGATCTACTAAAAGAAGAGTTCGAGCGCAGAGACATGTAGAAACCGTTGCAGGAAAATACTGCAACTGCGACTATATAAAGTATAAAAGTCTCTAGAAAGAGATAACATTAACTTGACTGAGTAATTAGCTTGGAGGTCAGGTCAATGAAAAACTCTTCTCTAGAGACTTACTCTTTAAAGGCTGCTATTAAAGATGCGTTGACCGAATGGTCCACTGCCAAAAACTTCTTTGATCAAGTCACCGAGCCCGATCTGGTGGACTATGCAGTGCTGCGGTTAGAAGCGGCCGAAAAAAGAGTTGCTTTTTTGCTTAAGAAAGCCAGAGAAGAAGGTGAACCACCGTGAAATTGAAGTTACTAACTAGAGCAGCTATCATTGCAGCAGTGTACGCAACAGGAACGATTCTTCTTGGGTCTTTTGGTTACGGCCCTATCCAAGTTCGTATTACGGAAGCCCTTACGGTGCTCCCTTTTTTCGACCCTGCGGCGATTCTGGGAGTGACCCTTGGATGCTTTTTAGCCAACGTAATTGGTGGCATGGGTCCTTGGGATATGTTCGGCGGCACGCTGATTACTTTCATAGCTGCCGTTCTTACAAATAGAAGTAAAAACAAACTAGTGGCGATCTCTTGGCCAATCCTGCTGAATGCCTTTGGGGTAAGTGCATACCTTTCGGTCATATTCGAACTTCCTTATTGGTATAATGTAGGGACAATCTTTCTTGGACAGTTCATCGCCATTGGTCTTGTTGGTTACCCAATGATGCTGTATCTGGAGAAAAATATTCACATTTTAAGACTGGACAAACAGGGTCCAACTGATGTATACTCAGATTCAGCCCCAAAAAAAGGGCAAAGCAGTTAACCTTCGCTAAAAAAATATCGAAAAAGTAGTTGACGAAGGTTTTCTGCGGTGATAAAATAAGATTGTTGTCGCGCCAAAGACGCGGCAGCGTAAAGAACCTTGAAAACTGAACAAAGCAAGATTGCAATACAAAGCCCTTTTGTATTGCAGTAGACAGATGCGTTAGAATTTGAAGTTCAAAATGCTCAGCATTTTGAACCTCGTCAAGTCTAACTGGGCAATTTACCAATTAGGTAGATTGCGGACAGCTAGCGATACAAACTTTTTTCGGAGAGTTTGATCCTGGCTCAGGACTAACGCTGGCGGCGTGCCTAATACATGCAAGTCGAACGGGATTCTTTGATCAGCTTGCTGAGAGAAGGATCTAGTGGCGGACGGGTGAGTAACGCGTGGGAATCTGCCTCTTACTGGGGGATAACAGTGGGAAACTACTGCTAATACCGCATAAGATCTTCGGATGAAAGGTGCAACTGCACCGGTAAGAGATGAGCCCGCGTCCCATTAGCTAGTTGGTGAGGTAAAGGCTCACCAAGGCGACGATGGGTAGCCGGCCTGAGAGGGTGAACGGCCACACTGGGACTGAGACACGGCCCAGACTCCTACGGGAGGCAGCAGTAGGGAATCTTCCGCAATGGGCGCAAGCCTGACGGAGCGACGCCGCGTGAGTGATGAAGGCCTTCGGGTCGTAAAGCTCTGTTCTTGAGGACGAATAAGCCAGGGAGTGGAAAGCCCTGGTGATGACTGTACTCAAGGAGAAAGCTCCGGCTAACTACGTGCCAGCAGCCGCGGTAATACGTAGGGAGCTAGCGTTGTCCGGAATTACTGGGTGTAAAGGGCGCGCAGGCGGTTTCATAAGTCAGGTGTGAAAGCCCGGGGCTCAACTCCGGATATGCACTTGAAACTGTGAGACTAGAGTGTGAGAGAGGAAAGTGGAATTCCCGGTGTAGCGGTGAAATGCGTAGATATCGGGAGGAACACCAGTGGCGAAGGCGGCTTTCTGGCTCACAACTGACGCTCAGGCGCGAAAGCTGGGGGAGCAAACAGGATTAGATACCCTGGTAGTCCCAGCCGTAAACGATGGATACTAGGTGTGGGGGGATCGACCCCCTCCGTGCCGCAGTTAACGCAATAAGTATCCCACCTGGGGAGTACGGCCGCAAGGCTGAAACTCAAAGGAATTGACGGGGGCCCGCACAAGCGGTGGAGCATGTGGTTTAATTCGATGCAACGCGAAGAACCTTACCAGGGCTTGACATCCCCTGCTACCTATCGAAAGATGGGGTTCTCTTCGGAGACAGGGAGACAGGTGGTGCATGGTTGTCGTCAGCTCGTGTCGTGAGATGTTAGGTTAAGTCCTGCAACGAGCGCAACCCCTATCTTTAGTTGCTAACACTTCGGGTGAGCACTCTAAAGAGACTGCCGGTGATAAACCGGAGGAAGGTGGGGACGACGTCAAATCATCATGCCCTTTATGTCCTGGGCTACACACGTGCTACAATGGCTCATACAGAGGGAAGCGACCTGGCGACAGGAAGCGGATCCCTTAAAGTGGGTCACAGTTCGGATTGCAGGCTGCAACTCGCCTGCATGAAGTCGGAATCGCTAGTAATCGCAGGTCAGCATACTGCGGTGAATACGTTCCCGGGCCTTGTACACACCGCCCGTCACACCACGAAAGTCTGTCATGCCCGAAGCCGGTGGCCTAACCGTAAGGAGGGAGCCGTCTAAGGCGGGACAGGTGATTGGGGTGAAGTCGTAACAAGGTAGCCGTATCGGAAGGTGCGGCTGGATCACCTCCTTTCTAAGGAGCATAAGGTGCTTAGAGCACCTAGGTCGACTGTCTACGAGAAGCTCAGCTTCTTATCTTGGCTTTGTTCAGTTTTGAAGGTTCTTTGCAGAACACGGGCTTATAGCTCAGGTGGTCAGAGCGCACGCCTGATAAGCGTGAGGTCGATGGTTCGAGTCCATCTAAGCCCACCATTATGTGGGGACGTAGCTCAATTGGGAGAGCGCCTGCCTTGCACGCAGGAGGTCGTGGGTTCGACCCCCATCGTCTCCACCATAAACCTTGTTTTGCAGAGGCTTTCAGCAATAGAACCTTGAAAAGTGCATAGTGGAGAAACAAAAATGATACGTCAAATGTCTAGTCTAGACAATTGAGATGTGTCTTAGGATGGTTAAGCTACAAAGAGCGCACGGCGGATGCCTTGGCGCCAGATGCCGATGAAGGACGTGGCAAGCTGCGATAAGCTACGGTTAGCTGCAAGCAAGCGTTGACCCGTAGATTTCCGAATGGGGAAACCCACCAGAGTGATCTGGTACTGCTGCATGAACACATAGTGCAGTAGAGGGAACCCGGTGAACTGAAACATCTAAGTAACCGGAGGAAGAGAAAACAAACGTGATTTCCTAAGTAGCGGCGAGCGAACGGGAAAGAGTCCAAACCATATTAGTGTCAAGCGGTACGGCGTTGCTAATATGGGGTTGTGGGAGTTACCAGTTGCAGCGTACTCTGCAGCAGGGGAAGTGAAGGCTAGCGGAACTGCCTGGAAAGGCAGGCCATAGAGAGTGACAGCCTCGTACGTGAAAGCCGTAAGCACCCCGGTAACCACCCGAGTACTATGGGACACGTGCAATCCCATAGGAAGCTGGGAAGACCACTTTCCAAGACTAAATACACGCTGGCGACCGATAGTGAAATAGTACCGTGAGGGAAAGGTGAAAAGCACCCCGGGAGGGGAGTGAAATAGTACCTGAAACCGTGTGCTTACAAACAGTTGGAGGGCGTTAAAGCCTGACAGCGTACTTTTTGTAGAACGGACCGGCGAGTTTCTGTATGCAGCGAGGTTAAGGTGTTAAGCACCAGAGCCGTAGCGAAAGCGAGTCTGAATAGGGCGGTAAGTTGCATATAGAAGACCCGAAACCGGGTGATCTACCCATGGCCAGGGTGAAGCGCGAGTAAAACCGCGTGGAGGCCCGAACCTTTTAGCGTTGAAAAGCTATAGGATGAGCTGTGGGTAGGAGTGAAAAGCTAATCGAACTCGGATATAGCTGGTTCTCCCCGAAATAGCTTTAGGGCTAGCCTCAAAGTAAGAGTATCGGAGGTAGAGCACTGATCGGGCTAGGGGCCTAACGGTTACCGAACCCTTTCAAACTCCGAATGCCGATATGAGATCTTTGGGAGTCAGTCTGCGTGGGATAAGCCGCGCAGACAAGAGGGAAACAGCCCAGACCGTCGGCTAAGGTCCCCAAGTTCAGACTAAGTGGTAAAGGATGTGGAATTGCACAGACAACCAGGATGTTGGCTTAGAAGCAGCCATACATTTAAAGAGTGCGTAATAGCTCACTGGTCGAGTGGTTCTGCGCCGAAAATGTAACGGGGCTCAAGTCTGACACCGAAGCCACGGAACACGGATGTGTTGGTAGGGGAGCGTTGTCTGCGCGCAGAAGCTGTACCGTAAGGAGCAGTGGAGTGCAGACAAGTGAGAATGCCGGTATGAGTAGCGAAAAGAAGGGTGAGAATCCCTTCCGCCGAAAGCCTAAGGTTTCCTGAGGAAGGATCGTCCGCTCAGGGTAAGTCGGGACCTAAGGCGAGGCCGAAAGGCGTAGTCGATGGACAACAGGTTGATATTCCTGTACCATTCTTATGCGTTTGAGTGAAGTGGTGACGCAGGAGGATAGGCTGAGCGCGGTTTGGTAGTCCGCGTCCAAGGAGTTAGGGAGTGAGGCAGGCAAATCCGTCTCACACAATCCTGAGCTCTGATGGGGAGGCGTAAGCCGAAGCAGCTGATTCCATGCTGCCGAGAAAAGCCGCTAGCGAGTATAAGAATGCCCGTACTAAAACCGCCACAGGTAGGCGAGGAGAGAATCCTAAGGCGCGCGAGAGAACCCTTGTTAAGGAACTCGGCAAAATGACTCCGTAACTTCGGGAGAAGGAGTGCCCCGTTAGGGTGAATAGCCCGAGGGGGCCGCAGAGAATTGGCCCAAGCGACTGTTTACCAAAAACACAGGTCTCTGCTAAGTGGGAACACGAAGTATAGGGGCTGACACCTGCCCAATGCCGGAAGGTTAAGGGGATGCGTTAGCGCAAGCGAAGCGTTGAACCGAAGCCCCGGTCAATGGCGGCCGTAACTATAACGGTCCTAAGGTAGCGAAATTCCTTGTCGGGTAAGTTCCGACCCGCACGAAAGGTGTAACGACTTGGGCGCTGTCTCAACAGGGGACTCGGCGAAATTGTAGTGCCTGTGAAGATGCAGGCTACCCGCGACTAGACGGAAAGACCCCATGGAGCTTTACTGTAGCTTGTTATTGGGCTTTGCTGCCAGATGTACAGGATAGGTGGGAGGCTGAGAAGTATGGACGCCAGTTCGTACGGAGCCGTCGGTGGGATACCACTCTTTTGGTAGCGAGGTTCTAACTTACAGCCGTGAATCCGGCGTGAGGACAGTGACAGGTGGGCAGTTTGACTGGGGCGGTCGCCTCCTAAAAGGTAACGGAGGCGCCCAAAGGTTTCCTCAGCACGGTCGGAAATCGTGCATTGAGTGTAAAGGCAGAAGGAAGCTTAACTGCGAGACCAACAAGTCGAGCAGAGACGAAAGTCGGGCTTAGTGATCCGGTGGCTCTGCGTGGGAGGGCCATCGCTCAACGGATAAAAGCTACCCTGGGGATAACAGGCTTATCTCCCCCAAGAGTTCACATCGACGGGGAGGTTTGGCACCTCGATGTCGGCTCGTCGCATCCTGGAGCTGAAGTAGGTTCCAAGGGTTGGGCTGTTCGCCCATTAAAGCGGTACGCGAGCTGGGTTCAGAACGTCGTGAGACAGTTCGGTCCCTATCTGTCGCGGGCGCAGGAGATTTGAGAGGAGCTGTTCCTAGTACGAGAGGACCGGAATGGACGCACCTCTGGCGCACCAGTTGTTCCGCCAGGAGCATAGCTGGGTACCTATGTGCGGACGGGATAAGTGCTGAAAGCATCTAAGCACGAAGCCCCCCTCAAGATAAGATCTCCCACAGAGGTAATCTGGTAAGACCCCTCAGAGAAGATGAGGTTGATAGGCCGAAGGTGTAAGGACAGCAATGTTCTTAGCTGATCGGTACTAATTGGTCGAGGGCTTAACCATCCTTCCACTATGCACTTTTGAAGGTTCTAACCCAATTGAATAGAACTAAGCTTTCCGGTAACTACGTCGAAGCGGCCCCACCTGTTCCCATTCCGAACACAGAAGTGAAACGCTTCAGAGCCGATGGTACTACAGTGGAGACGCTGTGGGAGAGTAGGTCGTTGCCGGATCTTTTTTTACCCCTCAGGTTTACTCCTGAGGGGCTTTTTTGACACTACTAATCCTGTTTGCTTCTGGCTATCTCAGCGTCTCGCTTTCGAAGATTGTGTTTCCACTTGATAAGCGCTACATAGTTTGGTGCAGAGATTTACATTTTCACGAGCAAGAAAAGGAAGTCCGCTTTTTGTGGTAAACCTTAAAATCAGGATTAGTAATTGTTTTAGGAGGATGATGTTGGTGGCAAAAAGAGTACTAATGTTCTTTGTCGCAGTTGTAGTTCTGTCTGGCACTATTCTCGCTCAAGTAGACGGATATAAATCACGTCTTGAAAAAGCTTTGTGGAACTTGGACAATATCGATCCAGATTACATTTCTGAGCAGCTCACCGAAGCAGAAATCTTGCTTGACTCAGATGATTGGCTGGATACGCAAAAGGGTAAAGCCATATTGGAGAATCTAGAACCGTTGTTTGTAGATACTAGGATTGCGGAAACCAGGTGTATTTGGGTAGACTATGTAACTTTTGGGAACTTCTTCACTCGGGGTGATATTGCAAGGCTCCTCGATCAGTTTGCTGATATAGGCATCCACATTCTGTTTCCGGAGGTTTACGCCTATGGCACTACCATCTACCCCAGTGAAGTGGCAAAGATCCAGGACCAGTACCTCTATCTTTGGGAAGATGGCGATATCTTAGAGGTTTTTATCGAAGAAGCCCATAGCCGTGGCATGGAAGTTCATCCGCTGGTTAGGGTGTTTTCGTCAGGATACAAAACGCCCGGCTACTTAATTAACCAACATCCTGAATGGCTAGAGGTCACAAGAGATGGAACCCGGGGTACATCCAACTCCTGGTTTATTTCTCCAGTGATACCCGAGTTTCGTCGATTCCTTGAAGCGGTAATGACCGAACTGGTAACAAACTACGATATTGACGGATTGCATCTGGACTACATCCGCTATGAAGAAGGTGACTTCGGTTATAGCAGTCATTCCCGTGACTTGTACAAGAAGCTGTTTTTCCGGGATCCTATTGAGTTTGTTCTCGGAAGCGCAGAAGACGAAGCGTACAAAGACTTCCGGAGAGCTCACGTTGACGCTTTTGTCAGGTGGTGTTACCAAAACCTAAAGGAGATTAAGCCCGATCTCCTGATTTCTGCAGCTGTAGGTTCGCCACACTCTTGGGGATATAAGTCTCTTTTCCAAGACTGGGTATTTTGGTCTACCAATGGTTACATCGATTTTGTGACGCCAATGCAGTATAGGGACACTACACCGAAACTCCAAACCGCAATTAGAGAAGACAAGAGTGCAAACGCCGCATCAGTGCCGCTTTTCAGCGGTTTGGGCTTGTACCTTTTCATCAACAGTGCCACTGAGCTAGAAAGCCAGATCGCAGAGGTGCAAAAGCAGAATCTCCCGGGGGTAGCCCTGTTTTCCGAAGCTAATCTCAGTGTTTACTCTTACACGAGAATAAAAAACGGCATTTTCCGTGAAAAGGCCGTTCCGGTGCACCGCGATCCGGAATACGCTATCAAAGTGTATATCGATGACCTGTGTGAAAGAATCCTCAAAAACGGTCGTTATTTAGGTCTGGAAGAGGAGGTACTGCAGAGTTATGTAGAGCAGATCCAGGAAAGCGGAGGATCGGTAGGAGTTGCGTTAGGCAAGTACCCAAGACTGGAACAATCGATCAATACCAGGCTGGAGTATGTAAAAGAACTACACAAGTACTACAAAATTGACTATTGACAAAGGGAAAATACAGGTATAAAGTTAAATTACCTAATTCCGATAGGAATACTTGTAATTAGGAGGAGCGTTATGAAAGTTTACCAAAACATCCTCGAACTGATTGGAAATACACCCCTTTTGCAGATAGCCGATAACAAGGCGAAAGTTTGGGCAAAACTTGAGTCTTTCAATGCTGGTGGTTCGGTGAAAGATCGTATAGCCAAAGCCATGATTGAAGAGGCTGAACGGCAAGGTGTTCTCAAACCAGGTACAGTGATTGTTGAGCCATCCAGTGGCAACACAGGTGTTGGCCTTGCGATGGTGGCTGCTGCTAAAGGCTACAAGCTCATTATTACCATGCCTGAGACGATGAGCATAGAAAGAAGAAGACTTTTGAGCGCGTATGGCGCAACTGTTGTCCTTACCGATGGAGCCCTGGGAATGACAGGTGCTATCCAAAAAGCAGAAGAGCTGAGAGAACAGTACGACGGCTTTATGCCTCAGCAGTTCAAAAACTCAGCAAACCCGGATATTCACGAGAAGACCACTGGGGTAGAGATCTGGAACGATACAGATGGTCAGGTTGACGTCCTGGTGTCTGGAGTCGGTACAGGGGGAACCATCACCGGTGCTGGCAGATATTTGAAGTCGAAAAAACCCACTGTGAAGCTGATTGCCGTAGAGCCAACCAAATCACCTGTTCTCTCCGGCGGACAGAAAGGTCCCCATAAGATACAGGGTATCGGAGCAGGTTTCGTTCCGGATGTTCTAGATTTAAGCATTGTCGACGAAATCGTCCAAGTGGCAGACGAAGACGCCATGGCTACAGCAGTTATGCTGGCACGGACGAACGGCCTTTTAGTGGGCATTTCCAGTGGTGCAGCAGCATATGCCGCATTACAGCTCAGCGAAAAAGACGAGTATGCTGGGAAAAACATCGTTGTGGTACTCCCCGACACTGGAGAAAGGTATTTATCCACAGGAATCTTTGACTGATTCATAGAAACTCCGAAGTTCAATAGGGGCTTTAGGGTCAGACAGGAGTTCTGTCCAGAGAGATTTATCTCCAGTGCGTTTTTGCAGACAGAAACAGCTATAAGCGCGTATTAGGTGGCTAGGGTCTTCCCTGGCCACTTTTTTTATTACCTCGGGATCGAGGTGTTCGTTGCTGAAAGCAAGGGCAATGAGGGCATTTCGTCTAATGGTGTTGATGCCACGCCAACCTGCACTGCTTTCTTTGATCAGCCTTCTAAGTCCGGCATCTGGCACTACAAGGCTCATAAAGGATGGATTTTGCAGCTTGTAAAAAGGTGTTATCATAGAACTAGAAGGAATGCCTAGGTTGTGGGGACAGACCAGCTGGCAGATGTCGCAGCCGAAGATGTGTCCTTTAATCATTTCCATCTGTTCATAGGTGAGAAACCCTTTGGTCTGGGTCAGGGCGGAGATGCAGATGTTGTTGTCTACCAGATACGGCTTTCTAATAGCACCAGTGGGACAAGCCTTGATACACGCACCGCATCTTTGACACGGCCCAAGAGACTCCCCTTCGTCCAGAGGCAGATCTGTCAGTACCGTTGCAAGGAATACAAATGATCCGCGCGCTTCATGAATGATGCAGGTGTTGAAGCCGAGATACCCGAGCCCAGATGCTAGAGCTACCGCTCTATCGAGGATCGGGCCAGTGTCACAGTAACCCTCAAAGAAATGCCCCGGATAGGCCTTTTTCAGATCCAGAAGGTATTCCTGCAGTAGATACTTAATGACAAAGTGGTAGTCTTTTCCTTGGCAGTATATGGAAAAAGATGGATATTCCCCCATAGAGTTGAAGATTGGTTTATGATAGTAGGGTAGCGCAAGGGATATTGCGAACTTACCATTGGGGAACTTTTTTTCCGGAAAGCGAAAATCAGCGAAGTTTTTAAGAACATGGGGATCTAGATAGTTTTCTCTGCCGTCTAAATGCTTGGTGATGGATTCAAGCTGGCTTAACGAGCAGCTTGTGGGTTCCAGAAAACCAAGTTGTTTGGCAAGTTTTTTCCATTTCGGCACAGTATCCCCTCCTAGTTTCTACAGGGAGTGAATGAAGTTGAATCGCCAGGATTACTTAGCGTTGATGAAAAGCCAAGTTAAAAACGCCAATTTGCAAAAGCACATGCTAGCTGCAGAAGCAATTCTCAGAGAACTCGCTCCTCGTTTTGGCGGTGACAGCGAAGAGTGGGGTCTTGCCGGCTTGCTCCACGATATCGACTACGAGCAGACGGCGGACACTCCAGAGCAGCACGGCTTGTTGGCTGCCGAGCTTCTACAGGAATACAACCTGCCAGAACATGTCATCTATGCCATCAAAGCCCATTCGGGTATGTTGGAGCTAAAAACCGACCTGGATAAAGCCCTGTATGCAGTCGATCCC
>Ga0209608_1002161_pt1 | contig 14406 bp, 7 predicted proteins | sample AD_UKC130_MetaG_FD_184428 | JGI IMG/M metagenome (GOLD analysis project Ga0209608, IMG submission 184428) | Active sludge microbial communities of municipal wastewater-treating anaerobic digesters from Canada - AD_UKC130_MetaG (SPAdes) (version 2) | ecosystem: Engineered > Bioreactor > Anaerobic... | reverse complement strand
CGTCTTCGAGCACAAGTAAACGACGCGCTCCATGACATTCCGCAGTTCTCGCACATTGCCCGGCCAGGGGTACTGCATGAGAAATGCCTTGGCCTCGGGTGTGAGTTCCGGCACAGGACGTCGAATTCTTGTGGCAAACTCGGCCAGGAAATGCTCGGCCAAGAGGATAATGTCATCCCCTCGTTCCCGAAGTGGCGGCAAAGTTAGGATGACCGTATTCAGGCGATAGAAAAGATCCTCGCGAAAGCGCCCTTCCGCAACCCGCTGTTGAAGATTTTGATTCGTAGCCGTAATGATTCGGGCATAAACCGGAATGGCCTCGGTTCCCCCAACACGAATGATTTTTCGTTCCTCGAGGACCCGCAGGAGTTTGGCCTGGGCCGCCAGACTTAACTCGGCAACCTCATCGAGAAAGACCGTCCCGTTTTGGGCCAATTCAAACTTGCCCGGTCGCGTTTGATGGGCATCCGTGAAGGCACCCTTTTCGTGGCCAAACAATTCACTTTCCGCTAGCGATTCGGGGATAGCTGCGCAATTGACGGCCACGAAGGGACTTTCACGACGTGGGCCAAGGTAATGGAGCATCTGGGCCACGACCTCCTTGCCTGTACCGTTTTCGCCCAAGATCAGTACGGGCAAATCGGCCTGAGCCAATCGCTCGATATCCCGGCGGAGACGGACAATCGCAGGCGATTGTCCAATCAGTTGCACCCGCCGTGCCGCTTCATCTACGATTTGTCGCCTTGTCAATAAGGCTTCTTCATAATCTCGCACGCTCTCCAAGGCCGTGGCCGCTTGTTCGGCAAGTTCAAGCAAGGTAGTCTCGTCGTCTGCCGTGAAATTCCCGTCTTTCTTATTGAGGACTTCGAAGACCCCAAGAACACGCCCCCCGCGGGTACGCAGCGGAACACAAATAAGTGTCTCGGTGCGGTAGCCTAGCTGCTTGTCCACTCGGCGGTCGATCTCATCACGGTCGGGCGAGGTGCTTGAGACACGGACCGGCTGACCGGTTCGTAAGACCCTCCCGGCGATGCCGGCATCATCCGGAATTCGGAGCTCATCATCTACGCCTAGGGCAGGGCGGCCAATCAGCATCTTGGTATCCCGGTTCCAAAGGAAGATCGTCGCCCGATCTGCCCGCAAGAACTCGGCCGCGGCCTGGGCAATCTCGCTCAAAAGGGGCCGAAGCTGCCGCGCTTGATACCACCGCTGTGCAATTCTCAAAAGGGTGGTTTGACGCTTGAGTTGTTCTGAAATCCGGGATCGTTCACTCACAAAGTGAAGGGCCGTATTGAGGGTCTCCGCCAACTCCCCAAGGAGTTCTCGGACCTGTGCCGCCGTCTGGGGATGATCAAAACGGGCCGCAATCCAAATGCGGCCGATAGGCCCCTCTGCCAACGGTTGCAGACACCAGGGGCCTTCCGTCAGCGGGCCGTGGCGATCGGCGAGCCTCCCCCAATCACACTCCGTTGCATATTTTGTCTCGCCGATGGTGGTTACCCATTCCCAGGAACGTCCGTTGCCTGCGAAGACGAGAAACCCAAAGAACTGGGCTTCGAGGACGCGTCGCAAATGCGGGGTCTGAAACCGCAAATAGCTGATGGCGTCGGACGCCTCACAGGCAGCCGCAAGGACTTCCCGCAGTGTTCGTTCCCATACCGCGGCAGATAGCGTGCGTGTCTGGCCCTCGGCAGAAATGACTCCTTTTTCACTCACAACCGTACTCCTCGATATGATCAATGTCTTTCAAAAAGCTCAAGGACAAGATGCTCGTCCGACAGTAGCAAGCCTATTTTATCGCGTTCCTTGCTTTGATCATACCAGAGCGCACTGGGAGAAGGTGGAGGGTTTGAAGAAAACAGTCAGCGCCCCGTTACAAAAATACTCTTTTGCGGGACCAATGATAGCCACACTTTGCCCTTATTGTGCCATTACTCTGATTGGGTTTCTCGTTTAGAATGGAGTCTTTCGAAAACCATAGCCAAGGTGACGCAGGTCGGTAGCGTGCAACGTCGGGGTGAGGAAGAATCATGTCAAATTGCTATCTGGTGACAGGCTGTGCAGGCTTTATTGGATCGCGGGTCTGCGAGATGCTTTTGGCTGATGGTCACGAGGTCATTGGGTGGGATGAACTGAATGATGCTTACGACCCGCGGCTCAAGCAATGGCGACTGGAGAGGTTGCAGCAACATTCGCGGTTTTGGTTCTCGCAAATTGATGTGGCCGATCAGCAGGCGGTTGAACGCGCTTTTCCGAAGCAAATTGTTGCCGTGGTCAACCTGGCAGCTCGGGCGGGCGTAAGAGCAAGCGTAGCTAACCCCCAGGTTTATTACCGAGCCAATTGCCTGGGGACACTCGTCCTGTTAGAAATGTGCCGCCGGTATGGGGTCAAGAAATTTCTCCTGGCTTCCACCTCAAGCCTTTATGGGGCGCATAATCCTGTCCCTTATCGAGAGGACACTGACACCAATCGCCCGCTGTCCCCATATGCCGCATCCAAAAAGGCGGCTGAGACTTTGGCTTACACTTATCACTATCTTCATGGGATTGACGTGAGTGTTGTCCGGTACTTCACGGTTTACGGGCCTGCTGGGCGGCCGGATATGAGCATCTTCCGCTTTATTCGCCAGATCGCCGAGGGTGAACCAATCGTTGTCTTCGGGGATGGGACCCAACGGCGCGATTTTACGTATGTGGATGATATCGCTCGAGGTACCATAGCCGCCCTTCGCCCCCTGGGTTACGAAATCATCAACCTCGGGGGAGATCGTTCCGTGGAGTTGAATATGGTGATCGCCGAAATCGCACGACTGCTCAACAAGCAACCCACGGTGGTCCGTCAGCCACCCCATCCGGCCGATGTTCCCGCCACGTGGGCTGATGTCACCAAAGCCCGGACGATCCTAGGTTGGACCCCGCAAGTCCCGATTGAAGAGGGACTGCGGCGGTGCGTGGAGTGGTATCTGGAGCACCGCGAAGTGATGCGCACCATCCGTTTGGGCAACGGATAATTTCCTTTACGATCTTGCCTGAGCGCTACTTGACCACGAAATTGACCAGTCGTCCCGGCACGACGATGGTCTTGACAATCTCTTTGTCTGCGAGCAGGGCAGCGATTCGCGGTTCAGCTCGCGCGGCTTCGGCCAGGGCCTCTCGATCAATGTCGGGAGGTACCGTCACCCGTCCCCGCAACTTCCCGTTGATTTGCACAGGAACCTCAATGACGCGTTCCTTGATCAACTCAGGGTCGTAAGTAGGCCAGGGTTCGTAAGCTAGCGTGTTTTGATGGCCCAAGGCCTGCCACAACTCTTCACTGATATGGGGTGCGAATGGGGAGAGAAGGAGCACAAATGTCTCCATGACCTTCTTGGGACGGATCTCTTGCTTGAAGAAGAAATTGACAAATTCCATCATTCGGGCAATGGCGGTGTTGAACTCCATCCGCTCGATATCGTCCGTCACTGCCTTGATCGTGCGATGGAGAACGCGTTCCTGTTCCTCGGTCGCGGGGACGTCCTGCACCGCCGCATTGAGACGGAGGGTCTCCGCACGTTCGTCCACGATCATCCGCCACACTCGGTCTAAGAATCCCCGGACACCGTGAACACCCTCCATGCTCCAAGGTTTTGTCGATTCAAGTGGCCCCATGAACATCTCGTATAGCCGCAACGAGTCCGCCCCATATTCGCGGACAATATCGTCCGGGTTAACGACATTGCCCCGACTCTTTGACATTTTGTAGGCCCGGGCATCGACGCGAATTTCCGGTTTCTCCTTAAGAACAAATACATCTCCGTGTTTTTCTACCTGATCGGGGCGAAGTTTAACCGGTCGGAGAGGTATCCGCGTTCCTTTTTCCACAAAACGGGCCTCGCCGATTTCCTCCACGTCGCTTTCGCTGACCCATCGGCCGGTTTCGTCCTGATAGCCCGTGTATTCCATTTCGCCGAGGATCATCCCCTGGTTAACGAGCTTCTGAAACGGCTCGGGGGTACTGACAAGGCCCCGATCGTAAAGGACCTTGTGCCAAAATCGGGCATAAAGCAGATGCAGTACTGCATGCTCCGCCCCACCGACGTACAAATCGACGGGCATCCAAATCTTTTCAAGTTCGGGATCAACTAAGGCCTTGTCGTTCTTCGGGTCGATAAACCGCAGGTAGTACCAGCAGGAACCTGCCCACTGCGGCATGGTGTTGGTTTCGCGCTTGTACTTTTTGCCGTCGATGGTCACGTACAACCATTCCGGTGGTGCCTTTTCCAGCGGAGGCTCCGGCGAGTCATGTTTCGCGTCGAACGGCATATTGCTGGGGAGATCGAGAGGTAACTCTTCCGGTGAGAGCGGACGGACCCGCCCGGTCGGCTTTCCGGAACTGTCCAATTCGTGAAGAATGGGGAAGGGTTCCCCCCAGAAATGCTGGCGACTGAAAATCCAATCCCGCAACCGATAGTTGATCGCCTGCCGACCTACTCCCTGTTCAGAGAGGTCCTCGGTAATCCGTTTCTTAAACTCATTAGTTGGCAGGCCGTTATATGGGCCTGAATTGATGGCAATCCCTTCCTCAACAAAGGCTACTTTCCCCTCGAGCACGTCCTGCCGCGACACCGAGGCGTGGTCACCGGGATCCACCACGGGGATAATCGGCAGATTGAATTGCTTGGCAAACTCAAAGTCGCGGGTGTCGTGGGCCGGAACCGCCATAATTGCCCCGGTCCCGTAAGTTGCCAGAACGTAGTCGGCAATCCAAATCGGGATCAACTGCCCGTTAACCGGGTTGATTGCGTACGAGCCCGTAAACACACCGGTTTTTTCCCGGGAAAGTTCCGTTCGATCCAAATCACTCTTTCGAGCCGCCTGTTCGCGGTAAGCCTCAACGGCCTCACGGTATTCAGGTAAGGTCAAACGTTCCACAAAGGGGTGTTCCGGTGCAATCACCATGTACGTGGCGCCGAAAAGCGTATCCGGCCGCGTCGTGAATACACGCAGACAGGCTTCGTCCGGCTTGCGTGGAAATCCGGCCAATTCGCGGTCGCGCCGCCATCCCTCATATTCTCGTTGCGAGGGAATGCCGGGTTTGTGCCAAAACGTCCCAATGAAAAAGTCCACTTCCGCTCCGACGCTGCGACCAATCCAGTTTCTCTGAAGCGTCTTGATGCTTTCCGGCCAGTCGAGCAAATCCAAATCTCGTTCCAGGCGATCCGCATACGCGGTGATGCGGAGCATCCATTGGCGCAGGGGAATTCTGACCACTGGGTGTCCCCCTCGTTCGCTGACGCCTCCCACGACCTCCTCATTAGCCAAGACCGTGCCCAGCGCCGGGCACCAATTGACGGGGGCATCCAATTGATACGCCAATCGGTGCTCGTCACGATAGCGTTCGATGGCGTCCTCACCCTGTTCAGCGATTTCGGGCGGAATGGGCAGTTCTGCGATGGGCCGTCCCCGGCTTTGTTCCGGATCGTACCACGTGTCGTAAAGGATGAGAAAGATGAACTGGGTCCAGCGGAAATAATCCGGATCGGTGGTGGCAAACTCCCGGTCCCAATCGTAGCTGAAGCCAATCATCTTCAGTTGCCGTCGAAAATTGGCAATGTTTCGCTCCGTGGCCTTCCGCGGATGCTCGCCCGTCTTTTTGGCATGCTGCTCTGCCGGGAGCCCAAATGCGTCCCAGCCCATCGGGTGGAGAACGGTTTTCCCTCGCATCCGGGCATAGCGAGCCATGATATCCGTGGCCGTATAACCCTCAGGATGGCCGACGTGGAGCCCGTCCCCGCTGGGATAGGGAAACATGTCCAGGACATAAAACTTTGGCCCAGTAGGGAGCCGAGGACATGCGAATGTCTTATTTTTCTCCCAAAATTGTTGCCACTTTGGCTCGATAACCGAAGGGTTATAACGAGGCATGGTCGCTCCTTGCGAACACTCCGACCAGAAACTCAGCGATCGGAAACGATCGTTACCAGAAAATGCCACACCGCGACATTTTTTGCCAATCTACCAAAACTTGGATTCTAGCTTTTCGAGTGCACGCAGGCAAAGGGGTTATCTTGGGCGAACAGAGCGAACCGAGGTCTCTTAAGTCCGCTGAAAACCATCTGGAGCCTCAAGCGGACACGCGAAGGGCTAAGCGATTTTCGTATTGAATCGGTTCTTAAAAAGGCTTTTTCGGAGCCCAATTGCGATCCTTTTTAGTCGGAAAGCGAGAAAGGTTCAGACGCCTTCCGAATGAGGTGATGCCGTCAGGGGCCGAAGACTGAGCCCGTGAGGTACTCCGGTGGAATCGAAAAGGTTCGTTGGCTCGGACAAGACTCGTGCGGATTGCAAAGGCGTTACTTGAGCAGCGGCTACTGCGATAAATAAACGATTTACGCAAGCTACCTTTGTCAAAAGGGTTGACTTAGGCTGTTCTATCGGTAAACATACATTGACAAAACTTCTTTCGCAGATTGGTGGCACCGCAAGATAGAGCGAATCGGGCAGATCACGGCTGGAGACGCATCGGGCCGTGTGCGGAACGGAGCTTGTGAAACGCGAGCATCCGCACGGTTTGCCCGGTGGCAGTGACTCATTGGTGCGCGATCGCACGTGGTCCTTTTCGCAGAGAATGCGAGACGATCGCGAGAGATGGCTTGGTTTTCAGGGAGAGATGGCCATGACCTTCGTTATCAAGGATTGCGCGCTTATCCCGATTTCGACGGGAATGAGGGCAAGCAACTTGAGCGAATTCAAGTTTGCCTTAAATGCGGCGCCGCCAGAGTGTATTTACCACCACTTTTGGGGTGCTTTGTTGCAATCTCGTTTTGACGATCCGGAATACAAAAATGACTTTGCCGTGTGGGTTTATCGCGATTTGCGAGATGAGGTCTTGGCGGAATTATTGGCGATCATTGATCCTGTGGATTACAGCGATCTGGAAAGTTTACGAAGCGAAATCATCGAATTGGTCGAGCAGCGAATTGAGCAAAAAGAGTGGCTGGCTTGGATTCCGGCTACCCGGCCGTTTTTCTTCCTGCGCTCCCAGATTGTGGTTTTTGATACGGGCAAAAGAGCGGAAACAGTTGAAGAGCTGGCCACTTTATTGCCTGAACTCTCTCCTGGTTCGGTTTATTACCATGTTGTGGACGCTCGGCGGCGATTCCCCGTTGGTTTGGATGATTTTTCGGCGTGGTTGGAAGGGTTGGGGCCGGAGTACGAACCATTACGCGAATCGCTAATGGAAATTGACCCTTACTTTGGCAGTTTGACAGATTTGCGCTCGCATTTATGTGAGGCCTTTAATAGTTTTCTCGAAGGAAAACGCTGATGGAAGGACTTCTCCAGCGATATGCCGACGTTGCAGGTGCCGATGCGGTAACGCAGCTTCGTCAGCTTGCGGAACCGCTCCAGGGGATTAGGGTCATCCATGTGAATTCGACGAGGGTGGGAGGCGGCGTCGCCGAAATCCTTAGCCAACTGGTTCCGCTGTTGCAAGAGCTGGGGCTGGACGTTGAATGGTGCACGATTGAGGGAAATCCAGATTTTTTCGCTTGTACCAAGAAGTTTCACAACTGCCTTCAAGGTGCGGGAGATCGACCGAGCGAACAGGATCTTCGGATTTATGAGAAGATTAATGCGGAGAACGCAGAGCGGCTCAAGGCAGTGTTAACGGAGGCCGATGTGGTGTTCATCCACGACCCGCAGCCCGCCGCCCTCATCCGATATTTCCCCGAAAGACACGGGATTTGGATTTGGCGATGTCACATTGATGTGAGCCATCCCGACCGCAGTGTGTGGCGGTACCTTCGCCAGTTTCTAAAGGAGTACGATGCGAGCATCTTTTCTCTTGCCGATTTTGCACGGGCGTTGCCGCATCCCCAGTACTTGATCGCTCCCGCGATTGATCCTTTTAGTGGGAAGAACTGTGAACTCTCTCAGAACTTTATTGAAGGTGTTGTCAAGGATTTCAGTCTTGATCTAAATCGCCCTTTGCTGTTGCAGGTTTCGCGCTTCGATCGGTTCAAAGACCCGATTGGCGTGATTAAGGCATTTCGGCTGGTAAGAAGTTTTTTCCCGTCGGCACAACTCGTGTTGGCGGGAGGAGGAGCCACTGACGATCCAGAAGGCGGTGCCGTTCTCGCTGAAGTTCGTGCAGCCGCGGCAGGCGACCCGGCAATCCATATTTTGGAGCTTCCCAGCGATGCACATCGAATTATCAATGCGTTGCAACGGGCGGCATGGATTGTCCTCCAGAAGTCCACGCGTGAGGGATTCGGTCTTACCGTCACAGAAGCTCTGTGGAAAGCCAAACCCGTTATTGGTGGAAATACGGGAGGAATCCGTTTACAGGTCATCAATCACCATACTGGGTTTTTAGTAAGTTCCCCGGAGGGAGCCGCTATGAGGATCCGTTATCTCCTCGAAAGACCCGAGCAAGCCCGGCGCATGGGGGAAAAGGGGCAGAAATATGTCCGCGAAAACTTTCTCATGACGCGTTTGGCGAGGGATCACTTGACGCTTATGGTTTCGCTTTTGCGTCAAGAAATCGAACGAATAGATACGACTCAATGGAAGTCTTAAAGTATCCCAACAGATTGGCTTCAACCTTCAAACGGTTGCGGGCGGGGACGAGAGGTGTTTTGCTTTGTGACTATGATGGAACGCTGGCGCCGTTTCGGGAGGACCCCAGCGAGGCCCGGCCTTACACATGGGTTCCTGGCATTTTGGGGGATATCGCGGCCTGGGGAACAAGAGTCTTGATCGTCTCAGGACGGGCCGCGGATGATCTCTTGAAGCTCTTGCATTTGGAAGCGATTGAAATCTGGGGAAGTCATGGTCGCGAACGCATCCAGCCAAATGGAACAAGGTGGGTTTGGAAACCCAATGCGGAAACGGAACATCTTCTGGACAGAATCGAAAACGAACTCCGACGATTGGCACCCGGAAAGCGATTAGAACGCAAGGTCGGTTGCCTTGCTATTCATTGGCGCGGACTGTCTCAGACGGATGCGGAATGGCTTCAAAAGACCGTGGATGAACTGCGAGCCAGATTCGACAAACACGGCGTGTTGATGGTGAAAGCATTTCATATGGGTGTAGAACTTCAAGCGCCAGGTCCCAACAAGGGAAGTGTGGTATCAACGATCTTGGATGAGGAAAAGGGAGCCGACATCGCGGTGTGTTACATGGGCGATGATCAAACAGATGAGGACGCTTTTCAGGAGCTGGGTGAGCGCGGGCTGAATGTTCTTGTTAGCCCGACACCCAGGTTGACTTTCGCTGACGTCCGCCTCGAGACCGGCGACGAGGTTCGCCTTTTTCTCGAGCAGTGGCGAGATGCAGTGAGAGGAGGATGCGATCATGACGAGTAAAACGGCTCAACGATTGTTGATTGTTTCCAATCGTTTGCCACTGCGGGTCGTCAAGGAGAGGGAGGGCACGTGGAGGTTGGAACGAGGAAGTGGCGGGCTAGTGACAGCGCTGGCCCCCGTTTTGCGCAACCGCGGCGGTGCATGGATCGGTTGGCCGGGCGTCCCTGCTGAGAAATCGTCGGGCAATCTTTCAGAGTTAATGGACAAGGCTGGAAAGGACCTCGGTTATCGCATTGTCCCGGTAGCCTTGTCGCGACGTGAGCAACGCTTGTTTTACGAGGGGTTCTCAAACGAGGTCATTTGGCCGTTGTTCCATGAATTCCCTAGCCTGGCCCAATTTAAACCCAGTTACTGGGATGCTTATCGAAGCGTCAATCGGAAATATGCCGAAATCATTGCGAGCCATTCGCAATCAGATCATTTTATTTGGATTCATGATTATCAGCTTATGCTCGTCGCTCAGAGCTTGCGCGATTTGGGAGTCCAATCGCATCTCGCCTTTTTCCTCCATATTCCGTTTCCACCTCTTGATGTCTTTCTCAAGTTGCCGTGGCGTTTGGAGGTTCTCAGGGCATTGCTCCAATACGATCTTTTGGGTGTGCAGACCGCGCGGGATAGGAGAAATGTGATAGAGTGCTTTCGGGCATTGATGCCGGATGTCACATGGCGCGGTCGGGGACGTGTTGTCGTTGGGCAGGTGAACGGTCGCGCCGTGCGGGTTGGCGATTTTCCCATCTCCATTGACTATCGATCGTTTGCACGGAGAGCCAACGCGAAAGAGGTTCTAGCTGTGCGGGACATGATCCGCGCCAAGTTGCCCGACCGAAAAATCATTTTGGGTGTCGATCGTCTGGATTACACGAAAGGAATTCCCCATCGTCTGGAGGCGTATCGGGAGGCGCTGCGGAGACATCCCGACCTTCATGGCAGAACGACTCTTGTTCAAGTGGTGGTTCCCAGCCGAACGGGAGTCCCCCAGTATCGACGGCTGCGCGCCCGCATTGAACGATTAGTCGGCACCATTGACGGGGAATTTACCCGTCCTGGATGGGTTCCGATCCACTACATCTTTCGCTCGCTGAGTCCCGAGGAGCTTTTAGGATATTACCGAGCAGCCGACATCGCGTTGATCACGCCTCTTAAGGATGGAATGAACTTGATTGCAAAAGAGTACTGCACAACTAACGTCGATAACGATGGCGTTTTGATTCTCAGCGAATTCGCAGGTGCGGCATCGCAACTACAAAATGGGGCGATTCTCGTCAATCCTTTTCACATCACCGAAGTGGCTGATGCGATTTATTTCGCGTGCACGATGCCCATTTCGGAACGCAAGCGACGGATGAAAAAACTCCGTCAAGTCATTCGTAAACAAGATATCTTCTGGTGGGTCGATTCATTTCTCCGCAGTGCGTTTTCCAAGCACCTGAGCGAATTTCCCCAGCTTGAAGAATATATGCCGTTGACCTCAACATCATAGGCAGAGGGCCCGTGGTAGCGCCCAGGAATGCCACGCTACCACCGCGTCGCCAACTTGCAAAAAATCAACAGCGCGGTGTGTGACGAGTATGAACCGGCTCTTAGGTCCCGATATGTTTTGCTACCGGCGTTCAGCCAACCATGTGGGGATGTCCCCGTCAGCTGTCTTTTCCCCTGCCAGCAGCCATGCCAAATTGAACCGGGCGACGGTTCGCCCGGCGTATTGCTGTTTTCCATCACCGTGTTCGAAGAAGAGATAAATCCAGCCTTCGCTGGGTGTGCCCGGGCGACCGGCGGCAAGCGACGAATAGGCCGACATTCCCTCGTGGACAAGACGCTTGATCGGCCAGGATTGGCCTCCATCAAAACCCGCCCAAACCGTAAGCCGAATCCGTTCATGCCCCTCGTGGTCGGAGTTGCTGTAGATCAATATGTCACGCCCTCGGACTGGTAACCGAGTTAGACCTGCCATCATACCAAAGTGACCGTTGTAATTTGAGCCGCGACGTTCTTCCCCGCGATAGCGCGGACCGTCAGGCAGCACGTCGCTGACCGCCAAGTGTGTCCAAGTTTCTCCACCGTCGTAGCTCCAGGCGAAAAAACGCTTCCAAGAGAAATCGGCAATATTTTCAAAGTGATGTTTGCGTGAGCTGTAATACAGGCGGCCGTCGGTCAGCTCGGCGATCGCACCTTCCCCCGTGCCCTCATCGGGAAAAGGGGCACTTGTGTGCCAAGTGGCACCGCCGTCATCGCTGTAAATGGCGGTGTTATAGCCCCGGGGTCGATCATAGACTCTTGCGGGGCGGATTAGCCTCCCTTTGGCCGGACCATAGCACAGGGTGATCCCGTGCTCGGCCATGTGCATGGACGGCGTATGGCCTTTCTGGTCCGGATGAATCGTCACGGGAGTTTGCTCCCACGTTTTTCCGTCATCACGACTTCGGTAAACGGTTAATGGTGCTGGGGGATGCTGAGCCTGAACAAAAACAAAGATGTGACCATTTGTTTCATCGACAGTTACACCACCCCCATGAAATCCTGGGACTGCGATTGCAATTTCCTTCTCCCAGGTTTGCCCACCATCCTCGCTTCGACGACAACGAACAGACTGACTTCCCCATACGGCGAGAACTGTCCCTTTTTTGGTGACAACAATATTCGGAAATCGCTCTCCGCTGAACAAAATCTGTTTTTGAAGATCCGGCTTTCCCAAAAAAGGATCGAGAGAGCCATCGGGGATCTGCTCGTCCGACACAACTGGCTGAGCCGTATTCTGTCCGAACGCTTTGCCATTAGCAGCGAAAAGCAGGACACTGCAAAGCGCGACATGCCGAACAATCTGAACCATAACAGTTCTCATATGTTCGACCTCAAGTGACCCAAACGATGCGACTCTCCCGACCATAGCCCACCGACGCGGCAGTTTACAATAGACACGTGGAATCTGTGCGCAAGCATAGGCCTTCAGCAGTATCATCGTAACCGTTCACAGCGCAGATCGCCACTTCTTGGGACGCGAGAGGGCTGCATCATAAGGACCTGGTGGCGTCGGTGAAGAGGAGGGAGGGACGGCGTCCTCGCCGTCCGCTGATTTGGTCGCCGGGGACGGCGACTCTCCCGATGTGGCTCGGGATAGTGACCCGGCCATTACGGGCATCTTTCAGAAGGATCACCCGTCCCGCGTGAATGGTCACGTATAATGTCATCCTTCTTGCTGGCACAAGAATCCGACAGAGGGGGTTCAGCGGAAGACGCGGCAGTAATGGCCCGGAACAACGTGTAGCGGACTTGGCCAAGGCCGGTTGTGACGTGATGCGGAAAATGACGCAGCGGCACCGCACGTCAAGGAATAGGGTGGTCACGGCGTGTGACCGAAGCTCACTCGTCGGACGGGCTCGGGCTCAAGACGGCCGATCTGCCCCGCGACTCTGGTGCGGCTATCTGGAGCCTATCCCAAAGTTCCCTCTCCCTCTGGGAGAGGGTTGGGGTGAGGGCAAGCGATCATTGGAGTCGATCGAGAAAACGCCAGCGATTTGAGCCACCCTCACCCCCGACCCCTCTCCCGCTGAACGAGAGAGGGGAGGTCGTGGGATAGGTTCTTATTACGCAGGCAGAGGTTCCATTCATTTCGCTGGTCACCCTAGTCGAGGTAGGGCTTTACCTCGACGTATGTGTACAACAGCGTTTGGTCTTGCGGTCCACCTGGATTCTGCGGGGCTTTCCAATCGGAGATCAGCAGCTCCGCAGTTGGAGCCGTCGCCCGAAACACAAGCCAGTGCAAATTAAGCCAAAACGGCTTTTGCTCAGTGAAGTTGCCCAAGCGTTCCCGTGTTGGAAAGGCCTGTTGATAACGGTACTGCGGTCCGGAAAGTAATTCTGCGCCTTTGATCTGAAGGGACACGGCGTGTAACTCGCGAGTAGAGTTCCCACTTTGGAAAGCCCCGTAGTCCCCTGTGAACATTTTTACCGAGTAAAGCCGTCCTGGTTCGAGGTTCCGAATAACCTGCCGAACCACGTTGGGCTTTTCCGGGTCGCGCCGCGTGACGAGAAAGCTGTCCGGACCACGGTAGTATCGACCAATAAACTTGCCAAATCCCTTTTGAGCAGTAGCAAAAACGGAATTTTCGCGGGCGGGTGAAACCTCCCAATGCTTCAAACCTTCCACGAAGTCGGGATTCTCGATATGTGTGAGCATGTATGGATCAGCGCTCAGGCGATTTGTGTTTCCTTCCAATGCGTAGTGACGGAAGAGACGAGCACACCATCGCAGTCGTTCCTCGTCGCAGTACCCACTTCGCCAGATATGCATACCGCCTAGACCGAATAAGGCCGGATGGGTGGCGATAAACTGAAACTGCATATCCAGGTAGGCGTTATAGTTGACGTTCGCATAGCCATCGGCATACGGCCAGGGGAACGAAAACACCCCAAAGACCCAAATCAATTTCTTGGTAACTCCCGGAAGTTTCTCTTCAAATGGGATCACGTGTTCGTACGGGTATTCTCGTAGCTTGTTGAGCGCCAGCTTGAGGGTTGGCCATTCCGCGATATAGGCCTCCCAGCATGGGTAGCCGCCACCCTCGATGCAGACTTTGGCGAACGGAATACTGCCTTGGTCCTTTCCAAACCGGCCAGCCGCATACGGATAGAACGCCTTACCCGGAAAACCGGTATTGAGAAGCCTGACAGCTTCTGTGTACGCCGGGTATGCTGGGTCCTCATTGTGATAGAATTCATCCACCAAGATTCCGTCGGAGAAAGGCAGCGTATAACCGGCCTGGCTCGCCCAGTAGTTGGCACAGACCTCGGGCGACGCCTCAAGCTCTTTCTTGCCGTGAAGACCCGGCCTGCCTGTATAGACGATAACTTTGCCCCCGCGCTCTTTCCAATCCTGCAAATGGCGGATTTCCTCTTCGGAAGGTCCCGACGTGATGATCGTGTTGACATGCGGCAAGACGTGGCGTTCCAAATACTCCCAGTCGTAGCGAACACCTTGATCGATGTATGGCACACTCGTGGGATAGCGGCTATGTTGAATCTCCGGCACGGCGCGAACCACGATCTGTTTCAGTTTTGCCTT
>Ga0209608_1002155_pt1 | contig 14459 bp, 12 predicted proteins | sample AD_UKC130_MetaG_FD_184428 | JGI IMG/M metagenome (GOLD analysis project Ga0209608, IMG submission 184428) | Active sludge microbial communities of municipal wastewater-treating anaerobic digesters from Canada - AD_UKC130_MetaG (SPAdes) (version 2) | ecosystem: Engineered > Bioreactor > Anaerobic... | reverse complement strand
CCCCTGCCACACAAGACCACTGCCACCAGGGCAGGGCTTGGTTGGATAGGCAAATGCGCTCTTTTGGTCACAAAACCCTTCGGTTCGGCCGTACGTCTTGCGTCGGTCTTGACCGATATGGAACTTCCCGTAGGAGTGCCCATCGAAAGCTCCAAGTGCGGAAGCTGCGCCTCATGTGTTAAGGCCTGCCCGGTCAATGCCCCGACGGGCAAGGAATGGGATGTTAGGCTCAAAAGGGAGGATTTTTTCAAAGTCGAGCTATGTTACGGTGAGACCGCAAAGAACGCAAATCGCCCCGAAATTGGAGCCATGATATGCGGCATGTGCATAGCGGCCTGCCCCTGGACAAAGGCTTACATTGCGGGCGGTAATTTTGAAGATTGAAGGTGACGATCATTGAATAAAATAGAAGGCATATTTGCGCCCATAGCTACCATCTTTGACGCCTCAGGCGATCTGGACATAGTGCGGTTTGGCGAAAACGTAAAGAAGTTCAACGAAACCGGGCTGTCAGGGTTAGTGGTCCTTGGAAGTAACGGCGAATTTGCACTGCTTACCCATGGGGAAAAGGTAAGGCTGCTAGAGGCCGCAAGGGAAAATATCTCAAAAGATAAGTTACTTATAGCCGGCACGGGATGCGAATCCTTACGTGAGACGATAGAGCTTACAAAGGAGTGTGCCGGCATTGGGGTCGACGGCGTATTGGTCGTAACGCCCAGTTATTATAAAAGCGACATGACCAATAAGGCATTAGAGCTTTATTTCAGGTCAGTGGCGGACGAATCTCCTGTGCCGCTCTTGCTTTACAACATGCCCAGAAATACGGGGATAAACATGGGCCCAGACCTTGTGGCCAGCCTGGCGGAACACCCAAACATCGTCGGCATCAAGGACAGCTCCGGAAACATCTCCCAAATCGCAGAGATCATAGCAAAATGCCCTAGCGATTTTGCCGTCTTTGCCGGTTCGGGGAGCTTCCTTTTGCCCACGTTGGCGCTTGGGGGAGTGGGCGGCACCTTGGCTGTGGCAAACGTCATTCCGGACTATTGCGTTGCCATTTATAAGCTTTACAAATGTGGCCAAATGGAGAAGGCAAGAAAGCTGCAGCTTGGTCTGCTTGAACTCAACGCTGCCGTCACAACGCTTTACGGCATAGGCGGAATGAAGGCAGCCATGGAAATGGTGGGATTTCATGGAGGATTGCCAAGGCTGCCGATACTACCTGCGACGGATGAGGTCAAAAGAAGAATATCGGGTATGGTCGATGCGGCCCTAAAGCTTTTTCATGAAGTTTGTGACAATATTTGTCTTTAAAATAAAAAAATAGCGAAGGAAGAATGCCCATGAAGTTGCTGGTAATAGTCACTAATGAAAGAGAGAAAGTAGGAGAGATCTTTAAGGAGTTCGTTGAGATAGGCGTAGGAGGGGCCACCGCTATAGATACACAAGGAATGGCTCGCATTTTGTATGATAAAAATGTGGACAATATTCCCCTCTTTGGTTCGCTTAAGATGCTTATCGACGATAAATATCCGTTTAATAAAACCATTTTTGTTGTCCTTAATGATGAGCTCGTCAAACCAGCGATACAAGCTGTTAAAAGGGCTTTAGGCGATATGAATAAACCAAATGTGGGTATTCTCTTCGTTTTGCCGGTGGAATATGTAGAAGGTGGTTCTTTAAGTAGTAGTTAACCTAATTTTTTAAGCTTAAATAATATAATTAAGGAGTAGATAAAACGGTGCATCCCTTATATTATCTTTCTTTAATTCTTCTAGCCGGGCTTTTTCTCGCAAGGGTTGTAAATATTTTTAAATTGCCCAACGTGACAGGATATATTTTAGCAGGCATGCTCATTGGGCCCTCATTTTTAGGCATCATCCCGCGGGAAGCTGTTTCTTCGTTTAATATAATTTCAGAGGTGGCTCTTGGATTTATCGCCTATAGCATAGGTGGAGAGCTAAACATTAAACATTTGCGAAGAATGGGCTCTTCGGTGCTTGTGATCACGCTTACAGAGTCACTGGGTGCCGTTTTGGTCGTTATAGCTGCGATGGCTTTGATCTTCAGGCAGCCGCTAACATTTAGCTTTATAATTGGCTCAATTGCAGCTGCAACGGCTCCCGCCGCAACAATTATGGTAATTAGACAATATAATGCCAAGGGTCCTCTTGTGGATACCCTTTTCCCCGTGGTTGCGCTCGATGATGCCGTTGCTATCATGGTCTTTGGCATAGCTGTTGGCATTTCCCACTCCTTACCCACGGCCAGCACGGGAGTCATAGCTACGGTTGTGCTAGCTGGAAGGCTCGTACTCGAAATTGTCATAGCCCTTGGATTGGGATTTTGCGTAGGCTTATTTCTCTCGGTGGTCTCAAGATACCTGAGAGGTCATGACACACTTCTGTCTTTTGTTATTGCTTGCATCCTCTTAACAATTGGAGTGGCGTACTACTTTAACGTGTCATCCCTTCTTTCCTGCCTGGCTCTTGGTGCTACGGTAACTAATTTAGTGTATCGTAGCGATCGGGTATTATCCGTTGTCGATCGGTTCACGCCGCCAATATTCGTGAGTTTTTTTGCTATTTCAGGAGCGGATTTGCAGATTTCGGTTCTGCGCGAGGTTGGGTTGCTCGCAATAGGATATGTGATTTTCCGAATGATAGGAAAAGTTTTAGGAGCTTATTTGGGAGCCAAGTGGACGAATGCTCCTGCCGTTGTTCAAAAATATCTGGGCTTGGCACTTGCCCCTCAGGCTGGAGTGGCGATAGGGCTTTCGCTGGTAGCTGAAAAGGTCCTTCCGGGCACAGGAACAGTGCTCAGGAATATAGTTCTTGGCTCCACAGTTATTTATGAATTAATAGGCCCCGTCATAGCAAAGCAAGCACTTGTGATGGCAGGGGAAATACCTTCTGACAGACAGTAAATTAAATGGCGATCATTGATGAAAATGGGCTTAATTTTTTTGATCGCTTAATCAAAAATATACTCACGAGGGTGAGTCATATGATGCTCTTCTTGTTTACCAGCCAAAGCCCCAGGGCAACCAAGGATGCGCCGACTATGTCCCTAGGCGATAAAGTCTCTCCCAGAAAGGCAATGGCCGTAGCCGTTGCCGTTAGGGGGTTAAGATACATGAAGACGCCCACCTGGGATGCAGGAAGGGCATGCAAGGCGTCGTACCAAAATATGTAGGCTATGCCTGAACAGAATATGCCCAAAAAAGCCAGGCTTATCCAGGCCTGCCAAGACATTGCAAAATACATCCCTGAGGGCAATGCGAAGGCATTAGAAAAGGCCCAGCCGAAGAGCATTACGTAAAAAAGCGAAACCGTCTGGTCTTTGTCCCCTAGGAACTTTCTTGATATCACGGTAAAGGCGGCCCAATTGACCGCGCTTAAGGAGATCAGCAGATCACCTTTGGTTATGCCCTGGGGAAGGAGCGAACTTCCCTTCCCCAAGACCATTAACACCCCTAAAGCGGCCGAGAGTATGCCGATCAACTTTTTCTTTGTCACTTCTTCCTTCAGGAAAGCCCATCCGAGCAGAGCAATGATTATGGGGGTAGTCGATACTATCCAGGCGGATGTCGCCGCCTGTGCAGTCTTTAAACCTTCGGCTTGAATCCAGTTATGAAATGTCACTCCCATAAGCCCGAGCAATGCCATGTAGACCAGCTCTTTAAAGGACCTGGAAAGATTGTGGTGCTTACCGACCATGAGCGATATAAATAGTACCCCGACGCCCATAAGAGATCGGATCCACACCATCGTGGACGGAGTAGCCTCCCTTACGGCAATCTTCATGGCCACAAAGGAAGCTCCCCAAAACATCGTTGCCAACGTTGCCTCGATGAAGGCTCGATTTCTCTGGCTCATGCTCATTTTTTCGATTTACTCCTTTGACCTTTTTCTTTTGAGACGATGAATTTCAGGTAACAAAAAAGGACGCTCGATTAGATTTTACAACCGAGCGTCCTTCGTTGCATTATTACGATCTTCCAAGATTAAAATTCTTTGTAGATGTCCTTTTTGGCTCCACATACGGGACACTGATCGGGAAGTTCGTCCAAGACGGTATGTCCGCAGACGGGGCAGATGTAAACCTTCTTAAATTCGAAATCCTTGCCCTGATCTGCTGCTTCTTTGGCCTTTTTATAAAGTTCGGCATGTATCTTTTCTGCCTCTAAGGCAAAGGTGAAGGATCTGACGGCTTCCTTTTCCCCCTGCATCTTAGCCACTTCCAAATAGGCAGGGTACATTTGTTCCACCTCGTGCTCCTCTCCCATGATGCCCCCAAGCAGGTTTTCTGAGGTCTTTTTAACCCCGAACACTCCGCCGGCAGTTACCGGATGATCGCCAATATCCCCATCTAGGACATTGAAATGATTCCCGGCATGGACCTGTTCGGCATAGGCTATAGCCTTAAAAAGGCGGGCTATATTTGGAAAACCTTCCTTTTGTGCAATCTCGCTCCAATGCAGATACCTCATATGGGCCATGCTCTCGCCACCGTAAGCTGAGCGCAGGAATTCTGCTGTCATAGCGTTTTTTACTGCCATTTCAATCCCTCCCTCGAATCCTTATTTTTAGCTTGTCCTATATTATTTAAAATAAATTTAACTTGATTGTCAAGAAATCGTATCCTCCATATCCTTGGATCGTCTTTATTGTAGTTTTCCGGGCTATAATACAGCCAATAACAAACCACAAGGGGGGCATAATATGAGTGACAATAAAGTGGCCGACAGCATAGGGAAAGCTTCCATGCGCTTCATACTGATGATGGGCTTGGTCAGCTTGTGCGGAGACATGGCCTACGAAGGCGCCAGAAGCTCCACGGGCGCATTCATGGCTACGCTTGGGGCAAGTGCCGGGGTCGTTGGGTTTGTAGCGGGTTTTGGAGAGCTTTTGGGCTATGTGGTGCGCATATTTTCAGGGCACCTCGCTGATCGCACCAAGGCTTACTGGCCTTTGGTGTTTCTGGGCTACGGGCTCATATTAAGCGTCCCCTTGCTGGCCTTGGCTCCAAACTGGCAGATAGCCGCCATTTTCATATTGGCCGAAAGGCTTGGGAAAGCCATAAGAAGCCCCGCAAGGGATGCCTTGTTGTCCTACGCCACCAAAAACGTGGGCAGAGGTTGGGGGTTTGGAATTCATGAGGCCATGGATCAAGTAGGCGCAATAGCAGGCCCTTTGATAATGTCGCTTGCCCTGTACCTTGGCCTTGGTTTTAGAGGTGGCTTTTCCTTCCTCTTCGTTCCGGCCGCCGTCCTTTTGCTGATCCTAAATTTCGCAAAGAAGACCACGCCGGCCCCTCAAAGCTTCGAAGCAGAGCAAAAAACCAAACTGCAGGGCGACGACGAAAAGTTACCACCGGTCTTCTGGCGATATATGCTCTTCATCTGCCTTGCCGCAGTGGGATTGGTGCCCTTTCAGATAATGGCCTACCACATGAAGGCCAATTCAATTGTATCCGACATCAGCATACCCATATACTATGCCATAGCCATGGGGATTGACGGCCTTTTTGCCCTGGTAATAGGCAAGCTCTACGATAGCGTGGGCTTAAGAAGCCTTATTTTCATTCCCATATTTACGCTTCCCATCCCGCTTTTTGCCCTTTCAAGGGATCCCATATCCATCGGCATAGGCGTTGGCCTTTGGGGGTTGGCCATGGCCGTACACGAGACGATAATGCGGGCAGCCATTGCCGACATCGTCCCGCCTGCCCGAAGGGGCACGGCTTACGGCATATTCAATGCAGGTTACGGAATTGCCGTTTTTTGCGGGAGCATGCTCATAGGGTGGCTTTACGACATATCGCTGGCTTACGTGATACTCTTCGTCTTAGCGTCGGTGCTGATGACGTTTATGGGATTTGTCATGTTCCTTGGGAGGTATCGCCCATGAAGCAGGCCACGCTTCTTGCATCGGACAATTGTTTCATGGGAGGAAGGTCCTTGCACCTGTCAAAGCCGTAGGGACATAGGGCAAGGTAAGGACATCCTTTAAAACCGACTGGCAGGGGCCTTCTTTTTACCTTGACCTCGATGGGCTTTCCAAGCTTAGGCAAGGCCGATACGAGCGCCTTTGTATAGGGATGCAAGGGGTCCCGCAAGAGGAGATGGGTAGGTCCCGTCTCGCACATGCGACCCCTGTAAAGAACGATCCCCCTTAGCGTCATGGCCTTGGCGAGCAGCAAGTCATGCGTCACAAAAATCATGGACATTCCATTTTTAAGGTAAACTTTTAGCAAGTTTATCAGGTCCATTCTGGTCGATACGTCCTGCATCGATGTGGGTTCGTCGGCAAGGAGAAGCTTTGGATCGGTGATGAGGGCCCTTGCAAGCATTATCCTCTGACGCTGTCCGCCGGAAAATCCCTGAACGAGCTTTCTGTTCCAAAGGGTTTCCTCTATGCCAAGGTCTGACAAAAGCTCCTTTGCCTTATTCGTGCCCTCATATTTCAGGTTTGGCCTCGTTACGATCAAAGGTTCTACCACGGCTTGAAGGGGGCTAAGCGTAGGGGGAAGGCCACCGAAGGGATCCTGTGGGATGTAGCTGCATTTGCGTCTGATGCGACGGAGCTCTTCTCCGTCTACATCGTCAAGGGGTTGGCCAAATAGGCGCACCTTTCCCCTGGTTGGCCTCAAAAGGCCAAGCAGCAGCCGTAGCAGGGAGGTCTTACCGCTTCCGGATTCGCCTACCAGGGCGAGGCTTTCTCCTTCGTTTAGACAAAAAGATACGTCAGCTAAGGCTGGTGCATCGATTTTGTCGAATGTCAGCGTCAAGCTCTCAACGGAAGCAACTTCTTCAGTCAACGTCATTCCTCCATCATCGACAACGACCTTACAAGGGCTATAGTATGGGGCTGTTTAGGGCTTTTTATTATTATGTCGCTTCTTTCCGTCTCTATTGTACAGCCCTGGTACATCACGCATATCTCGTCTGCAGTTGAGCTGGCCAAGGCCAGATCATGGGTGACCATGAGGATGCCCATGTTGCGCCTTTTAGCGATCCCCTTTAGGAGGTTCATTATCTCTGCCTGCGTGATGACGTCCAAGGCCGTGGTCGGTTCATCCGCCAAAAGGTAATCAGGGTCACAGCAAAGGGCCATGGCTATGGCGCACCGTTGTTTTTGGCCACCCGACATCTCGTGAGGGTATCTTGCAAGGAAGTTGCCCTCCAGCCCGACTTCCTCCAGGAGTTCGACGGCCTTGGCCATAGCTTCACCGGGCGTTAGGCTCAAGTGTTCTTCCATGGCCTCCAGGAACTGCCTTTTGATCGTAAGCACGGGCGTAAAGGAGCTCATCGTGCCCTGAAGGACCAGCGAGACCTTTTTCCATCTTATCTTTCTTTGGCCTTCTTTGGGAAGGGCAAAAAACTCGATGTCATCGAAAAACACCTTGCCCGACACACTTGAGCCTTTGGGCAATAAACCTAAGGAAGCGTAAATGAGGGTGCTTTTGCCGCTTCCGGATTCGCCTACCAGCGCAAGAATTTCTCCCGAAGAGAGCTTTAAGTCCGCCTTTTTTACGGCGTTAAACCCGTTAGGGTAAGTTGCGCTTAAAGAGCTGATCCTCATCATCGTTCGGCCATCTCCCTCAGCCTTGGGTCCGCCATCTCCTCAAACCTTCTTCCTACGCTGATAAAGGCGAGGCATATGCTTGCTATGCCAAGCCCGGGCGGAAAGATGAGCCACCAGGCTCCGCTGGTGAAGGCCCCAAATACCTGTGCCTCGTGTAACATCCTTCCCCACGAGGGCATCAGCGGGTCGGACAATCCCAGGAAGGATAACCCCGCCTCGGCCAGTATGGCTCCAGGCACCCCCAAAGCCATTTGGGCAAGCAGCAACGGCATCGCCTCGGGTATGAAATGTCGTGCCAAAATGTAACCTGTAGGTGCCCCCAGGGCACGCAGGCCTTCCACGTAAGGAGCTTCCCTTAGAGATAACGTCAGGGATCGCACCACCCTGGCAGTTCCCATCCAGGAAAATATGGACAGCACGAAGACTATCTGCCAAAGCCCCCTTCCCCATACGCCGGATATTACGACGAGTATCGGCAGAGTCGGTATGGCAAGAAGCACATCTACGCCTCTCATTATCGACGAATCTGCCAGCCCTCCAAGGTAGCCTGCGAAGAGTCCCAGCCCCATTCCAAGGGTCGACGCGATGAGGGTGGCGAATATGCCTACCAACAGGGATATCCTGATGCCCGCCAAAGTTAAACGAAATACATCCCTGCCGCGTTGATCTGTCCCAAAAATGCCCCATTTTCCGGTGTAGATGTTGAGGTTTAGGTCTAAGTGGGCTTTTACGTCCGATGCGATGAATAAGCTGTAAGCGCCTCTTTCGGAAAATATGACGTTCGAGACGTCGACAAAGGGGCTTAAGCCGAGGAAAAGCTTTAAGGGCACGTCTCGGGAATCGATATCGACGTCAAAATTCCTGTAGCCCGCAAGATCCACGAGCTTGTATGTCTTGCTTGGGCCTGCGAGCAAAAGAGCGGCACTTTTAGGTACGCCTTCAAATGTTACCGTGCCCTTTACCGAAAAGGTCTTAGGGGGCTTACTTTCCCACGTAAATGATAAGGAGTTGTCCTTCGCATTTAAGGACAAAGGTTTACCAGACTCATGGTCAAGCCACAGGGGCTTACAAAAGGGTGGAGCCACGGCTTCGTTTACAGGTCCAAGCAAAGGTGTTAGGAGTGCCAGCAAACTAAGAAACGCCAGAAACAGGGTATCGAGGCGCCAAAATGACATCACCGAAGCCTCCTAAAGCTTATTCTGGGGTCTACGAAGGTGTAGACGACGTCGGCAAGAAGGTTGCATATGACAGTTACAAGCGACATCAGGTAAAAGGCTGCGCCGGCTGCCGGGTAGTCATGTCCCAAGACGGAATCCAGCAAAAATTTTCCTATGCCGTGCAGGGAAAAGACGGTCTCGGTTATGACTGCCCCCGATATGACCCCCGGGAGGGAGAGAAAAAATATGGTCACGATGGGCGGAAGAGCAGTCCTGAAGGCGTGCCCCCAAAGGACCTCGTTTTCCCTTAGGCCCTTTGCCCTGGCAAGCAGAATGAAGTCCTCGCCCAAGACCTTCACCATGAGGTTTCTCACGTAAAGCGCCCAGGAGCCGAATCCAAGAAGTACCAGGGAAGCTATGGGCAGCGCCATATGCCAGGCTCTGTCTACTAATAGATTCCAAAAGCCGGTAGGAGGTGGCACGGATAAGCTTCCGCGGAGGGGAAAGATCGGGAATGCGTGCGCCAAGAGCAAAAGCAGCACGAGCTGCACGAAAAACGAAGGAAAGGAAAAGGATATCGCCCCGGATAGCAACACCGCCTTTTCCGTTAGCCTGCCCCTTCCTTTGGCGGCCGCCACGCCAAGCAGGGTCCCTAAGACTGCAGAAAGAAGGAGTGCCGGGAAAAGAAGAAGCAAGGTATTGGGGAGCCTTTCAGCCAACTCCTGCCATACCGGCCTTTGCGACATGAAGGAAATGCCAAACCTGAACGTGAGCATCTGCTTTACGTACATGAAAAACTGCTGCGACAAGGGTTTGTCCAGACCGTAAGACTTCAACAGCTCCTGTTTTGCCTCGGGCGAAAATCGAGGGTCCAACAAGCTGCCCGTGGGGTCACCGGGCATCAATCTAAAGAGGAAGAAGTTCAGCGACAATACCACCGCTATGACCAAAAGGCTTGACAGCACTCTACGAAGCCAATAGTTATTTAATGTATTCAATGAATTTACTTCCTCCAATATAGCTCGTTTTTGTCGAGCTTGACGTATTCTCCAGGCTTGTACTTCGAAAAGGAAAAAGGCCCTGTTCCGATGATATCTTCTTCCGGCAATCTCCTCCAGTCCTTCAGGCTCGACAAGACGCCAGCCGAAAGCATCGGAAGTCCGCCTATCTGATGCAAGTACCAATAGCTTTTTCCACTGAAGGTAACCGTGAGGGTGTTGTCAGCTGCTTCCACCCTTTCCACGTCCTTCACTGAGTCAAAATACCTCGGGATGGCGGATTTCTTCAGGAATTCTATGGTCGCCTTGACGTCTGAGGCTCCAAAGGGACTGCCGTCCTGCCATTTCACGCCTTCCCTAATCTTGAAGGTTATGCGAGTTTTTTCTTTGCCCCCTTTGGAAACGGTATCGAGCCTCCAGCTCTCTGCAAGCCAGGGGACGTCTTCCAGCGTGAAGGGATCCACGGCAAGCAGCGACTCGTATATGACGGAAAGCACCTGCCATTCGTAGGCACTTGAGGCAGAAAGGGGGTTCAGGTTACGGGGTTCCTCGGCCAGGCACCAATAAAATGCCTTCTTGTTCTCGTGTCTCAATGAAAGAAGGGAATAGGTGTTATCGGGTGTCATATAAAGCGATGCAATTGCGCCTTGCCATTCGTTTTGCAGAGCTGCTATGTGATATCTTGAATATATTGGCACCTGCGGAATATATTCGTAAAGCAAGGTTTGGACTTTTTCTGCGGCCAGTCGTGCTTCTGCTTCGTTCGCCGCATATTTTAGCGATTCAAGCGCCTCGTCGAGGTCAGGCTTTCTTATCCCGCTTATGTTGTAACCGCCCGGTACATCCATGGACGAGTGATAAAAGGCGTATAAGCTGTCAGGGTCTCTTGACAACTCCCAGGCAATTACGTAAGCGTCGAAATCTCGACGATCCAAGCGAGCCACCATCATGGAAAAGTCCATGGGTTCCGTCTCGATCGGTATGCCCAGGCTTCGCATGGACTCACAAATCCTTTCCGCTATTTCAGCGGTTGTGGGAGCCACCTGGGCTGTTGGAGTCAAAAGCTTCATCTTCGGCAATGGCTTGTCTTCTCCCGGGCAGATCAGCACCCCCCTTTTGCTCCATCGCCAGCCCTTCTGCCTGAGCCTTTCCCTTGCTGCCTTCATATTAAAATCCGAGGTTGAGGCGACAAGCGTGTATGGCGAGGCCGGCGGCAAAAAGGAAAAGAGGGGCAACGCATATCCTCCAAAGACGTCTCGAACGATCTGTCTTCTGTTTACTGCCTCCCATAGGGACTGTCTTAGTTCTGCCCTATCCCATGGGGATCTCCTCAAGTTCAGACCGAGAAAAAAGGCATGATAGCCCTCCGCCAGGTAGAGCTTCACGCGCTCGTCGTCGCTTAGCCTTTTTATATCAGAAAAGCGGGCGATGTCTCCCAGGAGGTCAATCTGACCCCCCTCTAGCGCCAAAAGCTGCGCGTCGTTATCCCTGATGATCAGAAAATAAAGTTCGTCTATGCTGGGCCGTCTCAATTCGTCCAAAGGGGCCGCCTTGCCCTGCGGGGGTAAGAGCAAAGATACCGCCAGAAGCAAGGCAAGCCCCATCAAATGCCTCTTTGAAGTCCTTTTTACACGGAAGTTCACGGTTACCCGCTCGTTTCCTTGAAAGCTAACACTCCGGCGGCGGTGCCCAGGTGCCTTCGGCGGCGTCGCGCATGACGGGACAGTAAACCAATCCTGTCTTTATCAACCTGGAGCAGGCGTTGCAGGATATGCACTCCGATGGCTCCCTATCGCCGCTAGCCCAACGGTTGACCAAGTCGGGCTCGGCTATGAGAGGCCTAGAAAGCCCAAAGCCGTCGGCTACGCCTTTCTCGTAGAAATTGCCCATTGTTTGAAGGGAACGCAACCCTCCCACCAATATCACGTTCGCGTGCGTTTTGATCTTTTCCTTTATGGCCCTTGCCTCTTCGGCAAAATAACCCTCGTTTTGGCCGGCAATTATGCCCGTCCTGGAGGGTTTTAAGGCATCATCTCCGTAAAACGTGCCGCCCGATACCTCTATGGCGTCTGCCTTCATCTTGGCCAGTTCCTCGGCCAACCTGATGCCGTCAAGGCTTTCATAACCGCCTTCTATGCCTTCCGTCACCGATATCTTTACCCAGATGGGAAGTTCACCCACGCGATAGCGCAGCTCTTCCAGCAACTCAAATACAATCCGTGCTCTTTTTATGATGTCGTCTCCACCGTAGGCATCTTTGCGTTTATTCAAGATGGGCGACAGAAATTGATTTAAAAGAAAGCCGTGAGCCAAATGAACCTGAATGCCATCGGCATTAGCGGCTTTGGCGCGCTTTGCCGCCTTTGCGAAGTCGTCGATCGTCGAATGGATCTCCGATACGGTCATAGCTCTGCAATGTATGCCTTTGTTTGGGTCTATAAGATCTGACGGGCCCAGTGCGAGCTCTCCCTCCTTTTTCATGGCGACCGCACCGGCATGGGATATCTGAAAAATTATGGGACAGCCGAATTCATGCACGGCTTCGACTAGCTTGGCAAGCTCAGGGACATTTTCGTCGGAGCTGATGGAGACTTGGCGGGGCGAGGCCTGGCCTTGCGGGCTTACGTAGAGATGTCCCGTGATTATGAGGCCCACGCCGCCCGCAGCCAATTCCTTGTACCTTCCAATCAGCTTATCGGAAGGCTTTCCGGTCTTTTCCTCTGCACCAGATAGCATTGTGGCCGATCTTACGATTCTATTTTTTAAATTGAGCTTCCCCAATGTAGCCTGTCTAAGCAATGTATCGATGTAGGACACTTTCATCCCCCCCTTGAATGGACCTCCTGTCTCAATTATATGCCATTCGGCAACCTCTTGAGGTAGAATATATGCTTGAAAGCGATAGGAAAATGACCTCGAGATCATCGCGTTAAAAAGAGGAGATAAATATGAAGCGTTATTTTGTAGGCATCGATATTGGTTCCTCTGCGATTCACAGTGCAATCCTGGACGAGTCTGGCGGCATTGCTTATGTTTCACCCAGTTTGCCGCATTTTGGAACTCCCTTTGAGAGGCTTGCAGAGGTATGGAAGGACTTGTCAGAGAATGCTGCAGAGGGCAGGATCGTATCTACGGCCTTCACGGGCATAGGGGCGCAGTATTTTGGCGAGGTATTCCCCAAGCTGCTTTTTGACTACGAAAGCGTGACGATCCCTAAGGGCGTTTCGCTGCTCTGTCCCGATGCGGTCTACATCTTTCACATGGGAGCCAAGGATTCCTATTTTTTTAAAATAGGACACCTGGGACAGGAGGTAAATATGCTCGAATGGTCGGCCAACAGCAAATGCGGTGGCGGCTCGGGCATATTGATAGAAAAGCAATTGCGGCGCTTGTACTTAAGAGAAGACAAACAACTGTTTGGCTTAAATGAGGCCCGCAAAAAGGCCGAGCTGATGCAAAACCTGTATCAGTTGGCGGAAAGCGACCTGGCTGAGCATGGTACAGCGCAGGGCTTTAACGCGAGGTGCGGAGTCGTCATCCAATCTGATCTGATACACGAACAAAATGAAGGCGCGAAACGTGCCTACTTAGTGTCTCGCCTCTACGCCACAGTAGCGCGAAACTATAATAATGACGTCGTCGGCGCAAGGGACCTCGAGAGAAACGTCCTATCAGTGGCGACGGGCGGCGTTTTTTCGAGCGACTATTTGCTTGAGCGGGTCCGCGAACTGCTTGGAATATCCCTTATACGTCCGCCCCACCATAGGGCAGTTGCGGCCATTGGCGTAGCGTTGGAGGCCATGGAGAAGGGCAACTCTTTCGTGATGGACTTCTCAAAGCTAGACGAGGTCACCTCCTTCGTCAGAAGCAAGCGACCTTGTGCGCCTCCTCTTAATGCCTCATTAGACAAGGTTCACGTCTACGATGGGAAGATAAAGGACATTGACGGAGACGAGGTAAGAAAGGTGACCATAGGCGTGGACGGCGGTTCTACCACCACGAAGGCAGCGGTGGTGGACGTCGCTTCAGGTGAACTGCTCGATAAGATCTATATAAGCACTCACGGAGACCCGGAAGGTGCCTTAAAGGAAATCTTCAGGTATCTATCCAGAAAAGCCAAGAACTACGATGTCTTGGGCGTATGTACGACCGGGTCGGCGAGAAAACTTTACGAGCGCATACTCGTAAGCCACACCAAGAAGAAAAACTTAGAGGCGGAAGGGTACGCCGTGCTTGACGGTGCAGTCGACGAGATCACATGTCATGCCGTGGGGATAAAGTTTCATGACCCCGAGATAGACACGATCTTTGAAATAGGCGGTCAGGACATGAAGTTTACGACCTTCAAGGTGAAAGACGGCGTCGCGACCGACGAGATACAGGAGGCCCGCATGAATTACTCCTGCCAGGCGGGAGCGGGGCAGACGTTGGAGAACATGGCCCAACTCCTGGACCTTGACGTCAAGTCGAGCTTACAGGAGGCGGCATTAAAGGCCGACGTAGTGCCTTTGATCGACTCCACATGTGGCGTCTTCATGGAGATGGAGGAAAACAGGCTCATATCCGAGGGCTTTACGAAGGAGCAGATTGCTGCGGCGATCGTCAGGGCTACGGCTGCTAGCTACTTTAACAAGTTCGTGGGAGGCCCGCAGCACGTCAAAAATAAATGCTCCTGTCAGGGGGGGCCTTCTTTGGGCGTGGCCTTTCTTGCCGCC
>Ga0209608_1002154_pt1 | contig 14460 bp, 11 predicted proteins | sample AD_UKC130_MetaG_FD_184428 | JGI IMG/M metagenome (GOLD analysis project Ga0209608, IMG submission 184428) | Active sludge microbial communities of municipal wastewater-treating anaerobic digesters from Canada - AD_UKC130_MetaG (SPAdes) (version 2) | ecosystem: Engineered > Bioreactor > Anaerobic... | reverse complement strand
CCCGGACTGGCGTTTGACCGAAACGGGAACCGCCTGGGACGTGGTCGCGGCTATTATGATCGCTTTTTGAAGACGCTCCCCCGAAGGGTAGTGCGGATCGGTTTGGCCTTCGAGTGCCAATTGGTGGAACGTGTGCCTGTGTCACCAAACGATGAGAAGGTGGATCTCATATTGACAGAGTTCCGAACGTATCGCGTGCCCCGCATTGACTGACCTCGGGTTGTGGATGTCTTCCCCAACCTAACTTGTCTTACACAATGCGCTTAATGGGAAATTCTCGCCCGCAACCTGACCGATCAGTTACTCCGGCACCGCTCCGCGATCGCATTGCGGAAATGGGCACTTTCCGGGTTAGGAAAACGCTGACACAATTCGTCGGCGATGGCCAATGCCGCGGCACATCGCTTTAATTCCACCAAACACAGGGCATACCCTTGAAGCAGGTCCGCCGACGGATTCCCGAGTCGGTAGGCCTTCTCATAGTACTCCGCCGATTCGCTTGCTCTGCCGGCCTTTTGCAAGGCAACCGCCGTGTTGTAGAGCACCCGTGATTCATTCGGGAGCAGCCGGGCCGCCTCCCGGAGCTCCTCGATGGCATCGGCCAAGCGCGTGGGAAGTTCCGCCAGGAGTAACCCCAAGGCGAAATGAATATCGCCGCGATTGGGGTATTTGGAAAGAATCGTTCGGAACTCCCGCTCCGCTTCGTCAAACCGTCCCATTTGATAGTACAAACGAGCGAGATTGTCTCGAACGGGAACAAAATCTGGATTGATTTTCAAGGCTCGGCGATATTGCTCTTCTGCCTCGGCAAACCGTTGGGTTCGTGCGTAGATCATCCCCAAATTGTTTCTGGCCGGAAGGAAAAGGGGATCGATCCGCAGGGCATCGAGGTACTTTTGTTCCTGCTCCTGAAAATCTCCGAGAAACTCGGCCAGGATGGCCAAATTCATATGGGCACCCGGCTGATCGGAAACAAGAAGCTGGCTTGTTCGGTATTCCTCAATGGCCGATTGCAGGGCTTTCATAGCACTGCCGCTCAGCGCCTGCGGAGGAAGATTCAACGCCCAGGGGACCGACTCGACGCGCACCGCCCTGATGGGATCACTCAAGAGATGCTGAACACGGGGAACATCGTCCTCCCGGATCGCCACGTTTTGCAGGGCCCGCGCAGCAGCCAAGCGAACAAGAGGTTCGGGGTCTCGTGCTGCAGCAAACACGGCTCCCCGGGCGGCTTCACTTCCATAATTAGCCAGCAAGAGCACGGCACTGGCCCGCACAATGGCAGAGAGGTCCTGCCGCCGTGCCACCGCCAGCAACTCGATCACGCCCGAGGAATCAAGCCGTCGCCCTTTCTCGAAGGCGTAAGCGAAATGGGACGGTTCCTTGCGGGGACCATACCATTTGTTGACCCATTCCACAGCCCAATCGGGAGTTTCGCCTTTTTCGGGATCTTGATGACAAAGATTACAAGCGTTCGGAATGCCGAGACTGACCGTAAGGTCCGGTCGAGGGATGCGAAGACTATGATCGCGCCGTGCGTCCACAACCATGTAAGTCGTCTCCGGCATGTGACACTCCACACAGTGTGTGCCCGGCTTGGTGCTATCGGGGTGATGATGATGCTGGACCGTATCGTATTTACTGGGCAAGTGGCATTGTCCGCACAATTTGTTATCCGCATATGGCTGACGAACCTCACCCACCTTAGCCTTTTCGGCAAACTTCACCCGGGCCGTGTGGGGGTCATGACAATCGGCACAGCGGACTCCTTTCCGATACATAAGACTTTGTAGAAACGAAGCGTACTCATAGTCCTCATCTAGGATTTGACCATCCGGATAGTACAAATTACCATCGAGGAGTTCCGGCACGTAGTAGTTGAGGAAAGCCTCTCCCGGTGGAAACGGGGAAGCAATGGGGCGACGCCGCGCATGACATGGGGCACAACTATCGACAACCGTCTTGTTGTCGCACTTCTGTGGCGAAAAGCTGACCAGCCCGTTGCCGCGTTTCCGGTCCCAAAACAGACTCCACGAGTCGGCCAACTGGACATGGAGACTGGCCGGACCATGACATGCTTCGCAGCTTACGTCGATCTCGGACCATTCCGTGCGATAAGTGTTGGTCGTTACGTCATAATTTTTCTGCAAATTCGTTGTGTGGCAGTCGGCGCACATGTAGTTCCAGTTTTGCAAGGCCCGCGTCCAATGCAGCGGATCTTGCGCCGGAATGGGGTCGCTCGGATAGAGGTGAAACCATCGTCGGGACTTCACGTCCCAGGCCAGCGGCAAGCACTGGACACGTCCGTCTGGAAATGTGACCAGATACTGCTGCAACGGGTAAACTCCAAAAACATAATCCACCTGGAACTCGCGGGGCGTGCCGTCCCGGTCATCGGTGAGAACGTAGAATTTCCCGTTTCTTCGGAAAAAGCGGCTCGTAACGGCCCAATCCGGGTTCTCGATTTGTCCGCTCTGGATGAGATCCCGGGCGGCGTCACCCAGCTTGCGGTGGGCATCGGTGATGTCACATGGTCGAGCAAACGTCTTTTTCCACGTGACAAGACGCTCAACGGCGGATCGACGTTCTTCCGGTAAGACCTCCAGAATACGCTGCCGTGAGCGGTCACCACTGGGCGGGGTATAAGGGTAGAACGTCTCCGGCGTGTGGGCAACTTCGTAAGGTTGAAGGGCTACCGCTAGCGTCTCGTCATCAAGCCGCGAGAGGATTTTTCTCAGCTCTTCATCAGAAAACCGCCACACGTCGCTGAAGGCAATATGGGTAAATGTACAATCGTCAAAATTGCCGAGGACGGTTTCCGAAGTGGCCACATCCATGGCGAGATCGTGATCAGACCCTTCCCAAAGGCGGCACTCTTGTTCATGGCAGCGGTAGCAGCTTTCCCGGCCCACGTATGTGACGGAGACCGAGTCCGGCACCGTAATCCACCAATCGAGAAACACCACTAACGCCACCCCGACAAGAACAATGGCCACAAAGAGGAACCATCTGCGCGGCGAACGCTCCCTCAGACAAAAGCCGGTAACGTTGGCGATGAGGTGCCGAGTGACCTGAAAAACGCGGAGGGCGCCACTAGAAACAAGGCTAGGGCCAGAGGCGAGGTCGCGATGTTCCGGAGTGTTCTTGCAACGCTGCTTACTCACAAGGCACATCACAGGAAAAATAACGATTACGCCGCATCGGTGGCGGGGTTGTCTTTCGTGACCTCAAACACGCAGCAAGGAGCCCCGTCATGGCGACACGCCACTTGCCGCACCGGCCCTCCGAGAACCAACGCGAACGTCTCTTGGTCAAGGAGGCAAGCAGCCCGATTCTCTTCGTACATCATGATGTATGGGCAACTCCGCTGACGAATGGTATAACGGCCATTTTCCTCCTGAATATCCACCAGGACCCCTTCCTCCCGAAGAATCTCGACTAACTGTAAAACGCGTTCGGCCGGCGTTGTCGCTGTAATTTGCTTGCGGTAATGCTCGGCCAGCCATCGGCTAACCTGTTTGATGACTTCGCCCAGGAGCTTTGGCCCACCCACTTCGCGGATCGCCCGCCAAATGTTGGGCAAAACCATTTCCTGATTTTTCGAGAGGAGGAGGAGCAAGGCACCTGGGGTCGCGGAGTAAACGTGGCGGGGTCGTCCTCGACCAGGAAGGCGTTGCATCTGCCGCTCCACCAGGCCGGCGGCTACCAGTTCATTGAGTTGCTCGGTAACGGCTGTCCGCGTGACTTTCATCTCGCGGATGAGGTCGGCCACACTCTTGGGTGTGTTCCCGACCAGCAACTTCACTACCCGCATACTCGCAGGACTTAAATTCAAATTCACCATCTGCGCTGTCCGCCACATATCAAGGACCCCGAAAAAACACCCGTTTCGAACCGCCCGCATAGGGGATATTATCCCCGCCCGGTGGACCACAGACACCAAATTGTGTTGGCCAAATTGGCGATATTGTCAAAAACCGACACTCCCACTTGCGAGTCGCAACCTTCAATCGCAGGGCCTTGTCGTGGGCAGAAATAAAGACAAAATCGACCCTGCTCCGTGCGACCGTTAAGTGCATCATCCCGCCGCCCCGGAAACAGGTGTCGACGCCTTTCATTGTCGCCCAGTTCTTGGGGCCAAGTCAAGGTAGCAAGACACGAAAGGCACAAAATCATGTGACATCTCCGTTTTAACAAAGGCTACCTCGGAGAGATTCTCTCGTTTCTTCGCATCCGCCCAGCCGCCACTGTGTTCAGGACTATGAAAATACGGCTCACGATTCTGTTTATCACCAGCGCTTTGTCATGAAAAGCCACCGGTAGTTTCAAGCGGAGGTGACCGATTAGCCAGGTCCCAAAGTGGACCCCTTCCCTTTGTAACCTTCCTAGGACGGAAGGCATCAGACCCTTTGAGGGTTCGTGATCAGGATGTCACGCCAAAGTCAAATAAGTGTTACATGTCATGGAGGTTTGACCTTGAAGCGGAATCAGATTTGGCAAAAGTCAGGTTACCTCACACGTTATGAGGTACTTTCCGTGAAGTTACGGACTGTTGGGGCATTCGTCCTCGCCGGAGGACTTACCATTCTCGGAGGATGCACCAGTGAGGCCCTTTCCGGCTCGCATCTTCGCCCCGAATCGATTTCCGAAACCCTCGCTGTTACTCCGGCGGATCAGAACAGCGTGAGGAGGTCCGGCGAGGGCGACGCGATCTCGAGGGAAACAACCAAAACTGATCAGCCGTTTCGTGATACTTCAACAAATCCAAGTCAAGAGAAAAAGGAGACAAGAACAATGTGGTTTACCGGTGGAAAAAACACCATCGAGCACGCCAACGCAGCAAATTTCAACACCCTTGTGGCCCAATCCAGTGTCCCTGTGTTGGTTGACTTTTACGCGGACTGGTGCGGTCCCTGCCGTGCCCTGGCACCAATTCTCGAGCAATTGGCCCAGGAAGTTAACGGCGTTCGGATCGTCAAAGTGAATGTTGATCAGGCCCCCACCTTGGCGGCCCAGTATCGTGTCTCGGCCATTCCCACGCTCATCCTCTTCGATCAAGGAAGGCCGGTTCAACGTATCACTGGTTTGGCTAGCAAGGAGGATTTGAAGCGGCTTTTGGCCCTCGATTGACGACCAAGATCCGCAGTTCTGTAGCTGTAGTTCTGTAGCCTGCGGACGTGCGGGGGCTAGTCGGGAATCGTATTGTTGGGGTTTTAAGATCATTCATCGCATCCTGTGTTGCGACCTCCGCTTATCGCGGAGGTCGTTTTGATGCGCTTCAAAACAGCGTCTGCGAGAAGTCCCCACAGAGCCACTGGCAACCCGCCATTTGGTTGCGTTTCCCACAGTCCACAATTGTGAGACGCTCCTGTTGCAGCGGAACGCGTAGGACGGTAGTCTTATCCAAATGATTTGCCGAGTGTTTGTTCCAGATAGCTCATCTGTGCAACCGTGGTGATGTGATAAAGGAGCCTTAAGCATGGCCAAATCGGCAGCACGCCAGTTTGCGATCGGTCTTGATTATGGCACCAACAGTGTTCGGGCGCTGATTGTGGATGTGCGAACCGGCGAAGAGGTCGGAACCGCAGTTTATCAATACCCCAGCGGTGACAAAGGCGTTCTCCTCGATCCGAAGAATCCGAATCTCGCGCGGCAAAACCCGGCGGACTATATTGAGGGGTTTTATCGCTGCGTGCGGGCGGCCATCCGCAGTGTGCCGAAGAGTGTGGGATTCGCTCCAGAGCATGTGGTGGGCATCGGGGTTGATACGACCGGTTCTACGCCCATTCCGGTTGATGAAAATGGCTGGCCGTTGGCCTTTCAAAAACGCTTTGCGAATAACTTTGCCGCCCAGGCCTGGTTGTGGAAGGATCATACGTCCTATGCCGAGGCCGCAGAGATCACCGAGAAGGCTCGGGCAATGGGGCTTCCGTATCTCGCGAAATGCGGCGGGACTTACAGCTCGGAGTGGTTCTGGTCGAAGATATTGCATTGTCTCCGAACCAATCCAAACGTCTTTGATGCGGCCTACTCCTGGGTGGAATTGGCGGACTTTATCCCCGGCTTTTTGACAGGGAATCTTAAGCCGGAGACCATTCCACGCTCGATCTGTGCCGCCGGACACAAGGCGATGTACAACCCAGAATGGGGAGGCCTGCCCAGTGAGGAATTCTTGCGTGCCCTCGATCCCAAGCTGGTGAAAATTCGGCAGCGATATGCGCCGGAGGCACTACCGGCCGATCGTAAGGCAGGTGAGCTAACGCGGGAGGTCGCCCGCAAGGTTGGTTTGCGGCCCGGAACGCCGGTGGCCGTCGGGGCCTTTGATGCGCACATGGGAGCGGTTGGCGCCGGGATCAAACCGGGAACCCTCGTCAAGATTATCGGTACTAGTACCTGCGACATGATGGTTGTGCCGATGAATCAGCCACTCCCGGATATTCCTGGGCTGTGCGGAATTGTGCCGCACTCGATTATTCCAGGGATGTACGGGCTGGAGGCCGGGCAATCGGCTGTGGGAGACATCTTCAACTGGTTCGTAAGTTTTCTGGCACCGGCTAAGTACACCGCCGCGGGCGATCCCCACGCAGCATTGACTCGTGATGCCGAGAAATTGAAACCCGGCGAGAGCGGGCTCCTGGCCTTGGACTGGAACAATGGCAACCGGACAATCCTCGTCGATCCTCTGCTCACGGGATTGCTCGTCGGTCAAACGCTGTTGACCACGGCCCCGGAAGTCTATCGTGCCCTCATCGAGGCAACCGCCTTTGGGGCCTTAACGATCATCAAGAGATTTGAGGAATATGGTGTGACTGTCAAAGAGGTCGTCAACTGCGGAGGCATCGCCGAGAAAAACCCCTTCGTCATGCAGATTTATGCGGATGTCTGCAATCGACCGATGAAGATCAGCCGATCGGCGCAGACGTGTGCCTTGGGGGCAGCCATTTTCGGTGCTGTTGCAGGCGGGGCATATAAAGATGTTGAACAAGCCCAACGTCGCATGACGGGCACCAAGCCGACCGTCTTTCGACCACGAAAACAAGCGGTGGCTGTTTATGAACGCCTTTATCAATTGTACCGTCGGCTTCATGACGCCTTTGGCTTGCCCGATTACCGCGATTCCCTGTACGATGTCATGAAACAGCTCATTGCCTTGCGAAAAGAAGTCCGCGGCGAATCGTGAACCAGGTGTAGGCGTCGCATGGTAAGCCGCAGGTTGTCTGCGTAACACAGTTGCCGTGTTGCGCCGGCAGCAGTGGGCAGCTTTTCCCCCTGATCAGCGGGAGTCACCTGAGATGAGTTTAGAACAGTTGCGAGAAGAGGTTTGTCGTGCCAACAAGCTTCTGATGGAGCACGGTCTGGTCTGCCTGCATTCGGGAAATGTTAGCGGACTGGATCGCAGCACCGGCCGACTGGTCATCAAGCCTTCCGGCGTTGACTATGAGACACTCTCTCCGGAAGACCTCGTCGAGGTGGATTTGATTACCGGCAAGGTCATCAGTACCCATCTGCGGCCGAGCGTGGATTTGCCGCACCATTTATATATTTACCGGAATATGCCGGGGGTCGGAGGTATTGCTCATGCCCATAGTGACTACGCCACGGCTTGGGCGGCCGTGGGACGGCCGGTCCCTCTTTGCTTGACATCCATGGCCGACTATTTCGGAGGTGAAATCCCTTGTGCTCCGTACGTGGATAATGAGGGCGACAACATCGGCCAGGCCATCGTTCGTTATCGGGGACGTGCCCCCGCCATCCTCTTGGCCAATCACGGGGCTTTCACTTGGGGACCGACCGCGCTGGACGCTGTCAAACTGGCCGTGGCGCTAGAGGATGCAGCCAAGAAAGCGTTTTTGGCCTCTCAACTGGGCCAACCCCTGGAAATCCCATTGGAAGAGGCGCGAAAATGGTACGACAAGTACCATCATGGATACGGGCAAATCGTTCCCCCACGGACACCCCAAACGGTCACTCGGCAACCACAGAGCCCCGGCTGAACACACTCTCGACCGGTCACCGCGGCCAACGACCACAGACATTCCGCTTATTCATGCGTCTTACATCATGCCCGCCAGGGCCGCTGTCGGTTTTTCAACTCGGCGAGAATCTTGTTCACCAAGGCCACATCCGTGGCGATCTCGAAATCAAACATCCCCGCTAGTACGAAATCCGCACCGTTTTCAAAGGCATAGCGGAAGGCCACTTCAGGCGGAATGGCGCCGGCGGCCATGACCTTGAAGGCAAACCAGGGCTTCTCCACGGACTGCATAAGGGCAGCCAATTCCTCCGGTTTGGAGCACCACCGCGAATCGTAATAGAGTTTGGCGCTGGGATAGTTCTGCCGGTGGAATGTGACGACATAGAAGTCGCAATCGAGTTTCGCCTTCTCGCAATCCTCCACGACTCCCATACGGTGTGCCCCAATTCCCACAGGGAGCTTGTGCGATTTGGCGTAGTCGAGCGCTTGAGCCAGCAGTTCCATCCGCGGTGCTCCCACACGCTCGTCGGCCTCCGGGCCACAAACGTCGTTAAGGAAGCCACAGGAGAAGTCGCCCTCCAACCCAGAAATGTAAAGTGCATTCGTACCCGCAGCCACGAGGGCATCGATTTGACGTTTGAATTCATCGAGTCCCCCGCTGACCAAGGCGTGAGCCGTGCACGTGATCCACTGCATCTTTCCGCCGCGCTTGCGGTGCTCCTGCAGGATACTGAGAGCGTGAGGGACATAATGGATAAACAGGGTGTTAATCCCGTGAGCCTCGGCCACGGCAAGTGTTTCCAGGATTTTTTCGTCCGTGTTGTAATGTCGGGCCAAAGTATATACGTAACGCAAATCGCGGCTATGGGTGAAATGCGTCAAAAGATTACCTCCCAAAATAAGCCGGCTGATCTCCAGGTCTTTGATTTTGCCTTTTGGCAGCGATGTCACCGGGGCGCTTGCGGGTTCCTCCGCCACCGTCATCCTTGTCAATGCCTGGCAGGATAAAGCCCCCACGGTGGAGCCAAAGAGTGTCGTTCCGACAAACTGGCGACGCGAAACATGCTTTTCCACGGTTAAACCTCCCTATTGTTGGCGATGGATACGGCGAGCAACACACACTTTTTCCGGCACTTTTCCCCACAGTCGATCAGACAACTCAGTCTCGGTTATCTGTTTCCTTCTTGCCGTTTTCTAGGTCTTACCTCACAGAAGCGATCGGAGAAACTTGACGCTGGCCTCCATGAACTCCTGTGTCCCGTAGCATTCGATGGACACGGCACCACTCCAATTCGTCTCTTTGAGATATTGGATCACCCGCCGGATGTTCTCCGCATTAACTCCCCCGCCAACCGGGACAAAGGATGTCCCGATTCCTGTGTCTTGCCCACGAGCGGCAGCGGCCAGTGATTCGCTCACGTCCTTAATGTGACAATGAACGAGGTAGGCTCGGAACTCCTTGCAAAACTCCAGCGGATCATGACCGGCAATGAACGTGTTGCCGGTGTCCAGATTAAAACGTAGGTATTCTGACTGAAAATAATCGAACAGACGATGCAAAAACTCCGGGTCATTTGTGTAAGGACCGTGGGGTTCAACGGCCAGGATGATCCCATAATCCTCGGCCCAACTTAGGCACTGACGGTAATTATCGCACGTAATTCGGAAAACCTCATCGCGACTGAGTCCCGGAACCTCGACGGCCCCGTCCGTGGTATCCACGATCGGACAATTTAGTTCCGCCGCAAAGCGGATTGTCTGCTGGACGTAGTGCACGCCAAAGGCAGAGCCTTTTGGTCCCATCAGGGGATAGGAACCATCAATTTGAGAAACGGATAGCCCTTTCGATTCTAGGTAACGGCGCAAGGCCCGCGGATTACTTTGAAGAGAAATGGCCGGATCGTAGCCCATCTCCTGGATAAAATCTTGTCCGTTGATGACGGCAAACTCCACATGTTTGAGGCCCAGCGCAGCCCCCATTTCCACTGCGTACTCGAAGCTCTTGCTAAGCGGACGCCAGTTATCCGTGTGAAATCCCAGTTCGATCATTTGAAACCCTCCCGTTTCGCCAAGGCTGCAACGCAGTACGACATCGCAACAACTCTAGCCCTTCCCACCAACCTGGAATGTTACGCTCACGAATTCCAGGCCCTTACATTGTCGGAATCGGAGTCGTTGTTGACAAGCGAAAGAGCGACACAAGTCGAATGATCCTCCATCCAAGGTCGCGGATGCGATCTGAGAAGATCGACCACGTGGCATACGGCGGGCTTCCGGGCCTCAAAGTTACGGCTCCTCGTGATCTCGCGCCTATCCCCGGAGGGCACATGATCGCCTCTCATTGAACCTCCGCCGTCTCGCACCGCTTGCCTGCCGCATTCGCTGGCAGCACCGTCGCTTCCGCATTTAGCGATCCACTTGCGCCGAGGAGCTATCCAGCCTTCCCCGATTGATCTGATGATCGCAGCCTCAGCGGGTCTTTTCTGGTGATTCGCCCGACGCTTCGACGGGTTTCATCCCGAATCCCTCACGGACCCAATTGACCACAGCTTGACCGGTAAACCGAGCATCCCACGGATAGTCCCCTGTCCAGGAGGGCTTGCCTGACGTGGGAATCGGATCGGTGCCGCCCCGGCGCATGTTGGTGGCCACAGCCATGAACGTTTTCAAGCCGGTAGGATCATAGGGTTCACCGGCCTTGACCCGTCTGGCCACCTCGTCGCGATCGAGCCAGGGATCGTCTGACCAATCCAACAGCGTGAGCTTGAGCACTTCTTGCACATATCGTTTGAGCGTGCGGTCAGGGTCCGGCCATTTCTCCCTTGCAGCCGCTTCGTCGCGGGGAGCAACTGTGTTATCTGTTCCCATCCAGACCGCCTGGGGAAGATCGTCGTTGGCAACGTAAAAGCGATTGTTTCGCACAACCAACTGGTTGGCGGAGGTCAGGTGCTCGGCATCGCTACTTACGATTCCCTCGGCAACAAACACGTTGTTTTCGACCACCAAATTCATCGTGTCGGTCCAATCGCCGGTCAGGCGAAGGCCAAATTTTGTCCGGTAGCCAATATTCCCTCGAATGGTACAACGTTGCATGGTGTAATAGTTGCCATCTTCATACTGGCCGCGCCCCGGCGATAGGCTGAAAGCAGCCTGACCGACGGGCCGGGAGAAACCGGGGTCATCCGTGAGCATCGCGCCGCTCACAATATTGTTTTCGACTACACCACCAAACGATGCCCCTTGCATTGTGTAACCGTGGCCGGGCTGCGCCCGCCGGTCCGATTTTCCATCGGTGTCAGGGTCGGCAGGACTGGGATAAACGTACACAAACTGCACGTTGTTGCGAACGATTGCCGAGCAACCCGTCTGCTTGCCAGCGGTCAGCCAGGGGTTAAAGAGACGGTTGCTGGCGGTAGAACTGAACCAGTAGCCCTCGATGATCAAACTGTTCTCACATAACCCTCCTAGTCGCATCTGGGGACCACCTGAGCCGCCATCGGCCGAGATGATGTTGCGGTAGGTATGCCCCATCTGCGCTCCACCACCCTGATAGATGTTGCGGTCGAAGATGGTGCGTCTGGGATCAGGGTCTATTCTGGGATCATCCTTATAGCCGTTCTTGTAAAAGATCACCTCTTCAAAGGTAGGGGCGGCATCGAAGCCACTTGTGAAGTAGCCCTGATTGTGGGATTTGGCAGACCAGCGAAACATACTTACGCATTTGCGCACCGTCGTGTCGATCGGCAGGTAGTTCATTTGGCAGTTGATCAGCTTGCAATCTTCGATAAGCCACGTTGGTACGCCCGGCTCCCCCGGGGAAGTGCAGCCAGCATGCATTCCCAAGTGGCTCAATCCCCCATAAATCTCCAGCCCGCTGAGAACCTGGTGGAATTGAACGACTGTCCGTCCGCCGGCGTGTGCCCCGAATGGCGATCGTCCTTTGGGAGCCACAATGGCTCTGCCATCTGCCAGCGGCCCGTAGGCCGCCACGACCATCGGTTCCTTTTTGCTGCGGCCACCGGTCAGTGCGATTTCGAAATAATCATGCGTCTGTCCACGGCGTAGGAGAAACCAATCCGGGTATCCCTCACTGTTTTGCAGTCGCGGATCGCTCGCGGGATACTTGAAAGGTTTGATGGCATCCTCATTGGGCAGGAGCGGATCGGTACCGTAGGCCTTCCCTTCGGCATTGGTCGCGCTACCGAAGGAATCAACAATTCGCTTGCCGTCCCACCAATAGATTTCTCCCGAAGCGTTATCACCTTTCTTGATGTCGAAGAACACGATCTGGCTACCGCGGTCGCGAGGAACGCTGCGGGCCCAGTTTTCGCCAGCCGGAACATGGCTGCCGTCGCTGACCACCAAGAAGTCTGCCAGATTGGTCCAGGGACTCTCGGCACAGGCTGGCAGGACGCCCACCATTACGCAAAGGAGAACGACCGCGGAAACAAACTTGCTCATCATTTCCTCCCCCACAACAAAAGACGGAATCGCATGGAACGCCGACAGTTCTTTTTGAGAACTGGGCCACACTGGCTGGCCCTTTCCCATTCGATTTGGTGGGCCGCGAGAGGCAGGTCCCTATATTCCTCGCCGTAAGCCCCACAGAACCCGGTCAGCCTGCACTCAATATTGCACCTGTGTCGAACAACCCTAGCTAGTGTGGGCAAAAGCTTTGTGACAGTCAAGCATGCAACAACTTGGTTTATCTCGAGCTTCGGCCTTCGCAGGCGACGTTTGAAGCACCGGAGCGCGTTCGTCGTCCCATACCGAAGACATCGGCCCATTCGCTGGCCAAGTCTTCCACATCGAAAAGCTGAGAGCGATCATCGCTTCGATAACGGTGCTCTCTGGAAACTGTGGCCTGGATAGTGTTTTCCGCTCAAGCTTCAGATCCATCAACGATCTTGAGCTATCGCGGTCTTTTCCAGAGGCACCCAAAAGCGGGCGTAGGCACGTCCTGGTACGATTGAGGGAGTTAAACCACATCGTCAAGTGAGTAAGATGGGTGAAACGACTCGTTTGCCCCGGAAGAGATGGCCGCCAGGATTCGCGTTCAATGAAGGACAACCCCCATGAACGAACATGTCATTCGCGCTTACGATGCACTTGCGAATCAGCCCGTCGAGATGGTGCTCCACGAGGGTCAACTCCGTGATTGTCGGCCCATTGACTCGACCAACGAGACTACGACCCCCGCGGACTTGCCCTATGTTGCGCCCGGCTTTTTCGACCTGCAAGTGAATGGTTACCAGGGACGGGATTTCACATCACCCCAGCTTACCGTTGATGATGTCTATGCTGTGGCGGATGCCTTATGGCAATTTGGCACGACGCGGTTCTTGCCGACGGTCATAACCCAAGCCCATGAGGTCCTGATTCATTGCGTGCGGACAATCGCCCAGGCGGTCAATGAGTTCCCCATTCTCAAACAGCGCATTCCGGGCATTCATTTGGAAGGGCCTTACATCAGCACCCAGGATGGCCCACGCGGTGCCCATCCCCGAGAACACGTTCGACCGCCGGACTGGGAAGAGTTTTGTCGCTTGCAAGAGGCGGCAACGGGGCTAATCCGGCTAGTAACACTATCGCCCGAGTATGAGATGTCTCTTCCCTTTATCGAAAAGGCATCTAAAGAGGGTATCACCGTAGCCATCGGCCATACGGCGGCTAGTCCGGAGCAGATTCGCAGCGCCGTTGCCGCCGGTGCCCGACTGAGCACCCACTTGGGCAACGGCTGTCATTTAATGGTGCCGCGCCATCCCAACTATTTGTGGGAACAATTGGCCGCGGATGATTTGTACGCCAGTTTCATTGCCGATGGTTTTCACCTCCCGGCCGCATTCCTGAAAGTTGCTCTACGAGCCAAGCGGGATCGCGCAGTTCTGGTAAGCGACCTTTCAGCCATGGCAGGATTACCTCCTGGGCGATATTCCACCCCGCTTTGTGAACTAGAAATCTTGGAGACGGGTCAACTGGTGGTTGCCGGCCAACGGGCACTGCTCGCCGGCGCTGCCGAGCCCATTACCACCGGAATCGTCAATGCCATGGTCCTAGGCGGGGCGACGTTACGACAAGCGGTGGCTATGGCGACCGTCACTCCCTGCGAGGTGCTCAAAATGGAGCCTCCCCAATTCCTCGCGGGCACGCCCAGTAACCTGGTGGTCTTTGAGATCGAACAGGAGAATGAACAGTTCGCCAGCTCGGATAAGCCCGACCTTTTTCCGGCGCGCAAACGAAAACTCGCCGTTCGACAGGTGTATTTCCACGGCGAGGTTAAGACTTTTGGTTAGCCGCTATCAACGGGTCGGAGAATTTGATTCACTCGTTGCCAGCGCCTGCATCCGGGAGGAAGAGCTGTCGCGGAAATGCCCCGCGAGCACGTCCAAGGACCTGAATAGCTCGGGTCGTGTCACCGGCCCTTCGGAGACATTGACTTAAGGTCAGCCAAGCCAGACGATCGTGGGGTGGGGGGAATAGCTGCG
>Ga0209608_1002134_pt1 | contig 14547 bp, 17 predicted proteins | sample AD_UKC130_MetaG_FD_184428 | JGI IMG/M metagenome (GOLD analysis project Ga0209608, IMG submission 184428) | Active sludge microbial communities of municipal wastewater-treating anaerobic digesters from Canada - AD_UKC130_MetaG (SPAdes) (version 2) | ecosystem: Engineered > Bioreactor > Anaerobic... | reverse complement strand
TGTGGAGTAGCGCACCACGTCGGGGTTGAACGCGTATAGGCGCTGGCCAGAGAAGGCACCCGATATCCGCCGTCAGAGGGGGGCGGTTTCCCATACCCAGAAAACAGCTCGAAAGAGCGGGAACCGTCCTGTGAGGCGGCGAGGTACGCCACTGGAAACCGTGGCTATTGACCCCTGCCGTCGATGAGGAGCCACCTGCTGAGGTCGAACGACCTGTCGGTAAAGGCAGACCTGGGCGATTCGGTGTACAGTACATATAACTGTACATTGACAGCAGGTGTAATGCGTCTGATGGTACCGGACCGGCCCACGCCGGGCCTACCGTAAGGATGCGGCTCGCCCCTATACAAGGGGGAGCCGCGCCCCCCGGTCCCTCCCATCCGGGTGGGTTGTAAAAATAGCAGTAGTCGTACCTGTGGATTTGTGGGCAGGTCCGCAGGAGCTGTCCAAGCGTTGTGGACCCCTGTGGGCAGGTCCGCAGGAGCTGTCCACAGAGTCCACAAACGCGTCAAATCCACAGGTACTGATTCCCCTACCATTTGTTCATGGATAAAGGTTGAATTTCGGTTCTTTATGTGTTATTATAGAACTAATATAACTTATATTAAGGTGGTGATTATTATGTCAAGGAATTCAAATACAACAAAAGAATTTAAGACTTTTCCCGTTGTTATTGATTTGCAATTGCATAAAGAGGCTAGGCAGGCAGCCATTCTTTGCGATCAGACATTGCAGGATTATATAGTTGATGCAATCAAGGAGAGAAATGCTAGAATTTTGAGAACCTATCAAAATTAAGCAATAAAAGGAGGCGTTCTGAATGAAAAGAAGTGAAGACTTTGTTGAATCCCCGGAATATACTTATGGGAAAATAAAAAGTGCAGTGGAGACTGCTTTGAAACTAGCTAATTTTGATGATATACCTCCGTTAGTGAAACCGACCTTCTCAATTTCTGAGGAAGAAATTAAACTGTTAGAAGAAAAAGTTCGTCAAACACTTATAAAAAACGATAACGCAGCGGGAGTTGAAAAGAGCGAAAAATATAATTCGTACTTAGAATGGTCAGTCCGTATAGGCGTTAATTATATGCTTGAAAATGAAGATGATCCGATTTTGCAATATTATCTTAAAGAGATTCGTAAAAGGGAAGATAAAGATGGATAGATTAAATTCAGAAGTAAAGAAAGAAATAAATTCTCTTGATTTTACAACAAAAGAACATTCAAAAAGATGTGCAGAAATTGCTGATAAGGTAGCGAGTTATCTTGGATATGACGAGAAAGACAGAAGTTTTTTGGTTAATGCAGCAGCTATTCATGATGTTGGTAAGCGTTTTATTCCTGAAGAAATTTTAAATAAAGATGGTCCTCTTACAGAAAATAAAAGAGTTATAATAAATAAGCATACCGTTTATGGTTATATATTTTGCATTAAAAATGAAGTGTTGCGAGAGTATGCAGATGTAGCCAGGCATCATCATGAGCGTTTAAATGGAACTGGTTACCCGGACAAATTAACGGCTGAACAAATTCCTGAAAAGATAAGAATTATATCAGCTATTGACGTTTATGAAGCGGTAACATCTCCGCACCGACCATACAGAGACTCGGTAAGCCACAAAGAAGCAGTAGAAATATTAAAAAGTAACGTGGAAAGATGTGAGTTAGAACAAAAAGTCACTGATGTTGTTATTAAAGTTAACGGTATTGAACTGGAACGAAAAGAACGAATTGAAAAAATTCTTAGCGTAGGTCAATATAATGATAAATTTAAAATTGGAAAAGATCCGAATGTTAATGAGGAGTACAAGCGACAAGCAAATTTGATTTTAAAGAAAGGGGAGTGGAAAGGAATTTCCTCTGATATAGAGGTATCTGCAAATTTGTTAAAGATGAACTATTCAAAACATCAAATTATTATGGCATTAAAACAAAACAGCCCGGAGATACCGGGTTATGAAAAAGGATTACAACTTAACTATGCAAACGCTGTTTTGAAGGAGGCCTCAAGGAATATTAGCTTAAGTAAGGGACTTGATCTAAGAAGATAAGGAGGTATATTATGCAAAAAATTATTCTTGTCGGAACACCAATAACTGGACTTCGCCTGGTTAAATCAATGACCCCCAAAAAAGGTGGATTTAAAGTATTCTCTTTTGATATGAGAGAATCTGGTTCACCATCTCCACCAAGATATTTGCCTAAAGCCGGTGAGCATAAGTTTACAGTTTACATTAACGAAAAACAACTGAAGAGTGTCGGACTTGATAACTCTAACATTAAAAAGAATAGAATCTTTATTCAAGGTGAAATAACGTTGAGTGTACCAAAATCAGAGTGTTACGGTGATATGGGCGTTATTTGTTTTAACATTCAATTATTAGAACAAAAAGAAAAGCTAGCTGAAGAATCAAAAGAAAATTATTCTTTACCTGTACATGTACAAGTACATGTACAAGAACATATACAAGTACCAGTACAAGAACAAGTACAACCGCTTGGATAGTACAAGGTGGTAACGCTTAAATATAAAAGGAGGAAATATTGATGGGAAAAGTTTTGGCCATTATAAACCAAAAAGGTGGCGTTGGAAAGACTACCACGGCGGTTAATCTTGGTTTTGGTCTTAAACAATTAGGAAAGAAAGTGTTACTTATTGATTTTGACCCACAAGGCAACTTAACTTTTCATCTTGGGTATAAAGATAAACCTAATTTAACTGTTTATGAATTGCTTAAAACAAGTGCAAAACTTGAAAGCGTATCTTTTGAAGATGTTGTTATCCATGTTGGCGATAATATTGATCTTTTGCCTGCAGATTCTCGTTTATCGGGAGCTGACCTTACGCTGGGCGGTGTCACCAGTAGAGAAAAATTGTTAAAAAAAGCGATAAGTCCGGTTCGGGATAATTATGATGCTATACTTATTGATTGCCCTCCATCTTTAGGTTTCTTAGCTATAAATGCTATGTCAGTAGCTGATGGGGTTATAGTCCCGATTATTCCGGAATCCCTGCCTCTGGAAGGTGTCCAGGCCTTGGAAGAGTCTATTGAAGGGATTCAAGAAGAAATAAACCCGTCATTAACCATTGATGGAGTCATTGTGACAAAGTATGACCAAAGACAAAATCTAAGCAAAGAAGTTATTGAAGCTCTGCAAGGTCATTTTGGGGATAAGGTTTTTAACACGTTAATTCATGTAAACGTACCTCTATCGGAAGCGCCTAGTTTTGGTAAGGATATTTTCAGTTATAATCCTAAGTGTCGCGGTGCTGAAGAATATTTGAATCTTAGCAAAGAACTGCTGGAAAGGCAGGTGTTGTAAATGGCTAAATCTCGTTTAGGAACTAATCCATGGTTAAAGTCTACTGACAATAAATCGAGTTTCTTAGACGATAACTCTTCACGTGTACAGGTACAGGAACAAGTACCAGTACATGAACATGTACAAGTACATGTACAAGAACCGGTACATACACCGGTGCAAAAAGAGGTACAAGATGTTGTACAAGTACAGGTACACGTACTGGATGCAAAACCACCAGTGCCTAAGTTAGTTAAAAATGTTCAATGTCATTTTATGTTGCCCCTAGAACTGGATGAATGGGCAAAGGAACAGGCTTTAGTTTGGAATGTCAATAAATCAGATGTATTTAGGTGGTGTATCATGCACGGTAAAGCCAAAGCAGAAGAGATGAATAATTCCTTGAGGCCTCCTTCAAAACAGCCTTTATAATTTTATTATCAACTTAGCTTTTCCTCTTATCAGGGAATAGGGTACTTGGCCGAAATATCGGCCGTCGAAGGACCGTTTTATATATGTTGAGATAGGGAGGAAGTGTTCCTTTTCAACTATAAAGCGGCCTTTTTTATAGTTTATCGGCTGGCCATCTTTATCATATGAATATACAGGACCTTTGTAATGATTATTTATTATAATTGAGTGTTCTTTAATCTGATATTCATCCCCGGTAATAGCTCCAACAGGTTTAATAAGTGGCCAGCCTTTTGGTAGCCAGGCCCGACCGTATACATACGGTCGAGCCTGTACAGGAGGGTCAAATATGACTATATCTCCCGGTTTTAGTTGGCCATCGAAAGGTATAACTTTATATATGCCTCTTGGGATGCTGCAACTTAGATTTATATAGTATTTGGGCTTTATAATTGTACTTATTATTATCATTACGGCCAATATAACCGTCGTTATAACTATCGTTTTTTTGTTCATGATGTTGTTTTTGTTGCTGCCTTAACTGCCGAACCAGCACTTGACCCTCCGGCGGCCGCGATGGCCGCCGGAGCTCCTGCTCTCATAGTAGCGGCGGTGACTACTGCTGAATTTGCGGTGCTTATTACCGGACTTACCACGCTAGATGCATTAAAGGAAGGCATACCTGACATGAGGGTAGATACAACATTTGGGGCGTGCCAAGATAAATATGCTAGTGTCAGGCTTGCAGCAGATAAATATAAAACATGGTTAATATCGAAATTCTGAGGTAATGCCCAGTTTTCTAGAAGTGGAGTCATTGCAGCTGATATAAATGCTAATACCATTATTTTTACGCCAAGAGAAAAAACAGCATTTCCGGCCTTTTGAGCTATGAATGAAGTGTATTTATTTGCACCGAACGGTATCAATATTAAAGAAAGGACTGCTACAATATAGAATTCAAGATATGTGAGAAATATTTGTATACCAATAAAGCATAAAGAGAAAAATATTAATAGCCCTAATATCAAATACGGTATAGCTATCATAGGATTTGACATAAAGGCAAACATATTTCCTATTCTAGCAAATATCACCTCAACAAATTGTAAGCCATGATATGTCATTATAGAAGGGTTAGCTAATGCTTGAGATGTCAATGAACCGGTACCCGCTGCATTTCCTACCCATTTAAATCCGTCGAGAATGTATGAAAGTATTTTTGGGAAATAAAAGATTGCTCCGTAAATAAACCCGTATTTCAGAGTTTTTTTAACCAATAGTTTGATGTTATCTATTTCACCTAAGTTGAGGAGTATTGCAAGCAGGAGATCAATCACCAAGACTATTCCGAACAGGGAGAGGGCCGGACTTTTTAAAACTCCTGTTCCCCCGATAAATATTTTTTGGAAATATTCAAAAAGGCCATTTAGAACGTTAGGATCTAAGGGTACTGAATTCATTTGATATATCAACCTCCTTTGGGGGCTTATCTTTTATTCAAATCCTTTGATTTCAACACCTTTGGGCGGTTTAGCTGGAACTTTAATTTTGTTCGATGGATGTCGGAAACATCCGATAACAGTAATAAGAGTAATTATGGTTACTAAAAAAAATACGATCAATTTAAACCTTTTCATCAAAGTACAGCTCCTTTTTCTAAATATTATTTAACCTAGCGGTTATTCAAAGTCTTTGATTTCAACACCCTTTGGTTTAGCTGGAACCTTCACTTTTAGCTTTTTCATTTCCTCCTCTTCCATCTTTTTCTTCTGCTCATATTCCATCATATACATGGTTTGGGCCCTCGAATTCGCAACCATTAGTGCCTGAATTTTCATTAGCTGTTCTATCTGCAAAGCGGCAATCTGATTTCCTGCCTGCGCTGCCGCCAGCGCACCGGGGGCCGTCCGTGTTGCATCTAGCAGGGATTGTAGGACCTGATGATCTGTTGTCATTCCGCTTGAAATTAGCGCCTGTATGCGAGCCGCATCGGCCATGGCCAGGCTTGTTTGGTCCATTATTTTTTGTGCTTCCTCGGCCATTTCTTGGGCCGATTTTCCATTATATTGCTTATAGTTGGGATACATCATATCCCATTGCTGCTGTAGTTGTTCATACTGGTATGTCAGGGCTTTAGCCCGTTCTATGTTCGTAATAAGATTAACAAGCTGGTTCTGGATTTGTTTAATGTTTCTATAGGACAGCTGGTCACTTATTTTAGTTAGGTTTTTAAGTTGGTTTTCTACTGTTTCTATTGCTTTTTTTGTCTGAGTGATTGCTTCGGCGACTTGTTTTACATTTTGCCTGTAATTTGAGGGGTCAAAAACCGTAATTGCATTAACAGGGATCGCGGTTATTATGAGTACAAAAACTGACAGCAAAACAAGTTTATTCTTTTTCATTTTCTCTCATCTCCTTTTTCGTATCTTCTATTATTTTTTTATATTTTAACCATTCTTCGTTAAAATGCTCTTTTCCTTTTGTCGCTAGTATTTCTTTAACTTTGAACTGATCCTCTTTTGAACTTGCAGCGCAGTAGGCCAGCGCAATTGGACCAAGGGCAAGTTCGAATAGCCTGGATCCATAGATTGATTTGTAATAATAATGTTTCTTTGGCGTAGCCTGGGAGATAATTTCGATCTCACGTTCATTAAGTCCAAATTCCCGGTATGCTGCGGCTGTTTGTGCGTCAAAAGCGTTTGGATTAGCCAAGAAAATCTTTGTCATACACGATTCAATGATAGCCGGGGCAATTGGGCTTTTTTGTACATCTTGCATGGATTGGGTAGCAAATATAACGGATACGTTTGCTTTTCTCAATACTTTCAACCATTCGCGAATCTTCGCCGCGAAGATTGGATTATCTAAAAATAACCAGCACTCGTCAAGGATTAGGGCCGTGGGCGCGCCGGTGAAACGTTGTTCTAGTCTATGAAACAGATAGGATAGAGTAGGACCGATGGCCGCTGGAGTGTTCATGAGCTTTTCCATCTCGAAACATTGCCAGTTGCCGTATTCCAGATTGTCAAAGCTGGAATCGAACAGTCTGCCAAATGCACCTTTAATTGTAGCTGGTTCCAGCGCAATACGTAGTTTTTGATCTTGAATCAATATGGATAAACCGGTGATTGTGCGTTGTTTCTTTGGAGATGTTGCCAACGATGAAAGCGCAATCCAAACAGTGTTTTTCACTTCAGGGGTGATTTCTACATTTTCTGACCGAAGAAATTCGTAGATCCATTCCGCTGCCCAGGCCCGTTCATTTTCTTCGTCTATGTGGGCCAGTGGCTGGAACGAAAGTGCGCCTGCCTGTTCATCGGCCAGGTCGTAAAAATCGCCGCCGACACCGGCAGTCAGGGCCCTGCATGATCCGCCTTTATCGAAGAAATAGACCTGGGCATCCTTATAGCGCCGGAATTGAGCCGCTATAGTCGCCAGCAGTACAGATTTACCTGCACCGGTCGGCCCGATAATCATTGTATGGCCAACATCTCCAACATGGAGGTCCAACCTAAACGGTGTAGAATCCGGGGTCTGCGTGTGCATAAGCACCGGACCGCCAAGATGATCATTTTGTTTTGGTCCAGCCCATACCGCCGATAATGGTAAGGCATGGGCTAAGTTAAGCGAACTAAAAAGTGGCCGCCGGACGTTGGAACGGCACATACCTGGTATGCTACCAAACCATGCGTCTACAGCGTTTAGGGTTTCATAGATTGTAGTAAATCCTAAGCTGTTAATGGTTTTCTCAATAGCCCGGACCTTTTTTTCGGCTCGGGCAGCATCCTGATCAAGTATGGTTATGGTGGATGTATAGTAACCATAACTGACAAGATCGTCACTTAAAACCTGCATGGCCTGGTCCGCGTCAATTGATTTATTGATCGCGTCATTATCAACCATTGCACTTTCGCTTTGGCTGATTGTTTCCCGGATCATGCTCATGATGCCTTTACGTTTTGCAAACCATTGCTTGCGGTATTTTTTTATTTCCGCAATTGCATCGTCTTTGTCTAAAGGTATAAAACGTGTCACCCATCGATATTCAAAATTAAGCCTATTAAGATTATCCAGAATCCCTGGAATACTGGTTCCTGGAAATCCAAGAATTGATACTGTCCGTAAATGATAGTTGCCCAGACGTGGTTCCATACCGCCAATGAGCGGCGTATCAGCCAGGATAGCGTCAAGGTACATTGGGATCTCAGGAACTTTCACTACATGTCTTTTTGATGAAATACAGGAGTGCAAATATGTTATTGTTTCTTCGTCTGTTAGCGGAGCGGCTTCGGCCATCTGCTCCGCAAACATGTTAAATATCCGGTCTACTTCTGTTGTAAATGTTTTTAGGTGTGCGGCATATGATTCCCGTTCTTTTTCTATATCCCGCCTGATAATATACTTTTCCAGCTTATCGGTACTTTCTGGTGGCGGTAAATATATAATGGTGAAATAAAAATTGCTCTCGTAATGATTGCCGCCGCGAAAGAATTTTTTGCGTTCATCGTCAATCATTGCAGTTACTGGATCTGGAAAAACTGATGAAGGGTACTCTTGACTTTTTACCCTTTGTGCCTCTGCGTAGATTGCCCAACCGCTGGTGAGTCGTTTAAGCACGTTGTTAATTCTAGCGGTTGTGGATACAAGTTCCGCTTTAGTGGCGCTGTCCAGGTCCGGGCCCCTGAAACGGAATGTTTTCTGGAAGGAGCCGTCTTTGTTGAGAACTACACCTGGGGCTATTAGAGCCGCCCAGGGTAGATAATCTGAGAGGCGATCCGGTTTGTTCCGGTACTCTCGGAGATTCAACATATCTATATTTCACCTTCTTTTCAGGTTGAATAGTATGATTTTTGATTTATGTGTCTTTTGAAGCAGTCAAAAAATTGTGGGTCCTTTTTTGTTGCTGCAACTGCTATAACGTGTATAAACAGACATATCGGTATCCCAATCCAAGAATGTAAACCAATTACCATAGCAGCACCTAATGTACCATTTAACAGAGCAATTTGCCGGGGGACACCCCCCAGCAAAATTTGCTCTGTAAGGGACCGATGAATCGGAATTTCATATCCCTTGATCTCGTCCATTTAAATCACCTCACCTCAGAACGGAAGGCCACTGGAAAATCCTAAGAAGTTCAGGAAAAACGACGTTGCACTAAATGCGATTGACAGACCAAAAACGATTTGGAGCATCTTTTTCATACCACCGCCTGCCTCGCCAAAGGCCAGGCCAAGACCGGCTGCCACAATAGCAATTACGCCGATAACTTTTGCCACTGGTCCTGAAATCGAATCAAGGATTTTCTGCAACGGCGTTTCCCAGGGCATACCCGAAGAAGCCGCCATGGTAGCTGTAGCCATGATTATTTGCAGGCAAATAACAGTCAGACAAATACACAAAACCTTCTTTAAAACCGTTGAACTTTTCATCCTATAAAACACTCCTTTTTAATCCGTTATTTGTGTTATAACTGCCTCAATACATATTTTTCTTCCGCTAATCCCTCCACTTCCGCTACTTCCTTGATACGTCGCCCTCCCTGGTAGCGCTCCATGTATATGATGGTGTTGACCGCCTCGGCTATTAGCTCACGCTGGGGGGTGGGTATGGCCTCTTGAATTAGTTGCTCTAACCTGGTGAGCCCCCCTCGGGCGCTATTGGCGTGGACTGTGGCACATCCGCCAGGGTGGCCGGTGTTCCATGCTTTGAGGAGAGTTAGTGCCTCTGGTCCCCGCACCTCACCGACTACAATCCGGTCTGGTCGCAGGCGCATTGTTGCCCGCAGAAGATCATTCATGGACACATGTTCATGGGATCGGAGAAAAACAGTGTCCGGGGCGCTGCATTGTAGTTCCAACGTGTCCTCAATAATAACTATTCTTTCGTTTGTTTTGGCGATTTCATCTAGGACGGCATTGGCCAGGGTTGTTTTCCCGCTGCCTGTACCGCCTACAATCAAGATGTTCTTTTTTTTGTGGACCGATGTAACAATTGCTTCCTTTTGCGCTATGGTCATAATTCCTTGTGTTACATAGTCGTTCAAGCTGAAGATCATGATCGCTTTTTTCCGGATTGTAAACACCGGAGCAGTCACAACCGGCGGGAGTAACCCTTGGAACCGATGGCCGCTGAGGGGAAATTCCGCGCTGATAATGGGGTTTTCGGCGCTGCAGACAGCGCCGGTTGAGCTTGCCACTATGTAGATTACTCGTTCGGCGTTGGCCGGACTGACTACAATTCCTGTGTTAGACCGGCCGGTCCCTAGCCGGTCAACCCAAAGGACGCCGTCCGGATTCAGCATTAGTTCGACCACGTTATCATCATCTAATAGCTCGGCGATATGCGGCCCTAGGGCTGAAGATAGCATCTCAAGCAGTCTTTCTTGGCTGGCATCCTTTTTGCGTCCCGCGTTAATTGTCTTTTCCCTCCTTCTTTTTCCTGGCAGCTTCCCGTTCTTTTAAAACTTTATCACCTTTGTTCTTCCAAGCTGCCGCTTTTTCTGGATTACTTTTGATTGTTTCGGAGATCTCAAGGAGTCCGCCGAGGATGATTCCGCGGTCTGTGTTTGTCAGTTCGGCAATTTCAGCTAAGCCGCCGATTTGGATCAGTTGCCTTGTGCGTTTCTTCCGTTCTTTTTTGCTGATTTTTGCCTTTTGCTCTCGAATCTTTTTTTCGAGAGCTTCTTTTTTGGCCAATAATTTTTCAAGCCTTTCTTTTTCTTGCACTTAAACCACTCCTTTTACATTAAATCTGAATCTCCAAAATCATCGAATGGATAGCCGTCGCCCTGCTGTTCCGGGGAAGAGGAAATTTCAAGTTCAACATCTTTTTTCTCTTCGTCCGTTTCATGGTCATGGCCATGGAACGGATCGCTTTGATCATGTTCGTGAACATAATCGTGGTGGTCATCGTCGTAAAATTCTAGGTCCCTTCCGGTGCCTATGACTATTTTGTCAGGTGTTTCTTCCTGCACTTTTATTTCTGTTTTTATTCTCACCTCCCGGATTCTATCACTGGTCTCCGGTGCATCAATCAATCGTTTTGTGAAGTTCCGGTCCTGGTAGTACCGGAGTTTTTTAGCCCTAATAGGAGGGTGACCGGCCACGAAGATAATCTCTTCATCTTCCGGCAGTTGCAGGACCTCGCCAGCTGTTAGCAAGGGCCTGGCTACATGCTGAATGTTGGTACTGACCTTTGGTAGCCAGGGCATGAGCCTGTCACCTTGGTAGTTGCGTGTTTCTATAACCTCAGTTTTTGTTCCAAGCATTTTTGAAATAAACTCTGGCGTTTCTGCATCGTTCGGTGTGTATACGATCCGGACATGGCAGTTGTCAACAATGCTATTGTTCTGGGTGTATGTTTTTTTTAGTTGATTGAGGCTCTGTATAATTAAAAGTGATTTGAGGCCATACCCTGCAATATAAGCTAGGGCCGCTTCAAAGGCGTCTAACCGCCCCAAGGCAGGGAATTCGTCCAAAAGTAGTAGTAACCTTTGCTTATAGCTCTTAACAGGTTTTCCGTCCTTAAATGTCATTTTTTCAGTTAGTCGTCTTACCACCTGGTTCAAAATCATCCTGATCAATGGCCGCACTCGGTTGATGTCACTGGGGGGGACTACTAAATACAGGGATACTGGATCATCATTGTTCATTAAATCGTTGATCGAAAATTCGCTTACTGCTGTGTTATAAGATACTACTGGGTCCCGGTAGAGGCCCAAGAAACTCATGGCCGTTGACAATACGCCGGAGCGTTCGTTTTCCGATTTGTTCAGGAGTTCCCGGGCTGCTTGCGCCACCACCGGGTGAGTTTCCGAATCAACGCCATATATTTCCTTGAATAATCCGGTAGTGTCATGGATAGCCGACATCATTTCCACAAGTGTTTCCTCGAAGCTACGCGACGGATCCGACAGCAGCGATGCAATATCTGTTAGTGTCGCATTAGGCTTTTCGTATTTAAGATGAAGAGCCACGCCGACCAATAAGGCGTGGCCGGTTTTGGACCAGTGGTCCAGCTGGCCGGTCCCTTGCGGGTCCACCAACATGTCGGCAATATTTTGCACGTCCCGGACCTCGTTAACGGTCCTTAACCTGATTTCATCCAGCGGGTTGAACCGGACGGAACTTCCATCACTGCATGTTGGGTCAAACTTTAGTACGCGGTTGCCCAAACATTTTTGCCGAAATCCCGCTGTTATTCCCCAGTTTTCCCCTTTTATGTCCGTGACCAAAACACTATGAGGCCACGTCAGCAGGGTAGGGATGATGATACCGACACCTTTCCCGGAACGTGTTGGAGCCATTACTAAAACGTGCTCAGGCCCATCGTGCCTGAGATATTGTCCGTCTTGAGTAAGGCCAAGTACAACACCCTTGTTGTTTAAAAGTCCCGATTCTTTAATGTCCCTTAATTCTGCCCACCTTGCAGATCCATGGTAGGTGGGATTTTTTTTCTGCCTGGCCCGGTGCAGGGCCATGGCCACAGCTGCAACAACTCCAAGGAGTACCCCGATGTATGTTGCTGTTGAGGCTAAGTCAAATTGTTTTTGGGCGTATACGCCATATTTTAGCCACCAGATTATGAAAAGTGGTGGGTAAATCGGCGTATTACCCCATACAGTCCAGGGTTGGCCGAGCTGGGGAGGATACCCCAGCAATGCGGCCACCCACTGGGTAGATACCCACATGCCAAGAATTATGATCGTGATAATGCACAGACTGGGAAGTATCAGGAATTTTGTCGGTTTCATGGTTTATATGGCGCTAGGACAAAATCTTTCTGTACAAATAGATTGAACCTGTAGCCCGGTCTTATCTCGATAGTTGGCTGGATGTTCAGATTCTTTTCGGTCGCTTTTGCGCCGACATTCGCGATGTTTTCAGCCGCGCCCTGAGCAGCTAAGTGTTCGTAGGAATCATCATCCGGGTCCCCGGTAGCTACTTTTGCGCCAGCGGATAAGACGCTTGTTACTAACGCTCCGGAGATTAGTTTACCCCAGTGGTTGTTAACTTTGTCTTTGAATCCGGCATAACCGCCCTGGTCGATACCGGTCATGTTTTCCAAATCGAGTGACTTCCCGTTGGGGTAAATTAGACGTGTCCAGACTGTCATTACCCGATTTTGGCCATATTGTATTTTACTATCGTATACGCCGATTATCCGGGTCCCTTGTGGGATAAGTAAATGCTTGCCGGTAACGGTATCATATACATTTTCCCGGACTTGTGCTGTGATGTATCCGGGAAGATCGCTGTTTACCCCAGTGATCAGTACCGCCGGAATAATGGTTCCGGCTTTGATCTCGTATTTGGAGATAGGTGCTTGAATTGAAGACTTTGCATAAAAGCCGGTGTTATGATTAGCAGCCATAAACTCCCGTTTTTCGTCCTGGGGATGTTTTTGTTGCTCCATCATTCCTATTTGGTTGTTTAGTGCCATTGCGTCCAGATATGGATCGTAGTTTGTACTGTTTTGTGTGGCCACCGGTTGTTCAGATGCCTTAGCAACATTGAAGCGGATCGGGCTTTTACGTATTTCGTTCTGTTGTTCATATGCACTATTATCATACGGCTGGTCTTCCTCATTCACAAACCGAGGTTCCGGCACAACATATGTGGGGCCGGATCCGGGATATCCGTATCCGCTGTAATCGCCGTACTGATTATATCCGGATCCAGGCAATACTGGTGTTGGCGGTCCAAGCTGTGGGTAGTTACCGGTGTTCTTCTGATTGTAAGTGCTTGGCATTTCGGTAATTTGCTCCGGTGTTACCTGATAGGTTGGTTGTTCCTGTGTTTGAGCAGTTGTTACTGCTTTTTTTTGTTTAGGAGAAAATGCCATCAAGATTCCAAACGCGAACAGACTACCGACAATTGCAGCCGTAATCATTACGGTCCGCTTATTGAAGGTTGTTCCCGACGGCGCTTCGGCCCGTAATGGGCCTACAACCGGTGCTGGATCTGTTTTGAGAGGAAGATCCTCAAACCTATTTTCCTCCATTATTGCAACCCTCCCTTATATAGTTGTTCGTTGATTATAATCACTTTATCTTTGCCGCAGCGTAACTCTGCCTGTGCAAATATCCGGTCAACAATGTAATAGTTGTTCTTAACCCGGTAATTGACCAGGTGCAGTTCTTTCCCATTTTTGATAAAGAGGGCGGGGGCTTCACTGCTGGACATAGTTTCGGGCATTTGGATGTAGGTTTTTTGACCATCGTCAAAGACCATCTTTGGTTTCCAGCTGTAGTTACGACCTTTAATTCTGTACTTAAAGTTAATTGCTTCAACAGTAAAAGTTCCTGTTGTTTCCTCTTCAATTTTCTTTTCCTCTTGCTGCTTGCGGAGGAATGCAGCCCTTTCGTCTTGTGGGTAGACCCATTTTATTATCGGGGTGTACCAATTACCTGATTGTAATTGTAAATGATATACATGACGATCTGTGTTGATTACGAGGTTGGTTTTTAATTCGGGTTTTAAAGCCTTTATATAGATATGGTTTCGTTCATTCTCGCCGGCCCCGGATCTCTCTTGATCTATAATCCACCGGGCGGTGTCGCCACCACCAATGTACAAAACTTCTTCTCCTGGTTGTAATTGTACATCAGTTATATGTTGAACCGTACAGTAGACTTTATAAATCTGGTTTTCGACATATGTGTATGTAATAGCAGCTTGAGTGGTGATTGCTTCCGTTACATCTTGTGTGTTTTCTTTGACTGTATTTTGGACCACTTCTTTTTCTTTTCTAGGTTCTTCGATAGTTACGTTGACAGGTTTTGGTTCCTTCGGTCCTTCAACCATGTATGGTTGAGGGCTGACGTTG
>Ga0209608_1002132_pt1 | contig 14554 bp, 11 predicted proteins | sample AD_UKC130_MetaG_FD_184428 | JGI IMG/M metagenome (GOLD analysis project Ga0209608, IMG submission 184428) | Active sludge microbial communities of municipal wastewater-treating anaerobic digesters from Canada - AD_UKC130_MetaG (SPAdes) (version 2) | ecosystem: Engineered > Bioreactor > Anaerobic... | reverse complement strand
GCAGGCAGGTTTTCACCTCTCGGGCAAATATAACCATTGGTAACCGGGTGCTCAGGCATCCCTTCTGTTTTTACTAATCTCCCATCCTCAACATGGGCTTTAATACCGCAGTCCCATACACATAGCATGCAACTACTGTTCACAACTGTCATTTGATTTAACCTCCTAACTTTGGCATAGCAGGGATTAAAAAATTTGTAACTTTATGGACGACATTCTCTACTCTTTTGGCCCTGGCTCGTTTTTTATATTTTATATAAAGTAATTAGTATACCCCGCTAACAACGGGGCAGCATTAATTTCACCTCCTTAATTACAATTAGATTTTTTAAAGAATAAAGAGTAGGACCCAGGTGAAATAGCAGATCTGCCCTTTCCAAAAGTATCTCAACCCGTGCCTTAACTGTTCCGTCCCTGCAACCAGAGCATACCTCCCAAACGTTTGATTAAATTAATTATATCATAACCAGGTAGTAAAAGCTACTCTTTTTTATACTCGCCTATTTGTGCTAGGCGTGTTTTCGCCCAGCTTTCTATGGGAAAGGTTACCATGAGTGTGCAATTGCCCCTGTAGAACAGACTTTCAGACAGGCCGGATTTTGTTCATTGCCCATTGATTTGCATTCTGTGCAGATATACTTGATTTTCTGGCGGTACTCCTCTGCAACCCCTACCACTTCGTCATCGTAGTCGTCTACAAATATCCGCAGAATCTTTTCCGGACAGGCTGCGACGCAATGTTTCTCTGTACAGGCTATACACTTTTCAGTGTCTATACTGATAAAATAGTCGCCGGAGCCGTCTTGGAAACCATAATGCGCTATCATCTCATCGCATTCCTTCGCTCATCTCTTACACGAACGGCTTTGCCTTCAAATCTCGGGAGGCTGCCGATTGGTTTTAATTCCACCTTGCAGGTAATTTCCAGGTAACTATGCAACTCTTTTTCCAGTTTGAGGATATATGTTTCATCGATCTCCACTCCTGCCACAGGTTCTATTTCTACCTTCAGAGTATGAAGACCTTTTTTTTCTCCAACTACCAGTTGCCAGTTCTCACTTAGCTCAGGATGTTTCATAAGCACATATTCAACTTGGCTGGGAAATACATTTGTCCCGCTTACCAGCAGCATATCGTCAACTCTTCCCAGAAAACTAACAATCCGGGGATGAGTCCTACCGCACTCGCAGGTCTCGAAGCTGACTATGACCCTGTCTCCGGTTCGGTAACGTAAAATAGGCATGGCTTCAAAACTTAGGTTTGTGATTACCAGTTCCCCCGGTTTATTGGGTTCAACATCTTTAAGAGTTACAGGATCAAGCACCTCAACGAGGTAATGATCGCCCCAGATGTGAATCCCCTGGGTATATTCACAGTCCATAGCCATGGGGCCGCCCATTTCCGTAAGGCCGTAACACACCCTCATTCCACCTCCATGGGCTTTGTAACCGAGGCGTTCGTTAATCCTGGCCCTTAATTCATCAGAGCAGGGTTCACCGCCATGGAAGCCCAGCCTTAGTTTCAAATCCTTAACAGGATCGATCCCCTTTTCCATAGCAATTTCTGCTATGTAAACAGCATAGGAAGGGGTACCCGTAAATACAGTCGTCCCCCATTCCTGCATCAAGCGTAGCTGCCTTTCCGTTCCTCCCGCACCGGTAGGGATTACTTTAGCTCCAACCCGTTCCAGCCCGTAATGAAAGCCAAAACCGCCGGTAAACAACCCCAAACCGTGGGCCTGCTGGACAATATCCCCTTTTTTTATGCCCCCGGCAACAAAATTCCTGGCCATGCATTCAGTCCAAATCTCAAGATCATTTCTGCTATAAACCATCGGAGTAGAAACCCCTGTAGTACCGGAAGTCATATGAATGCGCACAACATCTTCCCAGTTCCCGGAAAGCAACCCCAAGGGATAATTATCTCGCAGATCCTTTTTATGAGTAAAAGGTACTTTTTTGATATCCTCCCAGCTTTTTATCTCTTCCGGAACGGCGCCTGCTTCCAGAAGACGTTTTCTCATAAAGACATTATTTTCAAAGACATGCCTTACCTGCTTCTTTAACTTCTGAAGCTGAATTTCCCTAATTTTTTCCTGCGGCATCGTTTCTATATGCTCATCATAAAAAGCCATCAAGGCAACCCCCTTCTGCCTTAAAAACCGGCAAATAATTCATTAAATATATTCGGTAAATAGTATTATTTTTCCTGCATCTCTGAAAATTGGTAAAATAAATATAAGTGCACAAAAAAATGCTGAACATTTACAGATAAATTATTATTTTTACCAGGCAATAAAAACGTTTTCCCCTATGAAACACACGCCTCCGGCAGTTTATACTTCACAATAAGGACAACCCCTCTAATACATCTGGTTTTTTTTATTTATTTTCGTTAAATAATCACGGTTTTCCTGCCTGAAAATGCTTAGCCAATAATTCATTTTTTATTAACATTTTTAAGAAGGAAAAACAGCCTTTATGTAGAATTAAACTTTTGAAGATTCTGTTTATAATAATAATAAAATTAAGTAGCACTGTATTAATTTATCAAAAGATATATTTTATAAAAATAGTTCTCTTAAAAAAAACAAGAACTAAACGATCGGAGGTGTTTAGCCTACATAGGGCGAGTAACAAACAGCAGATCAGGCTTACAGTTTTATGAGCCTGCCATCCCGTAGAATGGAATCATGGAATATCATGGGATAAATTACCGTTACTATTGCCGTTAAAACCCCGGTTTTCAACCACACTGTAGCACTGTAGAATGGATGCCTCTGTCAAGGACTGATATGGTAGAGGTATTTTTATCTTTTAATCAAGATTTTATCAAAACTTATGAAAAGAGGTGCTTAGTTATGACTGTCAGCAAATGGATGCATGTTGGAACAGTGCTCAAGATGAACGCTTATAATTATCCTGATAAGCTGGGGTGCCAGGATAAATTCAAGAGCTTTACCTTTAAAGAATGGAACGAGAGAGCCTGTCGCCTATCAAATGCATTGCAGGACATGGGTGTAGGTTACGGAGATCGGGTGGCGATTCTAGCCTATAATCGTGTAGAATGGATGGATATTTATGCCGCTTGTGCCAAAGGGGGACAAATTGCCGTTCCAATAATGTTTCGCCTAACACCAGTTGAGTATGAATATATTATCAACCATGCAGAATGCAAAGCTTTCATTGTGGAAGAACCTTTTGTTGAAGGTGTTAACAGCGTTCGTGGAAAGCTGACCTGCATACCAGATAGTAATTATATCTACATCGGTGAGGGCAAGGCTCCCGAAGGCTACATTCATTATGAGGAAATACTGAGCAAAGGAAACCCTCAGGAACCGGATGTAATAGTTGATGCCAAGGATACCTGGACTATTATGTATACTTCGGGCACAACGGGAAAACCTAAAGGAGTAGTACGTAATCACGAAAGTTATCTTGGACAGTACTTCCTGAGTAACTTAAGTATGGGAGTCAAACCGACTGATAAGGTGTTACTGGTAATGCCCATGTGTCATGTAAATTCGATCTTTTATTCTTTTGCATATACTTATGTAACCGCACCTGTAATGGTTTATAATATGATTAGTTTTGATCCTGAGGATCTTTTAAAGACAATAGCAGAGTACAAAATCACCTTTACTTCGCTAGTCCCTACACATTACATCATGATCCTGTCACTCCCAGATGAAATTAAACAGAAATATGATGTAAGCAGCATCCGCCAGCTCTTGATTTCTTCTGCACCCGCAAGAAAGGAACTGAAACTGGCAATTATGGATTATTTTAAATCGGCAGAGCTATGGGAGGCATACGGATCCACAGAAGCGGCTTTGGTTACTTTGCTAAGGCCTGAAGATCAGTTTCACAAGCTGGGCTCTATTGGAAAAGAAATTTTTGGCATTGACCGCATTAAATTGCTGGATGAAGAGGGAAACGAGGTCCCCGATGGAGAAGTTGGCGAACTCTATTCGCGTTCACCGGGCAACTTTCAGGAATACTGGAAAGATCCTGAAAGAACCAGGGAGGTTTTTAGGGGAGAATGGTGCAGCGCAGGCGATATGGCCAGGAGAGACGAAGACGGTTATTATTACCTTGTTGACAGAAAGAAGAACATGATTATTACTGGCGGTGAAAATGTCTACCCCTCCGAAGTAGAGAATGTCCTTGGCGCCCACCCGGCCATTAAGGATGTGGCGGTGATTGGGATTCCCGATATGAAGTGGGGCGAATTGGTCACAGCCGTAGTTGTCTTACATCAGGATTATCAACCAAGTCCGGAACTGGCTAAAGAGCTTATCGAATTTACTAAAGGAAAGCTGGCAGGGTATAAGCGGCCGAAAAAAGTTAAGTTTATTAATGATGAAGATATGCCCAGAACTGCTACTGGAAAAATACTGCACAGGATTCTCAGGGAAGAATTCGGTAAATGGAGCGATGCCAATTAATAAGTTAAATTATTCAGGCTTAAGCATCCGAGTACAACTCAGTTGGAGCTCTTGTAAAGAAATTAGGATAGGGGGCGGCTTTTAGCCGCCCCCTATCCTACACCACCGTACAAGCCGGCCTGGCATACGGCGGTTCGCCAGAATGAGCATACTTCGAGTATCTTTGGGTCAGACTTATGAAACCGATACTTCTTAGATATTCATTGGTTAAGGTGCAGTTTAAGATTGGGCTATTGGAGACCCTCCAGTAGCCTTTTCTCGTATTGGCGAATTCCCATGCTTTGCGGTCGTCTATTCCGAATTTTACAAGATTGTCATGCCTTGTTTTGATTTTCCGCCATTGCTTCCAGATACACATACGGATTCTTCGCCTAATCCATTCGTCCAGCCTGTGGGCCAGGTTCTTCATATCAGCCAGCCCGAAGTAATTTACCCAGCCAGTAACGAAGCGGTTGAGTGCCTCCACCCTTTGCTCCGTGCTTAGACCGTTGCTTCTGGAGAGGATTTGTCTCACCTTGTCCATAAATTTTGAATTTCTTTATCGGTTTGTGGTGGACCCGTATCCCTACCATACCACTGCTGATATAAAAGGAAAATCCCAGGAACTTACGTTTCCAGGGTCTGTCCACTGCGCTTTTCTCCCTGTTGACTTGTAGTTTCAGCTTGCCTTCAAGAAAGCTTGTTATGCTCCGCATAACCCTTTCTCCGGCCCTCCGGCTCTTTACATAGATGTTGAAGTCATCAGCGTAACGGCAAAATTTATGCCCTCGCTTCTCCAGTTCCTTATCCAGTTCATCCAGCATGATGTTGCTCAGTAGCGGACTTAAAGGGCCACCCTGAGGACATCCCTTTTCTACGTCTACTACCACGCCGTTCACCATGACCCCGGATTTCAGGTAAGCAATTGCCTGCTGAATTACTCTGTCAACTACTGTGGGGATACCAAGCTGTCTGACTCCACCGCCAGGTTTGGGTATTTCCTTACGCCTGACAGGTTGCGGGACGTATGTCCCTTCCAGTATGGCCTGACGAATGGTATTACCATGTTGTTTCAGGTACGGCAGAAGTTCATCCACCGTCATACCGTCTACTCCATGGCTGCCTCTGTTGGCTTTACCCGTCTGTAAGCCTGATTCAGGTTGTCCCTGTCCACTATGGCTTCTAGCAGGTTACCGGAATACTCGTTGTCGCCGTTTCTTCCGTTCTTGGACGCCGCGGATACACTCGGCGCTCCCTGCATTCCTTCGGGTTCCACCCTAGTCTTTGCAGGCCAGCCTTCATATGAAGTTTTCTGCTTTCTTTGCGTATCCGTCGAGTACCGCAAACTTCCAAAACCTCCTGACGTTCGGCCCTTCAGCAAATGTTCATGACCACCTGCCTAATATGGCCTCTGCTGACTTCTGACAGTTCAGCCATACATTACTGTATAGGTTGCCATGTCGAACTTCATCTCCATGACGTACCTGCCAGACCTCCCCGGGTAAGAACGATAGCCTTCATCCCATGTACCCGCCACATTTACTGCATAGGGTTCGGGCAGTGTTGGACTTCGTCTTGTTATGCAGACTCGTATGTGGTTCTTGTTCATCGGGTCGGGATTTTGCCTCCGGCTTCCTTCAGATTCCACCTCGCGATGGACACCCTTGCCTTCGGCTAGTGGTTCCCACTGCCAAGCCCACAGCGGACTTTCACCGCCAAGCTATCGCCCATGCCGGGCGCACATACAAAAAGGGAACAGCAATTCGCTGTCCCTTTTTATTATTATTAATTATTAGTATTAATCAGTTTTAACTATTAAACGATCTGTTTTTTCCCAATGTACTTTTCTCGCAGAGCCGGCTTATCGATTTTCCCGGTTACATTACGCAGAACGTTGGCAAAGACAATCTTTTCCGGCCACTTGTATTTAGCCAGCCCCTGTTCAGCACAGAAGTTCACTATTTCCTGCTCTGTCATTGTTTCTCCGGGATATAGCTGCACGATTGCCATTGCTATCTCTACCAGACGCTCATGAGGGTAGCCTATTACAGCCACATCGGCTATTTTGGGATGACGGCGCAATACATCTTCAATCTCTACCGGAAAAATATTTTCGCCCCCTCTGATGATCAGGTCCTTCTTCCTGTCGGCTATATAAATGTAACCGTCCTCATCCATTCTAACTAGATCGCCTGTATAAAGCCAACCATCCCTAAGGGCGATAGAGGTCATCTCCGGGTTTTTAAAGTATTCTTTCATGTTCCGTGGCCCTTTAAGCAAAAGTTCACCAACTGTACCGACGGGAACATCTTTGCCGTCTTCATCTACTACCCTTGCCAAAACATTAAAGGTAGGTTTACCGATCGATCCAGGATGAGTCAAAACGTCTTCATCATAAAGGTTTATCGTCCCTCCTCCGCCGCCTTCTGTAATACCGTAAATATTTCCTGTCTTAAAGGGAAAGATTTTTTTCATGTCCTGATATAAAGATGAAGGAACAGGTTGCGCGCCAATAACAATACTTCCCGTTACATGAGAAAAGTCATATTTGCTAAGATCTATTTCCCCTTTTTTAATCGCATTTACTGTATCGGACATGGTGGGGACTGTAACCCAGCCATTATTCACTTTCTCCTCACAGATGGCATCCAGCAAATATTCAGGTTTATTTAGCTCCAGTTGGATAATAATTTTGCCGCCAGCCATATATGAAGGAAAAGAGAGAAAGAAACTTCCACTGTGATAGAAAGGATGCGGCGCCAGGTATACAGTTTCATGCCCTTCAGCATAAGTTAAGGCATTGCCGATACCTATGTGAAAAAGTGTTTTATGAGCCTGGCAAACTGGCTTCGGAGGCCCGGTCGTCCCGGAGGTGAACATTAATTCTGCAGGATCGTCGTCATCAACCTCGACAAGAATATCTTCACTGTCGGCACTTTTAATGATCTCCTCATAAGAAATCATATCGGCAGGAACATTATTGCCAACACAAATATACTCTTTTATGCTCTCCATTTCTTTTTGAATAGGTTGGACCTTGGGCAGGAATCCATCCCCCATGATTAAAGCGACAGGTTTGCAGGCATCAGCGGCATATTTTATGTCGATACTGGCAAAGCGAAAATTCAAAGGAACCGCCACTGCCCCAACTCTCAAAATGGCATGAAAGGTAATCACCCACTCCAGGCTGTTCATCTGCAAATGAAGAACAAAATCACCTTTTTTTATGCCCAGGTTCTTTTGCAGGTAATTGGCAATTTTATTGGTTTTTTCATTAAACTCTTTCCAGGTAAGCACCCTCCTCAGATTCTTGGACGGTGTACGCTCCACCAAAAATTCTTTATCAGGATATTTCTTGGCATTGATTATGCCAAACCGGGCGAAATTCATCCAGCATACCCCCTTAATCTTTGAGATGCATTTTTTCTCCTTAAAGGGTTCAAATTTGCATTAATAAGCAAAATTCCAATTCCCAGTCACGTTAGAATTAATTTTTTAAAATGTATTTTGCCTAGATTTGAACTATTCTTACAATACGAGTTACAATGATCGGAAGGATGGCGACAAGGGCCGGAGCTTCCAAAACGCTCAGTACTCCCGCTACCGTCATCCTCCCGGTTCTCTGTTCCAGCTCCGTTCTCGTATATTCTATGCTACTTCTACCTCTCTACCTGCAAGGAATGCTTTTTTGTTTAGCTCCTGGAACTTTGGCGGCACCATACGCTCAATAACGCCAAGCCAGGCATCTTCCGCTCCACCTAAATGTTTGGAAAGAACGCCCAGCAATACGACGCCGACCATGGCCGGATTGCCCAGCTCGCTGGCTATTTCAGTGGCATTTACCCATAATACTTTTTCAGCATTACTCTTTATCAATGATTCAATTTCCTCTTCCGAAGGGTACCTGGCTTTTCCAAGGTTTACTGCCGGAGGCGGTATGCGGTAACGGTTAATAATCACAACTGAATCTTTTTTTAAGAAAGACGACCACCGGCCTGTCTCCAGCATCTCAAATCCCAGCAGGATGTCCACTTCGCCCTGTTCAATGACGGGTGAATAAACCTTTTCCCCCCAGCGAACATGGCTCTCTACCGTGCCTCCACGCTGCGCCATACCATGTACTTCGGCTTTCTTGACATCATAACCCAACTCCAGTCCGACTTCGGCAAGTATGTTGCTGGCTAGAATGGTGCCCTGGCCGCCAACGCCGGCCATTAATATATCTACTTTTTTCATTCTGTCTACCTCCTTCCCGCCTGTTTTTTTTACCGGCTTATCGCCTCCGAGGGGCAAACCTGAATACAAAGCCCGCAGCCGTTACATAAGAGGGGATCAATGGTAACATGATCTTCTGCCTGCATGAGAGGAGGGCAGCCCAACTCCAGGCATGTGCCACAGTTGACACAGGCGTCCGGGTCCACTGTGGGAGGGGTGTTTTTCTCTCTGGTATAGAGTACACACGGCCTCCTGGCAACGATTACTGAGGGCTGACTACTGCTTAGGTGCTCTTCCAGGACTTTGGCCAATCCGTCTAGATCATAGGGGTCACATACATCCACTTTCGCAAATCCAATGCTGCGGACAAACTTCTCGAGATCGACCGCTACAGTCTTTTTTTTCTGTAAGGTTATACCCGTCCCCGGGTGCTGCTGGTGGCCGGTCATTGCTGTAACGCTGTTATCGGTAATGATAGCCGTAACGTTACTTTCGTTGTAGAGAACGTTAATTAAGGGATGGATGCCGGCATGGAAAAAGGTGGAGTCACCGATAACTGCCACTACGCGATCTTTTACACCGGCTTTCGCTACGCCGTGGGCAACTCCGATGCTGGCACCCATACAGCCGCAGGTATGCATGGCGCTTAAAGGCGGAGCTACGCCTAACGTGTAGCAGCCGATATCGCCTAAGACCAGTACACCGGCTTCTCGGAGAACGTGGAATAATCCGCGGTGCCCGCAGCCGGGACAGAGGATCGGCGGCCTGATGGGCAGCTCGACGGAAGCAGGTGTGGTGGCAGCAGCTTCAGAGGAGACAACCGCTTCTTTTATGAGGCCTGCTGCCGCTGCACACTGCCGAATAAGGGTGGGGCTAAATTCGCCGATCATGGGGAATATGTCTTTTCCTCTGGCTTCTATCCCCATCAGGCGAATCTGCTCCTCAAAGAATGGATCCAGTTCTTCGATTACTATTACTGTTTTTACTCTGGAGGCAAACTCGCGAATAAGTCGCTCGGGAAGCGGGTAAACCATGCCCAGCTTTAGAAATGTGGCCTCTGGAAATACTTCGCGGGCATACTGGTAAACTGAACCGGCGGCAACAATGCCCAGCGTATTATCTCCCGGCTCAATACGGTTTATGGGCAGGGTTTCGGCATACTCAGCCAGCTTTTTTATCTTCTCCTCTACTACAGGGTGACGCCGCCGGGCATTGGCCGGCACCATGACGAATTTGCCGGCATTCCGTTCATACAGAGGCGGCTCCGGCGGTGCACCCGGTGGCTCTTCCGCAGATAGCTCCACCGGTGAAGATGAATGGGAAATACGTGTAACGGTCCGCAGCATTACCGGCGTATCAAAGGCTTCGCTTATCTCCAGCGCCAGACCTACAAATTGCTTGGCTTCCTCACTGTCGGAGGGTTCCAGCATCGGTAGCTTGGCAAATTTGGCATAGTTACGGTTGTCCTGTTCATTTTGTGAACTGTGCATCCCGGGATCATCTGAAGAAACAAGAACCAGTCCGCCTTTCAGACCGGTATAAGAGACATAAAATAGTGAATCGGCCGCTACGTTGACACCTACATGCTTCATGGACACCAGAGCTCGCGTCCCGGCATAGGCCGCACCGATGCCCACATCCATGGCTACTTTTTCATTGGGAGACCATTCTGCATGTACACCGGGGAATCGCGAAAAGTGCTCCATGATTTCTGTACTCGGAGTCCCCGGATAGGCAGCACCTACCCTAACACCGGAGAGGTAGGCACCATAGGCAATGGCTTCATTTCCTGTCATCAGTTTTTTCATTACTCTCCCCCTTCCTTTTTTTTAAATACTGCCACAGTGTCCTATCTTGATCTTAACTGCTCAAAAAACGGTTCCAGTTGGGCTCTTACCTGTGACTCGGAAAAGAACCGCAAATCGGACATATCTGCCTCGAAAACCGCCCCCGGAAGCCCGGTTAGCTTGCTGATAATGTTGCGCTTATCATACAGCCCAAAGGCATTGGGTTTGCAACTGCGGTTGGAAAAAAGAACGAATCCGTCACAATTATATTTTTTCATGAAATTGATTTTAAGCTGCACACGGTAATCAAAACAGCGGTTTACAAATTCTTCAGTATAGTTTTCGGCCAGGGTTTCTAAAGGCCTATCTATATCAAAAGAATATGCCCAGGAATGTGTATACTGTGAAACTGCCACCAGGGCGTGATGTTCGGCAAAGAAATCTGAAAACCAGCGCAACTTGGGCCACAGGGGAATATGATCAAAGTATACTTTATAGCGTTCTTCAGGTATAGCTGAAATCCCTTCTTTGATTCTTGCATCAACTTCTTCTTTTAGTGCCCGGTAATAGGTTACAGCTTCTTCTGTACCTCTCCAGGTCACGATAGGTGCCATATGGAAACAGGCATCAAAAAAGCCAAACGGGGCCGGCTTTAAGGCAGCTGTGTCCAGGATCTCGTTCCACAGGCGGCATGCTTCGTTGGATAAACGCAGTACTTCTTTTAAGCGGTCATAGTCAAAGGGCCTGCCGGTAAATTCCTCCAAGAAAGAAATTAATTCCTTCAGCTGTGCAATAAAATATTGTTCACCCAGTTTGTCAGGTTCATGACCCATTTGCGGTGCATCAAGAAGAAAATAGGGAGCATGGTAAAAGCGACTGGCTACTTCAAACCATTTGGACAGGCTGCCGCATTGTGTATTACAACAAAACAGCAGGTCCGGTTTGACTATTTCACCAACCGGATGCTCTTCGGCATAAGCATCTCCTATTCCGCAACGGGCATAACCGCAAAGGTCATGGGCATAACCCCGGGCTTCGGCTACCATGGACAGTTTGTCGGCTACTTTCCTGGCGGCAGCAAGGGCGCCAAAGTTTTCCGGATAATAGGGGAACAACCCTGCAGCATAAATAATCTCCACTGGAGCCACGGCCGTGATCCAGACTACGGGAATGCCTTTTCCCCGGGCTTCTTTCCCTTCCTGATAGTATTTGGCCATGAGTTCTTTCATAAAAGCTGCTGTTTTAAATGTCTTTCGCTCAGTCATTTATGACCCCTCCTACCATTTCCAGAAAAGCCTGAACCCTGGTGCGAATTTGACCCAATGAGGTTGTCCCGAACTCCGTTTCAATGCGTATGGTCGGAATACCGGCTTTCTCCAGCGCTTGAGCATTGTCATAGTAGTCGTAATTCTCCGGCTCGCAATACTTGAGATGCAGGAATATCACTCCCTGGGCTTTTTTTCCCACCGCCATTCTGGAAAGAAAATATCTCCTGGGATTCCGTGCCTGATCATAGCCGGCAAAGGGTAGCCTGTTTAATTGACGATCGGCTAGCGCTTCCAAAGGTTCAACGTCTTCTTTTACTTCGCCGTCAATGTATCGAAAACCGTTTTGCAGATCATCCCCTACAACTATCCCCCCGCCTTCTTCCAGATAATCCAGGAGTTCAAATGGTTCCAGCAGTGTCCCCGAGATAATTAAACGAATATATTCGCCGGGGGGAGTTGTTTCACCTTCTAGAGCCTTTAATAATTCCGTCAGCAACTCGTTTACTTTTTCTCTGGGCATGAGCATGGAACCCTTGAGCAGGGTATACAGCGCTTTAGCGCTTAAAGATGCAGGGTTTTGCTCGTGGATATGATAAAGTTTGCGCAGTAAAGACCTGTTACGATTGTAGAGCTTAATGCTGTTTTGCAGTTCTTCGGTTGAAATCTTTGCCCCGCGGTAAATCTCCAGTTGCTCTTTAAGCCGCGCCAGTTCACCTATAAGGTATTCCCTGGCACTGGGCCGGTCAACCTGTCGCGGCAACCGAAAATTCTGTAAAAACGGAAGTGGACTGGCATGTTGCCAGATGCCAAAGACCATGCGCGTGGTATCACAGGTTTGTGGTATAATCAACCCGTCAAGGAAATCCAGTTTCCTTTCCAGCGCCAGAGCAAGGCTGCTGCGTACAAAAGAGCAGGCCCAGATCTGCAGATGTGCATTGGCACGGTCCAGCCGGCTCCGGCCTCCACAAATACCATAAGGCAGGAAGCCGGCTGCGTGGATCAGCTCCTCGGGAACATCTGTCAGAAGAAAGCCGATTATTTTCCCACCCTTTTCCTTTTTCCACTGGCGCGCCTGCCAATCCGGGTTCTCAGCTACCTTTTCAAAAAGTCCGATTATTCCTGCTTTGTCCAACTGATTCTCTCCTTTCTGGAGGTAATAATGTGTGCGCTTTCGTTTTAACAAACATTTTAGCATCTGCCAGCCTCAAATCCCGGAGCTATATGATTCACAGGTTCATTTTTAATCTTCGAGTATGGATATTGATCCAACCGGTTGAATCCGCAGGATATTTTATAATTTTTAGTTCATGAATTTTTCTTTCGGGGTTGCCAAACCCTGCGGTTTCTTGAGTAAGAATAGTGCCCCTAAAAGACCGATTATCGAAATAGCTGCGGCTACTATAAATGGCAGGGTAAAGGCTCCTGAAACGTCTCTGAGATAACCTCCCATTGTCGGGCCGAGCACCTGCCCAATACCAAAAAAGAGAGTTACAAATCCCACCCCTGCAGGTGCCAGCTCTGGACCGATCTGATCTCCAGCTGCTGCGGCCATGATTGTTGGTATACTCCAGGCACTTAACCCGAAAAGTATGGCGGAAAGGTAAAAAGCACCCATTGAGTTGTAAAAGGCAAAGATGAGATAGGAGCATGTCAGCGTAAAAAATGCCAGTGCAGCGCCATAATTTCGTCCCAAGATATCGGAGATGCCTCCCCAGATAACCCCACATACAATACTCAGACCCCCAACCAGAGCCCACATAGCGCTGGCTCTTGCGTCTGAAACACCGGCCTCTAAAAGAAAGAGTTTAAAAAAGGTCATATAGATTACATACGAGAAACCGTACATAAAGTATACGATACCAATATACCAGACTTCTTTTACTTTATAAACCAGGCCCCACTGCAAATTTTTAGCCTGCGCCTTTGCCGGTGCTTTAGAGTTCACCGCGGGGGGGCTTTGCGACCCTGACCCAACCGGCTGTAAGTTGAGTTCGGCAGGGCTGTTTCTTAGAAAAACCCAACAAATGGCTGAAATGATTAATACGGCGCCACCCAGATAATACCAGGCATAGCTCCAACCCCTTGCACTGTAAGCAATAAAAATAACAGGAACGATAATCCCGGATAAACATGTCCCTATACCGGTACCGGCAGTAACGATTCCCGTTGCAAAACCACGTTGCTTCATGGCAAACCAGGTTGAACCCAGTGCCATGGCAGGAACATAGGCGCCACCGTTTCCAATACCAGTAAGCAGGCGCATGGCAAAAGCGAATTCAAATGAGGTGGCCATCCCTGTTAGCAGCATCGTAATCCCCATCAGCAGCAGAGATAGGGAGATGACGATGCGGCTTCCGTACATAGAGGCCAAAATGCCACCAATTAGTGCAAAAACAAGGTACCCCGCAAAGTTCCCAGAGGCCAGCAAGCCGGCCTCTGTGATACTTATTCCCAAACCTTCGCTCATTTCCGGGAGAATAATGGTATAAGCCATCCTACCAAAACCGTGCGAGCCAACAGAAGTAAGCAGACCCATAAAAATTACAATCCACCCATAATGAAATTTTCTGGATCTATTCTGAGGATTTATCAATGTCTTCGTCTCCACCTTTTTCTGTTATTTTTTATGATTTTTTACATAGCAATTCCTTTTTTACCGATATATTTCTCCCTGAGCTTAGGTTTATCTATTTTCCCGGTAGCATTACGAATCACATCGCTAAATACCACTTTTTCCGGCCACTTGTATTTAGCCAGCCCCTGTTCAGCACAGAAGTTCACTATTTCCTGCTCTGTCATTGTTTCTCCGGGATATAGCTGCACGATTGCCATTGCTATCTCTACCAGACGCTCATGAG
>Ga0209608_1002123_pt1 | contig 14609 bp, 12 predicted proteins | sample AD_UKC130_MetaG_FD_184428 | JGI IMG/M metagenome (GOLD analysis project Ga0209608, IMG submission 184428) | Active sludge microbial communities of municipal wastewater-treating anaerobic digesters from Canada - AD_UKC130_MetaG (SPAdes) (version 2) | ecosystem: Engineered > Bioreactor > Anaerobic... | reverse complement strand
GCTAATTGCCACGCGAGGCTGTGTCATTCAGGGGATCGTGACGTGCAATCATGGTGGGCAGATCACGGCTCGGCTTCTCACGCCATCGGTGAAATTGGGCGAGAAAATCTTGATCGACGTTGATTGTCCGAAAGCGCTAGCAGTAGCGATCCGACACAACAGTCGTGTTGTTGCACGAGCTCTCGGGGATCGTGCCCGGTTGACAGTTGACACCGGCCAATTGGGGACGGGACCTGTACGACTTCATGCCGTGGGGATCGGCAAAGCGTTGAGTTCCAACAAAATCTCCCGCCCAATAGATATCGTTATCGGGCGAGAGGGATAAAAAATCGGTCGCTTTTCAGGTTCCCCTGCTTAATTCAGCCGATGCTGCTCAGTTGTTACCAGAATCATACACACTGTTTCGCAACTCGTTGTCCCCAGCAAACGTGCCTGCAATGTAATTGTCCGGTGTCATAAGCTGTTTATAAACTAGCCAGTCGATATTGTCTCGTTGCGTCGTCCCATGACCATCGCAATACGTGACAACCACCACCCCGGGATGTCGGCTCGAAGGACGCGCCAAGTACAATTTTGGGGTGGAAGGACTCTGCGAGTCGCCCAAGCACCTATTAATCGGGGCAACCGCATCGGAGCTACCGCACCCCCCAGGTGACGGCGTCCATAGCATGCACAAATCATACTCAATTGGCAAACGGGGCGCTCCCGAATCCGCGGGCACCCAGGAAGTTGCCTGGATGTTTTCGCTGATTGCCAGCGTGTTCGAGGCACCATCGTGGGCGCCCAAATAGTCTAATGAAATCGACTTCCGTGGCGACCTAGTATGATCCAGAAAAACGGCACTAGCGGGTCCTTCAATTTGGTTCTGGCCCAAACCGGCGTCTGGTAATCCGGCATTCGCAACATACATCATAACCGCTGGACCAACATCCATATCTTCGGGCGGGTTACTCGGACAAATCGCAATAGGTAACCTAATTTGGGGCTTGTTCGCCCAGGGCACCCCGTTATCTACCCAAATATCGTAAACCTGGCGTTGCTCAAGGTAAGGAAGTAAAGGGATTACCCATGTACCAACCACGTCTACGCTGTTCGTTTCATCCCGAGAGACAACCTGTCGCCAGCCCGGAAATTGACGTCGCGCCGATTCGTAATTCGCCAAGGCCGTTGCGAACTGCTTTTGATTATTTAAGCACTGTGTGCGACGCCCGGCTTCTCTCGCCATCTGAACTGCTGGCATCAGAAGAGAGACCAGCATTGCTATAATTGTAATTACGACGAGAAGCTCTACGAGCGTAAAACCCTTTCGTCTGCGGTCGATACGTTGCGACATGGCGCACCTCCATCACATTCGTACCTTCATAACCCAACCCTTGCCCGCTTTCATTTTCGCACGCCGAACTTAAATTTTCAAGTGGTATATTTCAGTTTTTTGAGGCACGGAGTCGCCCTATGTTTTCCTCACCCAATCCGAGACTTGTTTCCATCGATGCCGTTTAGCCACGTTTTTCCGACGAGTGCCGGCGTTCCCTAAAAAAGCGGCTGGCGCGTTCCAGGGTTCGCCTTTCTGAGCGAGTCAGGCTTTCTATGCCAGATTGATTGATTTTGTCGAGAATGCGTTCCACTTCGGCCTCAAGCTCGGCAGCCTCCTTAGAGTACTGCTCGTCTTCATCGTCTTCTTCAACCTCGGGATGCCGAACGCGAAGCCGGGGGCGCCGCTGGAATAGATACTTCACGCGGGTCCAAAGCGCAAGACCCCCTAACCGGTTCCACAACTGCCCAAAGTTCCAGCCCTGATAGTAATAAAGCAATGCAATGGTGGCTCCCACGAGGTGGACCGAGTAGGCCACGCCACTGTCTTGATTTCGCAGGGCAGATAGGACATCCGGGGCAAGCAATAGCACACCGGCCACCCATGCCGGGACCGGTAGAACGAAAAACAGCAGAATTGTTCGCCTGGGATAATGGAGGCAGAAAAGGACGAAAATTCCCACCACGGCTCCCGATGCGCCCACTAGAGCGATCTCCGAAGGCAAGCCCTGTAGATAGTTGATGGCGCTCCAGAGAACCCCAGCCACCACGACCATGGTCAGATAAAGGCGCAAAAATTCTTTCCGCCCCAAAAGATACTCGATATCGCGACCAAAGAACCAAAGAGTTAGCATGTTGAAGAAAATGTGGGATGGTTCGCGACTATGGGTAAACCCGTACGTTAAGAACTGCCACCACAGCCACGGTCGGGTAAGGGTGCCTACACGGGCGGCCGTCAGATTCGAAAGCCTTCCTTGACTCAACGCGTCTGCCACAAAGACGGCCACGTTAATAACGATGAGGATGACGACGTAACTGTATTGGCTGGCCGTGAATCGACCGTACGTTGAACGCCGTAAAATGTAGTCCCGATCGTACAAACCCATGAGCTCATCCTATGGCCGGAGACCGTTCGACCAACACCAATGATATTGTACCCCATGTTGGCCCGAGTTCACCAGCCAAGGATGCCGGTCCTTTCGGTTTATTGACTCATCGTCCGGGAGACCGGGCGAAGTATCACGAGCTGTGAGAACGGTTCGATAAGTGGTTTGTTAAGCTTTTTGCGGTATCCTGTTCTGGCCAAATGAACGAGGTGACAAACGGAGCACTCCGGCGGACGTGACGGCGCGCGTCCCTCTTAGGAACGCTATGGAGGATCGTATTTGTCATAGAAAACCCCGTGTCATCGTGGTCCCATGAAACAACGGGAGTTCCCGTGGTAAGATGGAGATGTTTTTATTCGGTGCAGTGCGATGCAACCACCCTTAGTGGCAGGCCCCTGTCCCCATCTGCTGCACTCGAGGGCTACGTGCTGTGATAGCGGCGTCTGAGGAGGGCAGGCGTCCCTGTGGTGCACGGATATCGACCCGTCGAGATGCACTGGTGGTTCGCATCAACGGCAATGCGTGTCCTGCCATGTTTGGTCGCTTGCATGCGTGAACATCGATGTGTGGCAGCGACAAATCATGTGGGCAGGCCGGTTCAATTTGGGCAGAGGAAATTGACAGTGACATTACAGTTAGTTACCGTAGCAGAGTCGGCAGGATTTGGAACGGTTATCGCCGTCTTATGGCACCTACGAACTTCTAGGAAGAGTGTTTTTCGGCGGTTTCAAAAAGAGGAGATGTGTTGTGAAAGTCTGGCGGCATTTGGTGGTTGGGTTTTTGGTTTGTGCGATCGGTCTTCAGGCGGCTGTCGTATTTGGCGTGACACAATTCCGCAATGAATTCCGAAAGCGGTATGTTAAAGAAGACAGTGAAGATCCCAAGGATAAGGCCTTCGCAGCATTGGTGGAAAAAGCTGGATGTAACGTTTGCCATCTGGGTGATGATAGGACGAAGCGGAACCCTTACGGCCAGGCTCTAGATAAACTGCTCGATCGCAAAACGGATGTCCGCGATAAAGACAAGATCCAAAAGGCACTAGAAGCGGTTGAAAAGGAGAAGGTTGATCCGAATGACCCCAAGTCTGTGACATTTGGCGAGCGAATTAAGAAGGGAGAATTACCCTATCCGGTTCCAAAAGAGTTGATGGAAAACTAACATTTCGTGCGGCCGGCGGCGAGCGATAGCCAGGTTGGTGGTTGAGCCTTGGCTAATCGCAGGTCACGAGTGCCGGGATTTCCGGGTGCTTGGGGCCGATTCGTTAATGGCCCCATCTTTCCCGTAAACGCGACGGAAGGCACAATACTCTCTGCCTCGGATACGGTGTCACAAACCAAGAAACGGGCGGTTTTAAGTTCTGAGGTAATTGTTTTTTGGCAACCGCATGATGTCTGACCTTGGTATGGCACTCTCTTGATCACGGACAGCGACCTAGATGGGAAGGACTTTGTACGGCCTTTTTTCTATCAATGTTTGGAAGGAGTAGGACGATGCGACGCCTTTTGGTGAAGATGCCTGTGGTGTTAACGCTAGTGGTCGTCATGGTCAGCTTGCAAGCCGGTGGAAGTTTCTGTTTTGGTCAAATGTATAAAGATCTGCACGCGAAATTGGAAAAAAAGGTCTATAAGGATTCCGAGGGTGGGACGCTTCCCTATCGGCTGTGGAAGCCAGCGGATTATGACCCGGCCAAGAAGTATCCTTTGATCCTTTTTCTCCATGGGGCGGGCGAACGTGGAGAGGATAACGAGGCCCAACTGAAGAACGATGAATTCCTCACGTTGGTCTTAGATCCCGAGCATCCAGCAATCTTGATTGCTCCGCAGTGCCCGAGCAAATTATGGTGGTCGGCCATCCGCCGGCCTTGGGATCAACCGGAGTCGGGAAATCCTGAACCAACCCCACCCATGAAACTCGTCATGGGCCTATTGGACGAGGTGCGGAAAGAACTGAGTGTCGATCCAGACCGGTGTTACGTTACCGGACTGTCGATGGGGGGATTCGGAACATTTGACCTCTTGTTGCGTCGCCCCAACGATTTTGCCGCGGCGGTACCAATTTGTGGTGGCGGGAATGTGGAACGGGCCGCCGAAATTGCCCATATTCCCATGTGGATTTTCCACGGTGGTGCCGATCCGGTTGTGCCCGTCAAACTCTCCCGCGACATGGTGGAAGCCCTAAAAAAGGCCGGGGGAGAGGTGCGTTACACCGAATATCCAGGCGTTGGCCATAATTCTTGGTCAAAGGCCTATCAGGAGCCGGAGCTTCGTAAGTGGCTCTTCGAACAGGTCCGCAAGAAGAAAGACGGCTGACGTTTTTGCTGGCACGGCTGAAGGCGGGTACGTTGCCAACACGGACACTAATTCGCTGAGGCCCAAGGCGAACAATTCCATCAGAGAAAGGACTGTGATCATGGCTGAGCAGTCACGAAATGTCCAAGGCGGTTCCCGTACGGCTCGGCACGGTGCGAATCGGCGCCAGTTCTTGGCCGCCGGGGGTGCGGTGGCAGTTTCCATTTTGGAACCGTCCTTGATCTTTGGCACACAAGCAAACGAAAAGGTTCGACTGGGGCTGATTGGCTGCGGAAATCGCGGTCGTTGGATTGCGAGACTATTTCGGGACCACGGGGGATATGTGGTTTCGGCGGTCCATGACTATTTTCCCAGTCGAGCCAAGGCCGTAGGAGGCGAGTTTGCGATTACGGAGGATCGATGTTACAGCGGCCTGTTGGGCTACCGCCGAATGCTGGATGCGGGAGGGATTGACGCCGTTGTCATCGAAAGCCCCCCATATTTTCATCCCGAGCAAGCCGTTGCGGCTGTGGAAGCTGGTGTTCACGTCTTTTTGGCCAAGCCGGTGGCCGTGGATGTGATGGGATGTCAGACGATTCAGACTGCCGGGGAGAAAGCAACCGCCAAGAAGCTCGTTTTCCTGGTGGATTTTCAAACGCGGACAAGTCCCCTGTACCAGGAGGCCGTCCGGCGGGTAAGAGAGGGGGATATCGGAACGATCGTCAGCGGCGAGGCCGTTTATTATTGCGGACCCACTTGGGTCGTGCCGGAAGATTTTGATCCCAAAAACCCTGAAGATTTACTGCGGGCGTGGGGGGCATTTCGGGTGTTGTCGGGCGACGTCATCACCGAGCAAAACATCCACGCCCTCGATGTTGCCACGTGGTTTTTGGACGCTGCTCCGTTGCGCGCGTATGGGATGGGGGGCCGGAAGGGGAAAACCGGTCCGGGCGACTGCTGGGATCACTTTTCGGTCATCTTTACGTTTCCCAATGATGTGCTGGTCACATTTGCCTCAAAACAATACGGTGCGGGCTATGACGATATTGGCTGCCGCATCTTTGGGACAGAAGGCACGGCCGACACGCACTATTTTGGGACCGTCAGCATCCACGGGAAAAAGCCATTCCCGGGTGGTTCGACGGGTAGCCTTTACGCCGACGGTGCCAAGGCTAACATCAAGACGTTTTATGATGCCATCAAGAATGGTGACTTCAGCAATCCCACCGTGGCACCCAGCGTCCGCAGCAATTTGACGACGATCCTGGGACGGATGGCAGCGTATCAAAAATCGGAAGTCACGTGGGATCAGATGCTGGCTTCCCAGGAACGTTGGGAGTTTGACGTCACCGGACTGAAAGAATGATTGGGGACGCCGTGACGGACCTTGTGCTGCATCGGACCCGTGCCGCATGGTTAACGTTGGGCATTCCCATTGTCACGGCCCTTGCCGGCGTGGCGGCCATTGTTTATTGGTTGGTCGCGGTGCCCGAACCAAAACTCAGTCCGCGAGTCCCCGGTCTCGATCGTCCGCTGCAGCGACGAACCGGTACTACGGTGAAACCCAAGTTGACGGGCACCCTTGTGCGAGGCGATGGATCACCGTCAAACATTCCGGGCGAATGGCCCCGATTTCGTGGACCGAAACTGGACGCCATTTGGGAGGACGGAACCGTTACCCTGGCCCGGTCCTGGGATGCCGATGGCCCGCCGCGAGTTTGGTCGATTGCGGTGGGAGAAGGCTTTGCCGCCGCCGCCATCCGCGATGGGCGAGTCTATCTGATTGATTACGACCGGGAAAAGGAGCAGGACGTGGTGCGGTGCCTCTCCCTGGATGATGGCCGTGACATCTGGCAGTATCGCTACCCCAATACAGTCAAAAGAAACCATGGCATGTCGCGGACAATCCCCACCGTTACAGACAAGTACGTGGTTTCGATCGGGCCAAAGTGCCATGTGACCTGCCTTGACCGAACCACCGGGGAAGCACGTTGGCTGATTGACATGGTTGACCGCTGGGGGACGACGGTGCCGCCGTGGTACACCGGCCAGTGTCCCTTTGTCGATCAGGATTGTGTTATTTTAGCCCCAGGCGGGCCCGAGGCCTTGATCGTGGCGGTGGATTTGGAAACCGGGGAGGAGCGTTGGCGGACCCCCAATCCCCGCAATTGGAAAATGACTCATTCCTCGATCATTCCCATGGAATCCTGTGGGCATCGAATGTATGTCTATTGTGCAAGCGGGGGTGTTGTGGGGGTGGATGCGGCCACAGGGGCAATTCTTTGGGAAACTGCAGAATGGAAAATCAGTTTGGCGACTGTCCCTTCGCCCCTGCCGCTACCTGGCGATCGCATTTTTCTCTGCGGCGGCTATGATGCAGGTGCCCTGATGTTGCAATTGAGGAAAGAAGGGGAGAAGATCACCCCGGAGGTTCTTTACCGGCTACCGCCACAGGAATTTGGGTCAACCCAGCAGACACCTGTTTTCTTCGCAGGGTGCATCTTTGGGGTTCGTGAAAAAGACAAACAAATGGTCTGCCTCGATTTGGATGGAAAGGTCCGTTGGTCGAGTGGGTCGCAATATCGGTTTGGCCTCGGGCCGTATATGATTGCTAATGGGTTGCTGTTGGCTTTGGATGATGACGGCACGTTGACCCTGGCCGAGGCGTCGCCGGAGGCTTTCAAGCCGATAGCCCGCGCCAGAGTCTTGGACGGTCACGATTGTTGGGGGCCGATGGCCATCGTAAAAGGACGTTTAATCATTCGAAGCATGACCGAAATGGTTTGTCTTGATTTAACCTCCCCGTAGCCATCGTAAGGCCTGCGCAAAGGTCAATCCATGAAATATCGGGTTCCAGACGATCGCCACACCGGCTTCAGCAGATACACGTCCCAGATGGACCGTGGATCATTACCATCCGGGATCCAACGGTGGGAACTGCTTCTAATGGTTGTTGTCGTTGTCGCGGCCGCCGCTGTGGGCGCGGTTGCGGTGTGGCAGTATCGTAACCACTTGCGAAACCCTTCCCGTGACTTGAAAGCAGAGCGATTTTCCTATTCACTCGATCTTTACCAGGAGATTCCACCTGAGCGAATCGGCTTCGAACCGGCGTGGCAGCTTGCCATTCCCGGAGACCAGATCCGGCGGGTGACCGTCTTCCAAAACACGGCATGGGTGTGTGCCGATCAATCGTTGATTCCCGTGGCCCTTACTTCGGAAGGTGGCGCTGTGGGATCCCCCATGAGCGTGCCGGTGACACCATACTGCCTCGCCGTAGCTGAATGGCCGGACCAAGATAACCGCGCGGAGCGGTACTTTGTCGTAGGAGGTGGGAATCAGGTGCTGGTCATCCGAGAAACAGGGGCCGTCGTTGGTGAATGGAGTTTCTTCGGTCGGAAGGCCAATATCACCGATTTGGCCATTGCTGATGAAGACGTTTTTCTTGCCGACGCAGGTAACCGGGTTGTCCATCGGGTGGACCGTTTTGGCGAGAAGGTTGCCGAGATCGGCCACCGCGACGCAGAACGGGGAATCCTAGGGTTTATCATCCCGAGCCCATATTTTTCGCTTGCCTGGAATGGGGACGGCCTCCTTCGCGTCGTTAACCCCGGCGTTCATCGCATTGAGTTCTATAGCCCCGACGGGGATCTGGAGACTTTCTGGGGTAAAGCGGGACTGGATGAGGCGGGCTTTTGCGGATGCTGTAATCCGGCGAGGATCGCCTTGCTGATGGATGGGCGAATTGTCACAGTTGAAAAGGGAATTCCGCGAATTAAGGTTTATTCGCCCCACGGTGACTTCATCTGCTGGGTCGTATTACCGAGCTATTTTACTGGTTCGGCACAATGGAAGGAGACCCGGGATCAAGAGCGATTACCGGTCCTCGATGTGGGCGTCTTTCAGGTAGTCGAGGATCGAGGGGAAGGCGAAGAATGGATCGTGATTCTTGATCCCGCGAGAAAGGTCCTCGAGGCATTTCGACCCAAGCGGCCGGAAGAGCCAAACGACAAGACGCCGAGTAGCGGAGCGGCGTCCGCTGGAACGCCGGATGAGGCGCATTGAGTTAGGTGAGGTGTGAACGGAACGGTTTAGACCCTCGATGCCCCAAAAACGAAAGAATGGTTACAGCGATGACGAGAGAGGTGGTAACACTGCGAATTTCCCGACGTGAACTAGTCCGTGCGGGACTTCGGGCTTTGGTTCTGGGTGCACTCGCCGGGATGGTGTTTTTCTTAGGGCGACGAACGGGGCGTTGCCCGTCGGGCGATCTGGCACGCTGCGATCGTTGTCCTTGGGGGGAAGGCTGTGACCGTCGGCCCATGAAGCAGGTAGGGGGACAGGCGTTTCTGGTGGGCACGAGAGGTGAGACTTACAGTGGAGGGCGGTCACCCTGACTCACTTCGGTGATTTCTGAGAAAGAAGGAGCCACAACCCGTGAGTAACGCTCAATCGAGGCAGCGCATCCCTCGGCGGGAAATTTTGCGGGAAGGCGTTCAGATGGCCGCTTTCCTGGGTGTGGGTGGCTTGGTCGGTTTTGTGGCGGGTAGGAAGGCCACGTCCGAACCCCTGGTGTGGCAAATTGACCCCTATAAATGCATCGCCTGTGGCAATTGCGCCACACATTGTGTGCTGGATCCGTCGGCGGTGAAGTGCGTGAACAGTTTTCCCATCTGCGGCTACTGCGATTTGTGTACTGGTTACTTTCCCCCTGAGCCGGCGGCACTGAATACGGGTGCCGAAAACCAACTGTGCCCAACGGGCGCTATTATCCGTAAATTGGTGGAGGAACCCTACTATGAGTACACCATCGATGAAGAGCTTTGCATCGCCTGTGGGAAATGTGTGATCGGTTGTGCGGCATTTGGCAATGGGTCACTGTATCTTCAAGTCCGGCATGATCGATGCCTCAATTGCCACGAATGCTCGATTGCGATTGCCTGTCCGTCGCAAGCCTTTGTCCGAGTGCCCGCCTCTGAGCCATATCTTCTGAAACATAAGTACAAGCCCGCCGCTCCTGCCTGATGTGTCGAACTGTGTTCCTTCGGGTAGGCAGGTCAGGCGATATAGGTTAAGGCGAAAGACTGAAATTCATGACGACTGTGAGTGATCAAGAATTGCATAAGCACCTGGAGCCGTGTTGTGCCAAAGCCCCGCGGCCAAGGCGGAGAATGAGTCGCTTTTCGATTGGGCTGTTGGCCATCATACTTGCTCTTGTTTGGACATACGCCAGCCGTGCGGTGGAACGATTTCCGCCCCCTGACTTTACGTCTCATCAGTTGCCGGAGACACCGCAACCGCCACCGCCCGCTCCGTGGTGGGAGACGATTGATGTCGTTCTTCTTGTCACGGCTTTGGTTTTGGCGACTTATTTTGCTTTGGCCAAGCGATCACGGAATGCCACACTCGTTTTGACAGGTTTTTCATTGTTTTGGTTTGGCTTTCATCGGCAGGGATGTGTCTGTCCAATTGGGGCGATCCAAGATGTGGCCCAGGGGTTGTTTGATTCTGCACACGCCATTCCCTGGAGCATCTTAGTATTCTTTAGTTTGCCTCTTGTATTTGCCCTGTTTTTTGGACGGGTATTTTGCGCTGCCGTCTGCCCGCTGGGAGCGATTCAAGAGATTGCCGCGATCCGTCCCCACAAGCTCCCCGATTGGCTAGAGCAGATGTTGGGGTTGTTCCCTTGGGTTTACCTGGGATTGGCCGTGCTCTATGCGGCGACCGGGACGGCCTATGTGATCTGCGAATACGATCCATTTGTGGCCTTCTTTCGCCGCAGTGGTGCCACCTCGATGCTTGTTTTTGGGGGTGCGCTATTGGCGATCGGGATCTTCGTAGGGCGGCCATACTGCCGTTTTCTTTGTCCGTACGGAGTGATCCTTGGCCTTTTCGCCAAATTGGCCCGGTGGCACGTGCGGATTCCTCCGACGGAGTGTATTCGCTGCCGTTTGTGTGAAGATGCATGCCCCTATAACGCCATTGTGGCGCCCGTTCCCCCTTTGACCCGATCGGAACGTGCCCCGGCCCGACGCCGCTTGCTTTTGGCCATGGCGGTCTTGCCCATCTGGTTGGCACTGGGCGGTGGGATCGGATACGCTCTTCATCCGATAATGGCCCAACTTGATCCTCAGGTCCGCTTGGCCCGGTGGGTACGGTCTAAAAACATTGATCCCAACAACAAGTTTGCCGTGGATGCGGTGACGGCCTTTCATAACACGGGCGCAAGTGAAGCATCACTGTATCAAGCCGCTGCGGAGCGACTGCGAAAATTTGGCGTGGGGAGCGCGATTTTTGGGCTCTGGGTTGGCTTGGTGTTTGGTCTGAAATGGGTTCACACCTCTACGCGTCCCAGCCGCCAAGAGTATCTTCCCGACCCGCGCCGCTGCGTTGCCTGCGGCCGGTGTTTTTGGTACTGCCCCGTGGAGCAAGTCAGGCGCGGATGGATCATTGAGGACGAATTGTTACAACTGCCTAAAGAGCGAGCGCCATTGGTTTCATCCGTGGCAAATGACGAATGAGAGGGTGGTGCATCCGTTTTTGTTTGGAAATTCATCACGTGAGGCATTGGATACCGGGTGGTCATGATGAGTCAAAGGCGTGAAGAGTCAAATGTACCAGATAAGGGTGAAGCTCAGTTGGCCCCCGCAAACTTGAGGGTGGAGACTCCAGGAGCGTTGGTGGCTCCTCTGCCGGGTTTTTTGGCAGCACTCCGGACGGCAATTGTGGCAGCCATCTTCGTGTTTGTTGTAGTCGTGCTCCTTGTCTGGAACGCTCTGCATCAGGTCAACAAAGATTCTCTCGATTCACCACAATATGCGGAATTGCAGAAAAAGTTGAGCCTGGACCCCCAAAACGAGGAGCTGAAACAGCAAATCCGAGAGCTCGATTTGCAGCTTCGTCAAGCCTATTTCCGCAGTCGGACGTTCAATCGCTGGGGAACCATGCTTCTCATCGCGGGTCTGATTGTCTTTGCGGTAGCGGCCCGAATAGCTTCTGGATTACGCCGTCCCCTGCCACGTCCCACGGCAACGGAGATATGGGATGAATCCTTCGATCGCGCCACGCGGCTCCGGCGGTTTGCCATTTTGGGGATGGCTGGTCTCCTAGTCGCTGTCGCATGTGTCTTTTGGGCCGTGGGGCGATCGGTGATAAAGGATACGCTGGCAGTGCGGGAAGCCGCAGAGGTTCCCCCACGCGAGGTGGCCGCCGTGGTCACCTCCCCGACCGAGTCAACTGTTGTCCAGAATGGTTCCCGAGGTATGGGGAGCTCGCAACAGGGGAAGGCCATTTTTACCGAAGAGTATCGACGTTACTGGCCACGATTCCGGGGGCCAGATGGGTCAGGCATTTCGCCTCATCCCAATCCACCTGTGAGCTGGAACGGCAAGACCGGCGAGGGTGTCCTCTGGAAAGTGGCAGTGGATCTCCCCGGCAACAATTCCCCAGTGGTTTGGGCCAATCGTGTGTTTTTAACGGGGGCCACGGAGGAGAGACGCTGCGTTTATTGCTTCGATGCCGATTCCGGAAAGCTGCTTTGGCAGCAGGATATTCCGGCAACGCCGGAAAGTGAGAACAAAAAACCCAAGGTCATGAAAGACACGGGCTTCGCCGCCCCCACGGTGGCGACGGATGGTCAACGAGTGTATGCGATTTTTGCCAACGGCGACTTGGCCGCCCTGGATTTTGAGGGCAAGTTGCTGTGGACTAAGGGATTTGGAGTTCCCGATAACGCCTATGGCCATGCCAGTTCTTTGTGCACCTACGGTGACCTGGTCATCGTCCAATTGGATCAAGGGACCCCCGACGATGATCTTTCAATCTTAGCAGCCCTCGAAGGCGCGAGTGGGAACGTGAAGTGGGAGGTGAAACGACCAACTGGGAATGCTTGGACAAGTCCGATCATTGTCTCGAGTGCGGGCAAGGATCAGCTCATCACCGTGGCCGATCCATTTGTTATTTCCTACGACCCGCTTACCGGGAAAGAGTGGTGGCGATTCGAGGGAACAACTGGCGATTGTGGCCCATCACCGGTAGTTCATCGTGATCTTGTGATCGCAGGTGGTGAGTATTCTTATTACATGTTCGCCATTCGGGCGGACGGCACAGGTGATGTTACAGAGACGCATAAGGTGTGGGAAGGCGAAGAGGCCCTGCCCGATGCCTGTAGCCCGCTGGCCTTTGACCATTACGTGTTGTGGATGTCCTCGGGCGCGGTCCTGGCGTGTTATGACATCGAAAAGGGCGAGATGCTTTGGGAGCATGAATTTCCTGAAAACACGTTTTATGCCTCGCCCGCTTTGGCCGACCAAAAGGTCTATCTGTTTTCCAAAGAGGGACCGTGTTTTGTAGGCGTGGTCACGGATGAGGAGTTCAAAATCGAGCACACGAATGAGCTTGGTGAGAAATGTGTCACCAGTCCGGCCTTCCAACCGGGGCGTATCTATGTCCGAGGTGAAGAACATTTGTTTTGCCTGGGGCAGTAAAATAGACAATAGCATATGACAAAAATGGCCTGGCTTGGTCGCACGGATTTCAGTTGGGCCATGTCCTTCCGCAAAGCTGTTTAAACGACCAGAAGAGGAATAGCCATATCGATGTCACTGATTCGGGGGATTTCTGATCGCCAATCGTTCCCAGTTGGGGAAATGACCGCGAACGCGGTTGATCGGGGAACGGCCACCGTGGATTTGAACATTGTCGATGAGATTGTCGAGCGTTGTGGTCGGAAGCCGGAGGCAGCAATACCGATTCTCCAGGCGATCCAGGCCCATTTCCGGTATTTGCCGCAGGAGGCCTTGGAACGAGTTTGCCAACTGACGGAAATACGTCCGTCTCAGTTGATCGGGGTGGCCACGTTCTATGGCCAGTTTCGTTTTCGACCGGTGGGGCGTCATATCATCCATGTTTGTCATGGTACGGCCTGCCACGTGAAAGGGGCCGAGCGGATTCAAGAGGCCCTGGAACGGCATTTGGGGCTACGACCGGGTGAGGACACCGATCCGGAGGGGCTCTTCACGGTGGAAAAGGTCGCCTGCCTGGGTTGTTGCACCTTGGCCCCGGTGATTCAGATTGATCGGTCCACCTATGGGCGATTGACCCCGGCGAAGATACCGCGGGTATTGGCGGACTTTCTCCACGCCCAGAGCAACGGATCACACCCTTCTCGTGGGCCATCGGCTGGAGACTTTGAGGAGGGCGAAGTACGGGTCGGCCTTGGCTCCTGTTGCCAGGCCCAAGGAAGCGCGGAGGTTTATCGACGGTTTGAAGAATTGGTGACTCTCGCCGCGGTACCGATTTCTATCAAGCGGGTCGGGTGCGTGGGAATGTGCCACCAAACGCCGCTGGTGGAAGTTGTGCCACGGCGTGGGAAGTCCCAAGTCTATGCCAAAGTTGAGCCAGACGATGTGCCGGCCATCGTTCATCGACACTTCCGCCCGCGTAAACTTTGGTCCAGGCTCCGCTATGGGCTGAACCGCTGGTTGGATCATTTGCTGGGTGATATTGATGAAGACGCACTTGAGCCCCAGTCGTTGGATGTCCGCGATCCTCCTGTGTGTGCCTTTCTGGGGCGGCAATTGCGAATCGCTACGGAGCTAGCCGGTGAGATTGATCCGCTTAGTTTGGATGAGTACCTCGCGCATGGTGGGTTCAAGGCTGCCGAGCGAGCTGTGAAGGAGTGGTCGGCAGAGCAGATCATCGAGGAAGTTAAGCGGAGTGGGCTCCGCGGCCGAGGAGGGGCAGGCTTCCCCACTGCCGAAAAATGGACCGTGGTGAGAAAGGCTACAGGCGAGCCAAAATACGTCACGTGCAACGGGGATGAGGGTGACCCCGGTGCCTTTATGGATCGCATGATCCTGGAGTCGTTTCCCTACCGTGTCATCGAGGGTATGCTTATTGCCGCCAA
>Ga0209608_1002121_pt1 | contig 14620 bp, 10 predicted proteins | sample AD_UKC130_MetaG_FD_184428 | JGI IMG/M metagenome (GOLD analysis project Ga0209608, IMG submission 184428) | Active sludge microbial communities of municipal wastewater-treating anaerobic digesters from Canada - AD_UKC130_MetaG (SPAdes) (version 2) | ecosystem: Engineered > Bioreactor > Anaerobic... | reverse complement strand
CGTGCGTCGGCCCTTCATTGAACGTCGGGGTATTAAATTCAACATTCCGCTTGATGTGCGGACGCCCAGTTATTCCGACAATGGTGACAGTTTTCAAGCGAATATCCCGGAGGTTTGGAGCACCGCATTTTGGCATGAATTCCTCGACGAGATGGCGCGCCATCGCTACAACGTGCTCACTCTTTGGAACCTTCACCCATTTCCATCCCTTGTGCGGGTACCGGAGTTTCCCGAGATTGCCTTGGACGATGTATGGCGAACCCGCTTGCGATTGGACGATACGTTTTCGATGAGCGGGCGGGATATGGTGCGTCCCGAGATGCTTCAGGACGTGGAAATCGTCCGCCGCATGACGATCGACGAAAAAATCGCTTTTTGGCGTCATGTTATGCAGTACGCCCAGGACCGGGGTATCGAGGTGTATTGGTTCACCTGGAATATCTTTGTTTGGGGTACAGATGGGAAGTACGGAATCACAGCGGACCGCAATAATCCGGTCACCATTCGATACTTTCGCGCAAGTGTCAGGGAACTGGTGCGGACCTATCCCCTTCTGGCCGGTATAGGGATCACGGCAGGAGAAAATATGGGCCGCGATGGCGAAGGCTTGACCAAAGAACAATGGCTGTGGCAGGCATATGGTGAAGGAATTCGTGACGCCCTGGCAGAACAGCCGGGAAGGCAGTTCCGGCTCATCCATCGGTTTCATATGACCAAGTTGGGTGAGATTCTTCAGGAGTTTCGGAACTATCCGGGGCCCTTTGATTTTAGTTTCAAGTATTCGATCGCCCACATGTATTCCATCCCGAATCCACCCTTTATCAAATCCGCACTGGAAGGAATGCCCCCGGGGATGAAGACCTGGCTGACGGTCCGCAATGATGACATCTACAGCTTCCGCTGGGGGGACCCTGATTATGCGCGAGCATATATCTTGAACATGCCGGGGCCGGATCGACTGGCGGGCTTTTACATGGGTCCCGATGGCTATTGCTGGGGCCGAGAAGCCATTGACGTCGATGGTGAGCTTCCGCGACAACTCGTGATGAAGAAGCAGTGGTACAGCTTTTTGCTTTGGGGGCGACTGAGCTACGATCCCCAGCTTTCTAACGACCATTTCCGTAAGATTTTGGCTGCCAGATTTCCGGAGGTGCCTTCCGATCAGTTGTTTGCCGCTTGGGTCGAAGCGTCGCAGGTGTTCCCCTATATCACGCGATTCTTCTGGGGGGATATTGACCTGCGGTGGTTTCCCGAGGCCTGCACACGGCACCCCGCCCCAAAGGGCTTTTACACGGTCAAGGACTTTATCCTTGGGGAGACCATGCCGGGGAGCGGTGTGCTGAGTATTCGCGAGTGGCTCTCTCAGGGCGAAAAGGCTGGAGAGACCGCAGGGGTCACACCCTTGCAGATTGCCGAAACTCTGGAAACGCATTCACGAGAAGCGTTGAGATTGTTAAAGGAATTGAAACCAAAGGAAAAGCCCCGGCGCGAACTTCAACGGACATTGGGCGATTTGGAGGCCATGGCGTATCTGGGCCAGTACTATTCCGCAAAGATTAGGGGAGCGGTGGCCTTGGCGGAGTTCGACCGTGATGGCAAACCCGAACAGCAAGAAGCCGCTGTAAAGCATCTCGAAATAGCCCTGGCGCACTGGAAGCACTATGCGGATATTGCCCACAGTCAGTACAAACCCCAATTGCTCAACCGGATCGGATTTGTAAATCTTCACGAGATTGCGGGGTATGTTGAAAAGGACATCGCCATTGCCAAACAATGGCAGCCTGGGACGCTTAAGGACATCCCTCCCGGACCCCGTACAGCCGATGTTCCTTTCCGCCCCTAGGTGACCCAGTAGAGCCGATCCAGGCAGATTTTTTGGCGGACCCTGTCCGCTTTCTCTTAAGGTTCCCGAGGCGAAACGTGCCGGGGCGTGCTACGCCCTCGGGCGTTTTCTTTTTGCCACACAGCGTTGTTGGGTTGTTGCTCAGGCTCCGCACACGTCGAACTTGTTTGATTGGCATCAGCTCGCACAAGTTCATAATTAAACGACACTTACGCCTATTCTGATGAGGCCCAGATGTCGCGGCGCGGTGATTGCGACACTCCGTCACGCGGGGGAGTTTTTTCGAAGGATCGCGTCCGTCGGTTCGGCTGCTGACCCGTTGATCAAGGCCGCGTGCGACCATGGCTTTTCGTATTCGCCCAAGTTTCCTCTGGGTCATTCTGCTTGCATTGACTGCCCTCGGGGCTTTCGCCGCGGTCGTACCAACATCCTCTCCAAGGGCGACGGGCTACAATGAGCCAGACTCTCTTTGGCGTAAGACGAAGGACGGCTGGGAAATCGCCTGGTGGCTTCAGCCGCCGAAAACTTTCCACAAACCGGTGATCCATCCCCTCGCCGTGGCGGCATGTCAATTACTGGTCGTGTCGTTACTGGGACTGATCAACCACCATCAGACCAGCCGCGATCGGCAATCCTCGCGCGTCCTCCAAGGTCAATCCGCTGGAGTGAGGAGAATAGACAAAACCGCAGCACCCACGACTTTCCCGTCGTTTGTGTCCCGTGGTGATGCGCCCAAGCGAGACTCTGAGAGCCTTTCACACCAACGGGGTTTGGATCGCATTTAACGCCGCGGATCTCTTCTTCGCGAGCTCCGCCACGTGGACCGCTTTGTGAGGGGGCAAGGGTATGGTGGACATCCTTCCGCGGCCGCGCGGCACTCCTCGCCCGTACTACTGGCACTCGCCGGCGTTGGAGTCGTGATCAGCCCTAGGCCTCCTCAACCACTGGGCCGAAATGGGCTCCCCAAGCGGCGGCCAATTCGCGTCCTTCTTCCAATAGTTGGTCCATCTCGGCCTCGCTCAGCGGCTCAAAGCGTTGGAAATAGACCAAATCTTGTTTCAGTTGTTCTACGCTATTGATCCCCAAATTAACGCTTGTCACCCCTGGCAGCGAAAGGGCGTACCGGATCGCTGTTTCAACGCGGTCCGGCCTGGCCGACGCAAGTCGTCCCACGGACTGTGGGTTACCGTAGCCGCCCTTTTTGGGGTCCGCACCGCCGAGGACCTTCATAGCGATGATCCCCACGTTATGTTTGCGGGCTATAGGGAGAACCTTCTCCTCGAAGTTGTAGGTGTGGCGATCAACATAACTGAGAACGACCAGCAGAACATCCACCTCTCCCGTCTCGAGAAACTGCGCAAATCGGCCCGGCAGATTATGCCCGGAGATCCCAATAAACCGACATTTCCCAGCCTGCTTCTGTTTTACCAACCACGTGAATGCCCCGTCCGGATCGAGGGCCCCTTCCACCTTGCGATTACCAACACTGTGATAGTAAAGCAAATCTACGTAGTCGGTTTGCAGGAGGCGAAGGGATTTTTCCAGGGAGCGCTGACCTTCCTCCACAGAGTCGGCCGGGACTTTCGTGGCCAGAAAAACTTCCTTGCGACGCGTCTTCATAACCTTTCCGACACCTTCTTCCGCGCGAACGTACGCGGGCGCAGTGTCGATCGAAGTCACGCCAAGGTCAATGGCCGCGTTGACGACCTCGGCAATTTCGTCCACGGGTCGGGCATTTCCACACGGGGCGGTGCCAAGGGTGAAGATGGTGATGGACTCTCCGGTACGTCCTAGCGTTCGCCGAGGAAGTGGTCCCACGGAAGGAGATTCCACAGACCGGGCCTGCTCCGACGATACTACACTGCCTAATACGGCGGCACCGGCGAACGCACTCGCTTGGCAAACGAAATCACGACGCGAAAGACGATCAGCATGATCAGCGGGCATGGCTAACTCCTGATACTTTGTGTTGTCAATGCAAGTAACGACCTTCCCTCCTAATCGCCACACAACCGTAAAATATCCGGGGCTTGGGGACCCTCGTACCATTACGGCTATGTGGCCAGGCATTTAAGTCACCCATAATTGTTTCGTTTTCTAACCCAAAGTCAAAAGAGTGACAACAGGGAGCCGGAGCGAGTGATCGTCTTACATATTCTGCCTCTTCAATGATGGCCAGCAGGCGCGCTCATCGCGTAATTCAGTTTGCATGAGTTGCCAATGAATTGCATCGGCTCTTAATTGATGGCATAATCGGGGCGGGTTCCCTGGTGTTTTGGGCTGACAGTCCGTTCGCGATGCGTGTCACTGAGAAGGAGGTGAGGTGTGACTAAGCAGAATCAGATCTACTACTGTGAGCAGTGCGGCAACATGGTGGAGGTCCTGGAGGCCGGACAGGGGCAGCTTGTTTGTTGCGAAGTGCCCATGAAACGCATAGCGGAAAACGTGGGCGACGCCGCTCAGGAAAAACATGTGCCTGCGGTGACACGGGAGGGCAAATCACTTCATATCAAAGTGGGAAGCGTTATCCATCCAATGACGCCTGAGCATCTCATCGAATGGGTCGAGATGTTTCAAGAGGATCGCTGCATCCGCGTGTTCTTGAAGCCGGGGCAAGCACCGGAATTGCGGGTACCCGCTGCCCAGGCACCCGCTACCGTCCGCGCGTACTGTAATTTACACGGCTTATGGAAGGTTGATGTCTGAGCGGGGAAATATGTCATCCCCAGACAACGACTGTGCCGGCAAATACGGCAAGGGCAAGAAACGCACAAACGAGGAGAGTTTGAATCGCTATCACCGTCAGGTCCTCTAGCACCTTTCCAATCGGGAGAAAAATTGGCCCCGAGTCTTTCATCGGGATTTGTTTAGCGAACCACGAGGAGAAAGGTAGTTCGCCAGATAAAGTCTGTGATCCGCAAATCTTTCCCGATCAGAATTTTTTGGGCCATGAGAAGACAAATGGTTCCGCAGTTTCCTTAGTCCCAGAGCGCAGCGGCGCCCAAGGCGGGACTGATCGCTTCATCTCGAGCGATATTGGCAAAGGCAAGCATATCTGTGGCCAGTTCTTGGATGCGACTGGCGGCCCCCACAACGTGTGCCACGACGTCAGGGGCATTCTTGTCGAGGGTTTGCCGCAATTGCTGTGCCTCCAGGGAGATCGCGGCGAGGGCCTCTCGGAGGGCTGCTAGCCTTGTGTCTCCAGAATTGTAGGGAACTCCTGCATCTTCCTTTGCATAGGCCTTGGAAAGAACGAGATTCCTGAACCAGCGCAGGAGCGAACCCCGACTGATGGCACCGATGGGGACACCATTGTCCGTAATGATCACCCGTCGTATCGAAACTCGGCATAGAAACTCATAAATAATCCGTACGGGAGCGTCCAGTGGATAGGTGATGACGTGGGGTCGCATGAGATCGGAAATCGGACGACTCCACCCATGTACAGATGTCATGGCCGACAGAAGGTCCTTTTCTGACATCATACCAATCAGTCGGCCTGTTTCATCCACGACAGGAGCCGAACTAATGCGCGATCTGAGAAAGAACTCAGCAGCCTGATCCACCGTTTCGTCGCCACGTAATGGGGCAACAATCGGCGACATCACATGGCGTGCCAGTATCCCTTCGAACAAATCACCTTGCCGGTGTTTATCGCTCAGGTTTACCTCTTCACTTAAGCTGATCTCATGATAACGAACGAGCCGATCGCGACCGGCACGTTTGGCACAAAGAAGGGCCTGATCTGCCTGATCGACGAGCTGTTCTGGGGTTAGCGTGTCATCATAAACTTGAGAGATTCCGATACTGCATGTCAGAGAAAGCGTTGTTTTCCCGATCGTAAATGGTGTGGCGCCTAGCTCCGCGCGAAAACGTTCGGCCCACTTGACGGCGTTTTCTTCAGTTGCGTCTGGCAAAAGCACGCAGAACTCTTCGCCCCCATAACGGCACACGATGTCGCTGGCCCGGCAACTTGCCAGAAGCAACTGGGCCGTTGTCCTTAAGACGTAATCCCCTGCCTGGTGACCGTGGATGTCGTTAATACGTTTAAAAAAGTCCAAATCAACCATTGCGCAGCTAAGGGGCCGCTTTGTCCTCCGTGCAACTTCAAACTCTTTTTCGAGAAAATCATGAAAGCTCCGCTGCGTCAGCAAACCTGTCAGGGCATCTCTTTGGGCCATCTCTTGGAGCTGTCGCTGGGCGGAGAGGATACGGATGGCCGCCCCCAGTCGGGCCATTAACTCGGCTTCCCGAATAGGTTTGGCAAGGAAGTCATCGGCCCCTTGGCTAAGCGCCGTGATTAGATTGGCCGACTCGTTATGGGAGGTCACGATTAGGACATAAACATAATGGGGAAGCCTCAGGAGCCTCATTTCACGGCACAGATCAGGCCCCTTCATCCCCGGCATTTCCCAGTCAGTGATGAGAATGTGAGGCGGTTCCTCGCGAACCATTTGCAAGGCCGTTTCCGCATCCTTGGCCTGGCTGACTTGATAACCGGCCTTCGTCAACCAACGTTCGAGTAACCGCAAGATTAGGGCATCGTCATCGACGATTAAGACGCGAAATGTGGCAGGCGAAATTCCTTGCAACGACGAAGAAAAATCCTCCGGCGGCATCCAGGTATGCCTGTGGGCCGATTCCTGGAGCTGTGACGAAGCAAAGGAATTCGCCTGGTATTCTCGTGGTTTGTCTTCAAACCTATCCATGTTGCGCACTGTCATTGCTCCTTAGGTTCGCGACGTCAAAAAAACATAGACTACCGTTTCAAGGAAGGCGTGATAACACCGGCAGTTTTTTCCGGTTAAATAGATACTTTCAATTTCTCAGGTGTGGTGGGTGGCGGATTTTGCGGAACTTTTTGGAATAGCGGTTATGCCGCTTTTTCTTCGGGCGAAGTGGAGAAGGACTGTACCGAACCTGCTGAGAGAATTTCCCCCTGATCGCTCAAATCCTCCAGCCGTACGGAGACCCGTTTTGATACACCCGACTCTTGCATCGTGACCCCGTACAGCGTATCTGCGCAGATTGCCGTGCGTTTGGAATGCGTAACGATAACAAATTGCGTGATGCTGAGAAAATCCCGCAGAACCTTTGTAAAACGATCAATGTTAGCCTCATCAAGGGCGGCATCGACTTCGTCCAAAACGCAGAAGGGACTCGGACGACTTCGAAAGATCGCAAGAAGCAGGGCTACGCATGTGAGACTCTTTTCTCCGCCACTAAGCAAGGAGATGTTTCGTGGTTCCTTCCCTGGCGGGCGGGCTACGATTTCGATGCCACTTTCCAGGATGTCCCGCCCTGGCTCAAGCTCGATGCTTGCCTGACCACCGCCGAAAAGTTCTCGGAAGAGGGTGCCAAAGTGTTCACTGACCGTCTGCAATGTCGCGGCAAAAAGCCGCCGACTATCGGCATTGATCCGCTCGATAATTCGTTCCAAGGAGTTTTTTGCCGAGGTCAAGTCCCGACACTGGGACGACAAGCCGTTGTAGCGTTCTTCCAGTTGTTGAAGTTCCTCGAGGGCTTCGAGGTTGACGTTCCCCAAGTTGTGGATTTTACGTTTCAGATCGTCGATTTCCCGCTGGATTTCAGTGCGATCCTGCGACTCCTCAGGGGAACACGGATGGTCGAGATCGTTCAGAGAAATCCCATAATCTTCTTCGACTCGCTGGATGAGTGTTGACTTTTCGTGCCGCACAGAGTTGAGATCAAGTTCCAACTTGTGCTGCCTCTCCTCGATTTGACGGAGCCGTCGCCGCACATCCTGCAATTGTTGCTGATGTTTTTGACGTTCTTTCTGCAGGGAACGACGGGCCTCCGCGGTCTCTTGCCAAACCCGCGAAAGTTCATCCTTCCGCCCGTACAATTCGGCCAGGCGGGCCTCCAGACTCAGTAGTTCCCGTTGTGAGGCCATCAACCGCTTTTCGGTTTCAGCCAAACGGTTTTTGATTTCCGTGACCTCCTTAAGCCGTTCGGCCTCGGCTTCCTCTTGCCGTCGCAGTTGATTCTGGAGGGCCGCGAGCCGTTCTTCGCTCTTGGCCAATTCGATTTTCAACGCGGTCAACACACCGTGACGATCTTGAACATTCGCTTCCAATTGGGCAATTTCTTCTCCCAATTGAGTGATGGCGATGGACAACTCCGCTGCCTTTTCCTCCCATTGCGTCTTCTCTAAAAGTGCCTGCTGCTGCTGTTGGACAATTCTTTCAACCCCCTCGGCAGCCGCGGCAATTTCGCCCTCCAGTGCTCCACAGCGTCCCAAATACTCCTGCAACATCCGTTGCAGCTCTTGTTGCCGTTGCTCACAGTCTTTCAGTTCCTGACTGAGGGAACGACGCTGTTCCTCAAGATTGGCAATTCGTTGCTCCACAGTCTTGAGCTGATGTTCACTTGTGGCAATGGCTTCCTGGTACTGTTGCAACTGTTGGTCCCATTGGGCAATCGAACGCGTCAGATTACGAAGTTCGCTCCGGCGCGAAACCAGCCCAAGTCCAGAACTCTGTTGCCCAGCTACGATAAGCCCCTCGGAAGTGATTAACTCCCCGGCAAGGGTCACAAATCTCAAGTCGGCATACCGGCTGGCCAAAGCTAGGGCCGTGTCCAAGGACTCGACAAACCAAGTCTTGCCAAGCAGAAAATGGCGAACCGGCAGGAATTCTTCTTCCACCTGAACGAAGTCTTCCGCCAGCCCCAGGACTCCCGGTTCCTGCCCCAGGGAAGAAATGTCAGTGGGCATGCTCTGGCCATCGGCCTTTTTTCGAAATTGATCAAGACACAACAGACAAACCCGGCCGTTGAGTGCCGCAGAACCGCGGCGGAGTTGGTCCAGCCAAGGCATGCTGTTGCGCAAGACGATCCATTCCGCGGCATCACCCAGGGCCACATCCACCAAAAGGGCTACCTGAAGTTCTGTCTGCAACAGATCGGCCACCAAGCCACAAACGGAATCGCCGAGATGGCTCTCCGATGTCTGGACGCGATGAAGAAAATCCTTGACACCGAGGCTTAAGCCCTCAAGTTGTTCCTCCCACTCCCGCAGCAGCCGTGCCCTTTCTGCGGCAGCCGTTCGTCTTTGGTGCAGGGCCGACCATTCTTCCCTAATCTGTTGTAACTCCTGACGGCAACGATCGCGTTCTTCAGACAACCGATGCAAATCCTGCAATGTTGTCTGAAGCCTTTGGAGGAGGTCGGCGGAGTGGTTCTTCAGTTCATCGAGCCGTTGCTCTGTTTCGCCAACAATCCGTTTAATCTCTTCCGATTCGCGGCTATTCCGTTCGTAACTCGCTTGCAAATTCTCATGTTCTCGCTGGAGCTGCTGTAAACGATTGTCAGCCGCGAGGACCTTTTGCAAGACTTCCCAATGCTCGGCTCGCCGCTCCTCGTATTCAGTTCGACGACGGTCAAGCGCTTCCAAATCGTTCGTTAAGGACCGTTCACCCTCCGCAACTTGCCGCATCAAATCGCGGTACTGTTCTTCTGCCGCGCGAAGGGCCTCGGCCGTTGATTGGCGGTGCGAGCAGAGTTCCCCTGCCCGCAGGTTAAGCTCGGCCAACACCTTTCGCAGCCGACCTAGTTCCTTTTCCAACTCACGGTCACGTGCCCGGCCGTGCTCAAGATCGGCCTCCAAGGCCGCGATGGTCTCACGATCTGCAGCCAATTGCGATTGCAGATCGGTTAACTGTTGGGCAAGATGCGAGTCCTGAGATTCGATCTCCTTGAGACGCCTTTCCAGTTGTTCGGCCTCCTCGACAAGCGTCTCTTGGTCTCTGTTAAGTTGTGATCCTTCTTCCTCCAGGCGGGCCAGCTCCCGATTGAGCCGGTGCCAGTCCATTCGGGCGAGGTGAGTCCGCAATTCCTTCAGACGGTCGGCATAACGTTGATATCGTTGAGCCTTGCCAGCCTGCGATCGAACAACACGCAGGCGACCCTCGACTTCTTCGACGATATCATTGAGTCGAAGGAGGTTCTGTTCCAGGCGTTCCAACCGCCGCTGCGCTTCGAGCTTGCGGCTCTTGAAGCGGCTAATCCCGGCGGCCTCCTCAAAGACAACGCGACGCTCCAGCGGCGTGGCCTGCAGAAGCTGATCGATCTTTCCCTGCTCGATTACCGAATAGGCTTGCGTGGCCAAACCTGTTCCCGCAAGCAAGTCCCGAATATCGCGCAGACGACAGGTCTGGCGATTGATGAGGTACTCACTTTCGCCGCTTCGATACAAACGGCGCGTGATATGAACCTCCGGGCTGTCGAGCGGTAAAATGCCCCGAGAATTGTCCAGCGTGATGGTGATCTCCGCGAAGTTCATGGGACGGCGGGTCGCCGAACCGTTGAAAATTACGTCGGTCATTTCCTTGCCGCGGAGATTCTTGATGCTCTGCTCGCCCAGCACCCACTTGATGGCATCGACGACGTTCGATTTCCCAGACCCGTTAGGGCCCACAATGGCCGTGATCCCGGGCCTGAACTCGAACCGAGTCCGGTCGGCAAAGCTCTTAAACCCGTAAATCTCAAGGGCTTTTAGCATGACGTGAACAACAAAACCAGCTTCACCGGGAAGGACGCTCTTCAACGGCACCGAGCCACAATGTCCAAAGATGATCCAGCTAGTAAGGATTTCTTTAGTTACCCGGCGTCCACAGGACGGCGGTAAGATAGCCCAAATGGGGTATCGAGTGACAAAACGTTATCCCCTCAAGGATACAGAATCCACTAAGTCGTGACGAGATCGGTTTGACGCGTCGGACACCTCTTAAATGTGTACGAGCATACATCTATAGCGGGGTAATGACGCGCTCTTTAGGTGTCTTCGAGGGGCCCCGGCGTCTCAACCATCATGCCGGGCGGTAGATGGCTGAACATCTGGGTGTTTCCCACAGTTGGGTCTCCACGACGGGCAAGCCCGCAGCCCGCACGTAGTCAAAGATATGCCGGGCGATATTCTCTGCGGTGGGGTTTTCGGCCATCAAATAGAGTGGCTCGCCCATGGACTGTAGCACAGGCACGACCGGGTCCTCTCGGTGAAGGATCATCCGATGATCCAGATTCTCGTCGATCCACCCTTGGAGAACCCTCTTAATATCCGCGAAGTCGAGAACCATCCCCAGTTTGTCAAGAGAATCCGTCTCAAAAGTTACAAGAAGTCGCCCATTATGACCGTGCAGGTAACGGCACTTGCCCTCGTATTGGAGCAACCGATGACCATAACAAAAATCAATCTCGCGTGTTACGCGGTACATACTTTTCCCTTTGGCGTGAGTGCCTCCCTGATTTGCGCGTGTATGACGTTTATGGTGCCTAAGCCCAGAGAAAACTCTTAACTAGCTATGCCCATGTTCAATCTTGCTAAATGCATACAGTGTCCGATCCGGTATCCCGGCCTCCTGAAATGCACGCTGCCGCTCCGCGCATTTATTGCAACGCCCACAATGTCGGCCGTCAATCGGCGCAATGCATGAGAACGTCTCCTCAAGTGGTAATGTCCGCTCCCAGTGCATGATGGCGGTCTTGCTCATGCCGGCCAACGGCCGAATGATCCGCACTTCAGGCGGACCATAAACGTTTAGGAGATCTTCCAGCTTCGTGAAAAAGCCTTCCGCTGCATCAGCGAAGGGATTGCTATCAAGTACCCCGATGGCCAAACGAGTCACACCGTGCTGCCGGCACCAGAGACCGGCCACGGTGAGGAGTAGGAGATTCCGTCCGGGCAAGAAGACCGCTTCATCAGGCGAATCGGCGCTGGGAACCTTTTGTCCGGTTAAACTCCAATGTGCCCCGTAGATTGGGGCGACCGGCAGGTCAATCTGGACAAGTGGAGCAACCTTGTCGTCAAACCAGTTGCAAATTTTCTTGGCCGCCTCAAGCTCCTCATTTTCCCAAGTGAGGCCACACTTGATGTACAGAGGGAATACCGACCTGCTCTTTTCCGCCACCATCATCAGAGTGATAGTGCTATCCAAGCCGCCGCTGAGGAGGACGGCAACGCCGTCGCGATTTGTGATTGATTCTCGTCTCATGACGTCAGTACTGGCCAGACTTTGGAGGCTTTTTTGTCCCGCAGCCAATCTTCAGGCATTATAAGCCCGTTGCCAAAGCGAGACCGATAATCGATAGCGCGAGACCGCAAGGCCGATTACCACTGTTACCCTATCATCTCCCACTTGCGGCATTTTTCTCTTGCTTACATCTTTGGGGGCCTTTAAAATCCATATAGGATGAGATGGCCACCCGGCGGGGTGGACACTTTTGGTACATGAATCGGCGGGCCAGGTAAAAACACATCGGGAGAACAAGCGTGGTCCTCTCCGAGATTGATCGCCATCTCCTGGAACGCTGTCTCGAACGCAAGCCGCGGGCATGGGAAGACTTTGTCGATCGTTTTCTGGGCCTCGTAATCCACGTCATCAATCATACGGCCCGCAGCCGAAGTCTGCGAATGACGCCCGAGCTCCGCGACGACCTCTGCTCTGAAGTCTTTTTGACCCTCCTGAAGGACGATTTTGCCGTTCTTCGACGTTTTCGAGGGCAGTGCAGCCTTGCCAGTTATCTTTGCGTCGTTGTCCGAAGGGTTGTCGTCAAGGCCCTTTTGCAGCGGATGGGTGATTCACACCTTCAAGAATCCTCCAGCGTTCCACCGCCAAAAGGATTGACGACATCATCGGAAGAAGAACGCATCAATAACCGTGAGGAAGCCGAAAGACTACTCAGCCTCCTCGAGGGAAATGAGGCCACCGTGGTCCGCATGTTCCACCTGGAAGGCCGAAGCTATCAGGAAATCAGTGAGGCTACAGGCATTCCGACCAACAGCATCGGCCCCATTTTGAGCCGGGCCCGCAGCAAACTCCGCCGAATCACCACGGCGTAGCCTCATCAAGAATACCGATAGTCAAAGCGGCCGTTGTACGATCTCTCCTTGCGATTTCTTACTCTTCTTATGGCTGGAACTGAAGGGCAGTGCGAGCGTAATGCTGGGGATTTAGTCGGAAACGGGCAAGGGACGCAGTGCTTGAGAACATGTATAGTCGCCCATCGTAAACCGCGCAGTGCTCGATTTTGCCTTCCGATAGGACACCTTGATCCACGAGTAGGACAGGGTCTCGGCCATTGCATACGGGGACGTATCGTTCCGGGTTCGTTTGGAATTTCCGTTTTTGTGTGGCCCCACCACAAAAGTACGTCTTGCCTTGATATTCCACCGCAAACCGAGCCTGCCCCTTAACCCATGCCTCGTTTTCCACGAGCTCCACCGGGCAATAACCGTTTAACGCGGGGACCACATCATTGGCCGTGACTGAAGCGACCGGTGCTGTCGGAGAATTTGCCACTGTCGCATCCTTCGCGCTTGGGACCGTGAAGCCTGCAGGTGTGACCCTACTTTCTGCCGAGTCCTCAGCCCAAACGGTGACGGCCGGACCTGGTTCAGGCGTCGCAAAGGTGGCGGTACTTGGGTTTCCTTGGGCAACGTGCGTGGAAATGCTGGGTGTTTTTCCAGGCAGTGGCGTGTAGTTGCTTGTTGCCACACTGGGAAGCCACGGCGCTACGGCAATGTCCGGTATCGACTCGCTACGAGAGATTTCCAATTTGTTTTGAGGCAAAGGACGGTCCACCGGGGCAGTTGGGGTACTTGCAACCACGGTGGGGTTAACGATGGTCAACGGCCCTGGTTTTGACGACTGGGCAACACCGCTCGTCCCGGTTGTCTTTCCCGAAGGCCGCGACGCCAAATCATTTGTTCCGGCAATAACCCAAGGTGGTGTGGGCGGCATTGGGGAAATTTGTGGAGCACTGTAGGTTGAGGAACTCACAGATTGGCCGGAGTACGGCATGCCTGAAAGCTGCGGGCCCGAAATAATCACCCCTGACGTTCCCGGAGAGCCGGCAGGCATCGGATTTGGGGCCGCCCCAGCCGGTGGCATAGGTTGCGCCGGAGGAGGCGTGCTCGGCATCAAACCGGGCAGGTTGCCCGTTTCTGGTTGAGGTTGCGGCGAGGGGCTCAGTGGCAACGAAGTCGCCGGTGGCACACTTGTGGGAGGCATTTGGGGAGGTGCTTCCGCCGGTGGCACAGGTGGTGGGGACGGTGGTGTGGCCGTATTAAGGGAAGGAACTGCCGGCGGCATGGGCGCAGATGGCGGCGGATAAGCCTCTCCTTGTGGTTCCGGCATTGTGTCGGCGGGAGACGGTTCAGGAAACGGCCGTCGCGGTGTGGGGATGATTGGCTGCAGAGTCTCTTTGGGCAATTCAGGGCGAGACTCTCCTGCCGGGCGCTTCGTCGGCTCCGCGCCAATGGATTGAGGGAAATGAATATCCGGACGCGACTCTCCGGGCCAAGGTCGCCAACGTGTCGGATAATGCCCAAAGAACTGAACATTTGCCTGGCAGGTGGCGCACGATGGACAGTAGTAGTCTGCCCCGGACACAACACTTACACTAAGCCAGGTTACCCCGACAAGCAATCCCACCAATGAACGCCAAACGGTCATCCTTTTTGTCTCCTAAATACAGACACCGTATGTTGTCTCACAAAGGGTTATGCCAAGTCATTACCAGCCGCTACGGGTGCGGTTATACCCACGGCCCATGGTCTGGAGGGAACGGACGGTGGAGGTTCCCAAACCGGTGAACCCAAACAGCCGCTCCACCGGGGCCACGGTCTTGTCGATCCAGGCGTGGAAGGCAATCATGTCATCATGGGCAATGAAGATACGGTCGCCAGGCATCACCTGGTAATTGGTCGCCGTATTGCCGCCCCGCGTAATGGCGTTCCAATCCACGGGGAGAATCTGT
>Ga0209608_1002116_pt1 | contig 14654 bp, 12 predicted proteins | sample AD_UKC130_MetaG_FD_184428 | JGI IMG/M metagenome (GOLD analysis project Ga0209608, IMG submission 184428) | Active sludge microbial communities of municipal wastewater-treating anaerobic digesters from Canada - AD_UKC130_MetaG (SPAdes) (version 2) | ecosystem: Engineered > Bioreactor > Anaerobic... | reverse complement strand
TTTCGCTTAAAACATGGCTTACATGGCCTTCTGCACTACAACCAATTACATCAGGATACTTTGTTGCATTCTCAATACTCCTCCAATTTTCGTACAAATAGCGCCTTGCTTCAAGAACTCTCTTTCGATGTCCTTCTGTTTCTGCCTTCTCATAACATGCCTTCAGTTCCTTTGCCGTTGCAATCCTGTTTTTCGCGCCGGCCATGGCTGAAAGGATTTCCCTGATTTGCCTGGCATCGGTAATGAACTTGCGTCCGATGGTCAGCCTGTCATCGAACTGCTCCATCTCCACGGCCATGACTTCCTCTTCGTCAGGCAGTTCAAGAGTTTGCACCGGATTGGCCAGAGGCAGCACGATCCAGGCAGCGACGGCAGCCACTGCCGCACATATCATCCAGAATGCCAGTCTCCTGTAACTGAGCCAATCTTTGATCCTGTTTTTCGCTGTGCTTGCGCCGGAATCAGCAATATTCCCGGTCTGAACAACATTTTTCGTTCGTTTTGGCCTGAGAGGCATCGGCAAACTCTCCTTACTCTTCCACTACGGCAATGGCATCGATTTCGACCAGGTATGCAGGATTCGCCAGGCCGGCTACTTTCAGGACCGTGATCAGGGGTGGTGTCTCAAGGTCGCCGACCGTTTCCCTGAACGCTTTGAAACCGACGGCCGGATCACAACCGTCGACCATGTAGATATTGAGCTTGATCACGTCGTTGAAGGTGGCATTTTCAGAATCCAGGGCGATTTTGATGTTCTCCAGGGTCTGCTTTGTCTGGAGTTCAAAATCGTCATGCCCTACCAGCCGGCCTTCTGCGTCGATCGCGTTCTGTCCGCCGATGAATATCATCTTGCCGCTTCCGCTGACAGTGACCACCTGGCTGTAAGCCCTGGATCTGAATAAGCCCTCAGGATTACTGTGTTTTACTGCCATCCTGCCCGTCAGTACTAACCCTCCTTCATACAACATGCATGGTATTGCCGCATGAACTTACATGGATTTCCCTTTTGGATATTACCGCTTGCATCCATTGTATAATAATATTTGTAACCTCCGCAATACCTGCTGTTGTGCAGGGAGGGTTGCTTCCTAATCCAGTTCGATAGCTCCGGTATAAAGCTGATAATACCTTCCTCCCAGCGCAAGAAGCTCCTCGTGGGTGCCCTGCTCGATAATCTCGCCGTTCTCCAGCACTATGATCAGGTCGGCGTTGCGCACGGTGGAAAGCCTGTGGGCGATCACGAAGGTAGTCCTGTTTTTCATCAGCTGGTCCATGCCCTGCTGGATAAGCCTCTCGGTCCTCGTGTCGACGGAACTGGTGGCTTCGTCAAGTATCAGGATGGGTGCCTTCGATATGGCAGCCCTTGCGATATTCAGCAACTGCCTCTCTCCCTGGCTCAGGTTGGCCCCGTCGCCTTCCAGTACCGTATCGTAGCCTTCCGGAAGCCTCTCGATGAAGGAATGGGCACATGCGACTTTCGCGGCAGCAATGACTTCGTCATCGGTCGCGTCAGGGCGTCCGTACCTGATGTTCTCTCTGACCGTACCGGAGAACAGGTGCGTATCCTGGAGCACCATCGCTATATTGCTCCTGAGGGAGTCCTTCTTTATCTTCTTTATGTTGATGCCGTCGATCAGTATCTCTCCCTCTTCGATCTCATAGAACCTGTTGATCAGGTTGGTGACGGTCGTCTTCCCCGCGCCCGTGGACCCTACAAAGGCTATCTTCCGGCCTGGTTTTGCCGTAACGTTTACGTGCCTGAGCACGGTCACGCCGGGTACATATCCGAAAGTCACGTCCTTCAGCACCACTTCTCCCCTGATCGGCCTTGCGCCCGGCTTCCTGTCCACTTCAGAGCATATCTCTATAGCATTGGCCGGATCCGGTGCTTCCGGCGCTTCGTCCATAACTTCAAAGACCCTTTCCGCTCCTGCCAGCGCCGCATAGATCACGTTCATCTGCATCGACAGCTCGTTCACAGGCCTGGAAAAATGCCTGGAGTAATTCGTGAATATGGTGAGCCCGCCGATATCGAAATTCACTGTGAGGCAAAGGACACCGCCGACTGCCGCGGACAGTGCATAGCTCACCTGGCTCAGGTTGCCCATGACGGGTCCCATGATGCCGCCGAAGAACTGGGCCTTCATCTGCCTTTTGCGAAGCTCATCGCTCAGGAACTCGAACTCATCTATAGCGGTCTCCTCGTGGCAGAATACCTTTATGACCTTCTGGCCGGTCATGGTTTCCTCGATATAGCCGTTTACGGCACCCAGGACCTGCTGCTGCTGTGTGAAATATTTCCTGCTCTGCTTTCCTATCAGGCTTCCCACATAGGCCAGGAACGGGGTCGTTACGATAGTTACGACCGCCAGTATCCAGTTCGTCACGAACATCAGCGTGACTGTACCGATCAGCGTGATCGTACCTGAGAATATCTGCACCATGGTGTGGTTGAGCATTTCTCCGACCGCATCCAGGTCATTGGTAAAACGGCTCATGATGTCCCCGTGCGTATGCGTATCGTGATACTTCAGTGGAAGCCTCTGGATCTTGCGGAACAGGTCTTCCCTGATTTTGACCAGGGCGTTCTGGGACACTCTTATCATGATCCTCTGCTGCAGGTAAGTACATATTACACCGAAAATGTATATGCCTGCCATGACCAGTATCCCGAGCATAAGATTGTGTACCTTCTCCTGCGTAGTATAATCAGCCGATACCAGGTTGTTGATGACGGGCCGCAAAATATAGCTTCCTCCAAGGCCCGTCAGGCTGCTGATAAGTACGCAGGCAAGCACGAACAGGATCTTGTACTTGTCCTTCCCGATATAGTCAAGCAGCCGTTTCATCGTGGCCGATGCGTTTTTCGGTTTTCCTCCGGCCATGGCAAAGCGCATTCCCGGAGGCCCGCCACCAGGACCGCCCTGTCTCCGCCTTCCGGCGCCTCCCGGCTTCCCCGCTCCGGGACCGCCGGGCCCCATTCCGCCAGGACCGGCAGCCATCTTTATATTCCCGTACCTGCGCAAAAGGATCTCTTTCCGCTCTTCGCTGATCTCTTTCCTTTTTTCGCCGATCCGGCCCCTGCCGCCGGCAGGGTCTGTCTCAACTCTTTCAACACTGCGGGTTTCTTCCATTGTCCTATCCGTCATGCCGTCACCTTCTTGTCCGTTTGCGAGTAGTAGATCTCCGAATATGCACTGCAGCTCTCCATCAGTTCATCATGAGTGCCCATCCCGACGATTTTTCCGTCATCGAGTACGATGATCTTGTCTGCATCGATCACTGACGATATCCTTTGCGCGATGACTATTTTCGTCATATCCTGGAGCTCATTCTTCAGGCTCTCCCTGATCCTTGACTCGGTAGCAGTGTCGACCGCGCTCGTACTGTCGTCGAGGATCAGTATCTTCGGCTTTTTCAGCAGGGTCCTTGCAATGCACAGCCGCTGCTTCTGCCCGCCGGAGACATTCACGCCGCCCTGTCCGAGCTCTGTATCATACCCTTTCTCGAAAGAAGAGATGAATCCGTGTGCCTGGGCATATTCCGCAAACCTGTACACCTCTTCTTCAGGAGCATCCTCGTCGCCCCATCTGAGGTTTTCCATTATGGTGCCGGAAAACAGCACATTCTTCTGGAGCACGATGCCGACTCCGTTACGGAGGTTTTTCAATGAATACTCCTTTACATTTACATCATCCACCAGGACTTCTCCCTGGTCCGCATCATATAACCTCGGGATCAGCTGGACGAGGGTCGATTTGCCGCTGCCGGTCGAGCCGATGATGCCGACTGTCTCGCCCGGGTTTATAACAAGGTTGATGTCCTCAAGTACCCATTTTTCATTGTTTTTGTAGTATTTGTAATGTACTCCCCTGAATTCGACTTTGCCGTGCTGTACTGTCAGATCCTTCTGCGAAGCATTTTCATCCGTCAGGTCGATTTCAGTGCAGAGGACTTCATTTACACGCCTCACCGATGCAAGGGTCCTCGAACCGTTCAGGATGATCATGGATACCATTACGAGCGATATGAGGATCTGGAAGACATAATTCACGAACGCGGTAAGGTAGCCGGCGGTCATAGTGCCCGCAATGACCTGGTTGCCGCCGAACCAGACGACGGCCAGGGTCGTGAAATTCATTGCGATGGTCATTACAGGTATGGTGAATATAACGACGTTCATTGCGCTCAACGCGCTGTTCTTCAGCTCCGTATTGGCTTTTTTGAATTTCTCCTCCTCGAAGCTCTCCCTGACGAATGATTTTATGACCCTGATATTCGTCAGGTTTTCCTGCGTCACGGTATTGAGCGCGTCCAGTTTCTTCTGCATCAGCGTAAAACGCGGAAAGCCGATTTTCAGGATGATGTAGATCCCGGCAGACAGGAAAGGTATCACGAAAAGTATCGTCAGCGCCAGGTTCGAATTCAGGGCAAAGGCCGCGATGAGCGCGCCGATAAGCATGCCCGGCGATCTCAGCGCCATCCTCAGCAGCATCTGGAGCATGTTCTGTATCTGGGTGATGTCGTTCGTAAGCCTCGTGATTAGAGAACCGGTGTTGTACTGATCGATATTTTTGAAGGAAAACTTCTGGATCTGCCTGAACATGTCTTTCCTCAGATCGTTCGCGAATCCGGTGGACGCCTTGATGGCAAAATAGGCTCCGCCCACACCTCCTGCCATCATTATGAGCGCTGTTACGATCATTGTTATGCCCATCATGATGATGTAACCGATGCCCCGGCCTTCACTTATCCCCTTGTCGATGATGTTCTTCAGCAGGAGGGGCATCACCACTTCGCCGATAACCTCGACTATCATGAGGACCGGCCCGATGATGAACGCTGATAAATATGGTCTCGCATACTTCCAATACCGTCTCATTGCTTTATGTCCTTTCCTTTCCAAGTCTTATCTCTTCCTCCATTTTGTCCAGGTTGTCGTTCAGCTTTTGCAGCAATACAGACAGCGTACGCTTCTCTTCCTCCGTAAACCCGTCAAGGATCTTCTTGTCTGCCATTTCGAAAATCCGCTTGCTTTGCTCCACGACCCTGTTCCCTTTTTCTGTAATGGTTATCTTGTTGAACCGGTTGTCGCCTTCATCCGTGTGCCTGCTGATGAACCCTCTTTTCTCCAGTTTTTTCAGCGCCACTGCCACAGTTGCCGCCGAAACGTCCATGGACCTTGCTATGTCGTTCTGTGAGATCTCGGGTTCATGGAATATCTTCATTAGCAGGCGATGCTGGGCGTGGTATACGCCGGTCTCATCCAGGTAGCTCTGCATGATCTTCCTGTGCTTCAAGGCAAAGCAGATCAGTTGACGGATGATATCTTTATTGCTGGTATTACCTGTGCGGTCTTCGTCCATTTTTGTTTCCTCACCGCCTTTCAACCAATTGCTGCGGCAAATAAAGCCGTTCGATACAACTATGTTTATCCCGTCATTCGTTACCATGCTAATTATTAACTAGCTAACGATTGCTAATTATAGCATTTATATTTTGATAATGTCAATCACGATTTAATATCGATCGCAGGTCGGTTTCGATCCGGTTCCGTATTATGCCGTTTTATGAAAATCTATTGAATGTGGCTGAAACAACCTGTAAAATTTAAGTATCAGCGATGTTCCGGAAGGGGGATATATATGGCAGTAGAATGGACTCCTGATCTGTCGGTCGGTGTCAGGCATATCGACGACCAGCACAAAATCTGGTTCCAGAAGGCAAATGAACTTTTTGAAGCAGGAAAGCAGCAGAAGGCAAAAGAGTACATAAATGAGATGATCGATTTCCTTGATGATTATACGAAGCTGCATTTCAGGGATGAAGAGGCATACATGGAAGAGATCCGCTACCCCGGGCTTGACGAGCAGAAAAAGGCACATGCGATCTTTGTCAATGAACTCGCCAAACTGAAAAAAGATTACAATGAAGGCGGCGGCAACCTCCTGGTCATACTCAATGCAAACAAAATAGTCATCAACTGGCTCACGAACCATATAAGGAGCATGGACAAAAAAATAGGCGAATATGTAAAAACTCTCAAGTGAAAGTCCGCTGTTGAAAGCGCGGCGAGAGAAACTGCGCCGGTCAAGGCCTGGCATGAAGGACTCCGCCGCTATGAGCCAGCCGGAAAAACTCAACCGGTGACACCAGGATCAGAAATTCGTGAAAGCAACGGGGGTTGCGCAACGACGCGTCAACCCCCGTTTTCATTGATAGCGTTTTATATCATTGAGTGGCCCATTTCAAAGATCGGCTCATTTGAACCTTATATGTCGTCCGGTGTATAGGCTCCCGTCACCTCGATCACGTTGCCGATATCATGCCTTCCAGGTATTCGACAATATCCCTCGCCTTTGGCGGGCAGCCTTTTACGTACCTGTCAAATCCCGATGTGCATGAACCGATGCCTGGCGCATTAAGGCGTCTACCCCTGAAGCCCTGGCCGATGTACAGCTTCTCCTCCAGCCTGTTCAGCATGTCCTTCTCACGAAGCCTTTCCAGCGCATGGATAAGGCTTCCGTAACATGCCGAGCAGGCACAGTCCTCTACGATATGCGCCGCAAGCTGCCTCACTCTTCCTGACGGCATTGAGCCCTGCATTATGTCTGGCGTCGTTCCCCTCGATACGTTGATCCTGTTCGATCCTGCCGTCCCGGTTTCCCTGTTCAGGGTGTCACTGTTCAATTCGACTATATCTGCATTTTCCAGGTCTGCCGTACCCACGCCGATACGCTCGGCTATTCCGATATACGGGATCTCATCCACGCTGAAGCCCATGAGATACGCCGCATATGCATCTGTCAGCACCGGATCCTTCCCGGCGAATATCCTGTTCATCCGGACCGGATTGCCGCCTTCTTCAAAGTTGAGGTCCCCGTTCATGCCGTCGACGATTATCAGATCCTGTTTTATGATCTTGTTCAGGTATGCTATGGGTTTGTGCAGGCCCATTGTGTGGAACCGCCTTTTCTCCGAATCTGGTATGCAGCCCTTCATGTTTTTCAGCGCGCAGGTCAATTTGGTCTGGCAGTGCCCTTTCATGACAGGTACGTTTATCAGGTAACCGACTTTCAGCACATGGTCGCAGACGTTTATCCTCATTCCGTCCGTTTCATATGTCCTGCTTCTATCTTTTTGAAGATCTATAAGCGGCACACAGTACTCCCTCGACAAATCCTCGTATCCGCATACCCTGAACGCTTCAGAAGTCCTGTCGCCTACCCACGAGCCTTCCATTATTACTATATTGCTGCGTCCCCTCGATTTCAGGTATTCGATAATCCCCGCCACTATTTCAGGCGAAGTCGTCGCACCTGAGTCCGAAGGTTTGGCGACGACAAGGTTCGGCTTGATGCCGATAAGTGTATCCTTTTTTATTTCTGCTTCAGGCTTTATGGCCTCAAGCAGTTCTTTCACCATTTGCCCGGGTTCGTCTCCATATATGATGCGGATTCCGTTTCTGCCTATCATGTCAATCAGGCTCCTTTATTTAATGCCTTTCGGGAATTTCTCATAAATATATAAGTTCAAGTATGAAAGTACTGTTCGAAAAGCAAATAACCTGCAAATTTGAACTTTGCAGGATTTCAGGCTTGTTTTTTAAGCTTTATATACTCTGAAAATGACGCCGCTCCGAGCTTTCGACGTTTTGCAAGCATTGAAGCCCAAAGAGCATTTCCTTCGTCCTCTTTTATAAACCCTTTTTCCAAAGCTTCTATCAGAATATCTCCGGTGGTTGTGTGTTTCAATCCAACCCTTTTTATATAAATGCCAATATCGCTTAAATTGTTGCTTGCCACGACACCGTCGTAAGTACCCGTTATTTTCATGAGTTCCTGCCCGACTGTCATTTTACCGACAGCGCCGCTTCCAAATATCAGGACAAGATTCATCCTCCGCTATCCCTTCCCTGTTCACCGGATCATCCGATACTCTCCGGTTATTTTGCATTATTATAACAGGTATGACGCCGGATTCAAGCAGTTTCCTTTATTGCCGGCAGCGACCTCCATACGGGTATGAACAGAATGACAGAAATTATCATCACGCCAGAGTCCGCTATCGGCGTGGCCCGTACGATGCCGTGAACACCCTTGAGTTTGTTCATGATGAACTTAAACGGTATATCGTGACCGGGTATTTCCGGGCAGAAAAACAGCCGGCTGCTTCTTTGCCTGCATTCATTTTTCGGGGGGCATGATAATTGGAAACAGCCGGCTGATGTACCTGCATCATGTAAGTATTCGGAATCCGCTTGTTCTGTGCTTGTCCGCTTGCGGACGGTATGAGATAAAAACAACTGTCCCGGCATTTTCGTGCCTGGATCCGCAAGGCTCAATGCGCAGCAGTTCCATTTGCCGCCTTCCTGCTTTTCGGGTTTTCAGCCCACAAACGGTCCGCCACTTCTGCCCAGGCCTTCGCAGCCGATGCCGTTTTCGCGCAGAGTACGTCCACGTCTTCAGGAGCTTCCATGTCGGTTGATTTCGCGCCTGATTCCTTCACCATGGCCGCAAGCATCTCAGGATTGTCGAGCAGCGGGCACGGGCGCAGCATATTGCCGTTGAACGGCTGGCGCCTGCGATAAGCCATGAACAGCGGCGAGCGGAGTGCATCCAGGAGCGGCACGTCATGGATATTGACGTTGGAATAGTGGATAAATGCACACGGCTCTACATCCCCGGCCGCATTTATGTGCAGATAGCGCTTCCCGCCGGCTATACATCCGTCGGCGTATTCGCCGTCATTCCAGAAGTCCATCGCAAATATCGGTTTCGTTTCGCGGATTTCACGGATGCGTTTATACATATACGCTCGTTGTTCAGGAGTGGCTATAAGATCCGGGCGTGCGTCCTTCCCGACGGGCATGTATGTGAAATTCCACGAGAACCGGCATCCACGGTTGATCATATCATCTACGAATCCATCGGAACCGACGCTTTCGGTGTTATACCGGTGGTAACAGGTGGAGTACCCGAACACCAGCCTGTGTCTGCGCATGCGGTCCATGGCTTCTATGACCTTACGGTATGTGCCTTTGCCGCGCCTCATATCGGTAGCTTCCTCGTCACCCTCGATGGAGAACGCCAGTGCGAAATTGGCTACACGCCGCATTTCCTCGCACAGTTCATCATCCACGAGCGTCCCGTTGGTGAAGGCGAAGAAGTAGCAGTCCTGGTGCTCACTGCACAGCCTGATGATATCCTTTTTGCGCACCAGCGGTTCACCGCCCGAGAATATGTAGAAGTAAATGCCCAGATCCTTGCCCTGTCGGCAGATCGAATCAAGCGTCTCATACGACAGGTTGTTCCTGTTCCCGTACTGTGCAGCCCAGCAACCGGTACAATGCAGGTTGCAGGCGCTCGTGGGATCCATCAGGATAGCCCAGGGAACATTGCAGTCATATTTTCCTTCAATCTCCAGCGTGCGCTCATATCCCTGGAAATGAGCGTTGATAACAAAACACTCTACAAACTTGCGTATACATCTTTTATCCACCTCGTCAAACAGTTTCCTGACAAAAGTGTTCCAGACGCTGTTTTCATCCAGTATGGCTTGCCGCACAGAGTCTATCTGGACAGTGTGCAGGTTCCCCTTGTCCAGCTTGCCGGCGATATCGAATATCTTCGGCAGTTTCTCCAAAGGATCGTCTGAAATGATGTAGTTGAGTAACGTGTTGGCTGCAGCTTTTTGAATCTTGTTCATCTTCTGAACCCCCTTAAATAATATTGGACATGATTTCTGCCTAACCTATTTAACTTACCGTCCGGTTAGTTTTAACTAACCGTTCGGTTAAATATACTTAACTAACCATTCATTTAATTTTTCTTAAAAAATGGGTCATTTACCAGGATTGTTGCTTTTCAGCAGGATATCACTTCCTGAAATCAATGATCTGGTCACTATCTGGTAAACACGCAGGAAAGTACTGCGGAGTTTATCGTCATCCAGTGAACTTACGGCTTTGTAATCGTCAAAATAAGCAGCGAAACTTACGATCGGAATGATCGAAAAGAAAAACTTAAACAGCACCATTTCATCCGAGTAGACAAAATCCCGGTCAGCGCTGGATATGGTTTTGAAAATCGGGTTTTCATCGTTGCCGCTCATAAACTTTACAAAACGGAACAATGAATTCTGATGTTTGCCCTTTTTCAGCGATTCGAGCACCAGGATGCGGATAATGTCCTTTTTGGCAATAACGTAATCGACTACGCGCTCGTAAAATTTATAAGAGTTTTGCAGGAAAATGTTTATGGCTTCCTCATCAGTAAAGTGCAGGCGGTCAGGCAGTATATCAAGATGTCCGTCCTTAACCATCTGCACTATGTTCGTCTGAATGAAATCCAGCGTACCCGACACTGCCTCGTCCAGGATGGAATCCACCATGCAGTCCAGGATGTCCTGCTTGTTCGCAAAATAGTAATATATGAGCGCTTTGTTTACATTCGCAGCGCCTGCTATGTCGTTTACGGTAGTCGCATCATAGCCTTTCCGGGAAAAAAGTTCCACAGCCGCATTGATTATTCTTTCCCTGGCTTCGTTTCCAGTGCCTTTCTCCAAAACATTGTCCTCCGACAATTTGATTAACCGGTTGGTTAATTTAGGTTAATATAATATTATAATTATCCATTTCCATTGTCAAGGGATTATGCCCCTGACATTTTACGCAGAAGCATGGGCCGGTCTGCCGCCACAGGCCGGCCTGTGCAGCCTGCCGTCAGAATTTTATGACTTTAGGTTCATCGAAAAATGAATAGAAAACAGCTGCGGCATCTTCAAAATAAAGTACTTCGGTGTTATCATCCTCAGGAGAATACATGTTTTTCAATTCCGGATAATTATCCAGCATATGCTTTTTCGCCTCGAACCTGTCATCCCTGATGAGTTTACCCGACACCCTGAGCCACTTCCCGTCGGCAAAGGCGCATATCTCCGCCTTTGGATTTGCCTGGAGCTGCTTCGATACTTCCTTTGACTTGCCTGTCTGGATGTACAGCTTGCCCTCGAAAATATCCACCGTGCCGAACGGCCTGACTCTCGGCTGATCGCCTTCCACCGTGGCCAGGTAATAGACACCGCATTTTTTCAGAAAATCGTAAACCTCCTGCATTTCAGCTGCCTCCTTCTTTTGCATCTCATTTCTGTAATTCTAATAATACAGGTTTTGTCCGACTTTTTCCATACATTCTCTGCGCACATTTCTTCAATAAATTTTCAGGATCCCTTCCTCGCATGACAGGATGCCCGCAGTCATAACATTACCTTCCGCAATTGCATTGCCGGATTTGAAAACAATCATACTGTCCTCTGCCGCCCTGTGCTGACCGCCAGTTCCATATGAACTGTATCTTCCCCGGAAAGCCCGGCCCGGACCAGGGCCCTGGTGGCAAAATGCACGGAACAGGCATATTACTGATTATACAGACCAATTTTTTCGATAAAGGAGGATCAAACCATGCCGTCCGTCACGATAAATCTGCCGCGCACCACTTTTGTGTCTTCGGCGCTCCCGGACAACAATTTTTCATTTTATCCGCTCCTTTATACAGGCACTGATACGAATTTCGGCAACTGCATCAGCCTGCTGGAAGTCGATCTGCCTGCTTTGCCGGTGCCCACAGTGGACAAGGCAGTACTCCAGCTGTCCGTGATCGTAAAGAGCGGAGAGGCTCCAAGCCCGGTCACGGTGAGCAAAGTGCTGAGTCCGTTCAGCACTGCGACGGTTTCATACAATACTAAGCCTGTTGTTGCCCCGCCTTCATCCCAAGTCAATGTCACAACCGATGACCTGTTCAAAACCGTCGAGATCGATGTGACTTCGATCGTCAATGAATGGCTTGCCGGAACAGGCCCAAATCACGGTATCGCCCTTGCCAATGATGACGGCACAACGATAGTGCAGTTTGCCACCAACAACATCGTTTACGAACCATATTTCCCGAAAATGACACTGACCTGGTCGGAAACGCCTGTTGATGAGACAAATTTCGGATACGCTCAGCTGGCCCATGTAATAAAGCAGCTTATAACCCTCTACCCCGGAAATACATTTACCGTCTATACACGGGGATTTTCGGGCGTATCGGTGACCGGCACTCCCGTTGAACTGTTCAGGTCATCATCAGGGACCTACGGGACTTTATTCATACTGGGTGACGCAGAAGAATATGCAGCGATCCCGCTGAATACCATAGCAGCGATCCGGCCTGGTGAAGGCTCTGTATATAATCCTGCCATAACGTATCTCACGCCGCAGGATCCTGTACCAGGTTTCGATACCAACCTGCTGAGCGCTTACCACGAATATATCCCCGTTTCAACAGAAGTCGAGCTGTACATGGGAACCGTCCTGACTGCATCGGGAATGGTCTACAGGAATGAATACGGCATTATCGTACTGGCCAATGAAGATGGCAGCAATCCTTTGTTCGTACCGGTATATAACATCAATATAGTTGTACCGAAATCCGCATCCAAAACTGCATCCGTCAGCGAAGTAAAAATCGGAACGACCAATGTTGCCGTGGAAATAAAAAAGAAGTGATAAAGAAGCAGTGATTAAGAAACAGTGATTAAGAAGCAGTGATAAAAAAGCAGTGACCAAAACACCCGCTGCAGCAAAATACCCGAAAGCGGAGATGGGATGGAGTTACAGCATCCATCTCCGCTTTCGGGTTGCTATTATGTCGCCTGGACAGGCAGCCTTCATTACCTGGATAACCCTCTCCTTGCGACTTCTCTCGTGCCTTCCCGGAAATCGTCCAGCGTCCCGCACTTGTCCACGCCGTTGGAAGTCCACGCGAAGCCGCCGTTCCATCCGTTTTCATAGAGCAGGGTATAGCAGCCTGACCCGGATATATCCCTTGAACCTTTCGTTGCCGATGTCATACCCACGGCCGGGAATTCGCCTATGACCACAGGTTTGGATACATCCACCCCGAACTCCGCCGGGGTCCTGTCAAACGGCAGGCCGAAATGCGGCGCCATCCATTCGTAAAAATGCGGGGAGTAATAATCGAGGCGGGCATCCGGATCGCCACAAAAGCTCTGCAGGTACGCATCCGACCCGAAATCCCCTGCGTACTTTGACGAATTGTATTTGACCATGGCAAAACCAATAGTTACTAAGATATCACTGTTCTTGTGTATCGCGGCGGCCTCTTTTGCAAAGAGGGCGCAGATCCTGGACCATTCGAACTGCCCGCAGTCTTCGTTCTCATGTATCCAGTCCGGTTCATTGCAGAGATCGATGCTGAACAGGCTGTCGTAATGGCCGAACTTCCTGCACAGGGGAACAACGAAATTGTCCACATATGCATCCATCGCGTCTTCATTGCACAGCATGGCCCTCCAGGACCTGTAAGTGCTTGAGGGAGCGTCCGAATGCTTGAAATGGTCGAAGCTCATGATCGTCGCCATCAGGTATATCCCGTTCTCTTCGGCGATCCCGAGCAGCGTTTCAAGATCATCCCAGTATTTTTCTGAAACAGCTGTCACAAATCCGTTATCGTCGATCGTGAATCCCACATTGCCGTTGCAGGATATCCACACGCGGCTGGCATTGATGCCGCTCTCCCGGAGTTCTGCGAAGTGTGTCCTCCAGAAGGACTCATTGAAATTCCCGCCGATATCGTTCCAGTTATTCCACGGAGTGTTGACACCGTTCAGGAAAATGGCCCTGTCGCCGGCCACAAACTCCGAACCTCTGATACGTATACGTCTTCCGGCCATGGTGGTCATCCCTCCTGTATGATTCTCACATATATTACGCTACAGGATGTGACAGGAAGTGTCAACCCTTTTTATACTGACCCGTTTCATGCCCATGGAATCACAGCCTGCGGTCTTTCACCGGGATTCCCGGCATGCCGGGCTGTTCATGGCCCCGATGTATGCATCATGCTCCTGCAGCATGGCGGCACGGGCGGGACATCGGAACCGTTCCACTGACTATCTTTTAGCACTGTTTTATCCCGCCGCCCTGTGGTATCATTTAGTTGGATGTGGAGAGGCCCTTCCGTATCTTATATAGCATGGCAAAGGAAGTGTAAAGATGAGCTTCAGTATTGACGCCGCTACGATGAAAGCTTTGCATAAAGCTCAGAAAAATGAGATTACCGAGTACCATATCTATTCAAAACTGTCCTCGCTGATCAAAAACAAACACAACAGCCGGGTGCTGAAGCAGATCGCCGGGGATGAACGCCGCCACCACGACGAACTGGAAGCATTTACCGGAACGGATAAGAAGCCGAATATCCTGAAAGTTTACTTTTATACACTTATTTCAATTATTTTCGGCATCACTTTCGGCATAAAACTCATGGAAAAGGGGGAAAAAGGCGCAGAGAAACTGTACCGGGAACTGGGCAAAAGTATCGAGGACTTCCGGAGGATATCCAGGGAAGAAGACAAGCACGAAAAGGAACTGGTCGGGATCATAGAGGAAGAAAGGCTCCAGTTCGTCGGTTCGATGGTCCTCGGGCTGAATGACGCCCTGGTGGAACTCACCGGTACACTGGCAGGCCTCACATTTGCCCTTAAGGACACGCGGCTCATAGCCCTTGCCGGCTTGATCACCGGCATAGCAGCGTCGCTCTCCATGGCGGCGTCGGAATACCTTTCGACCAGGGCCGAACAGGAAAGCA
>Ga0209608_1002109_pt1 | contig 14700 bp, 16 predicted proteins | sample AD_UKC130_MetaG_FD_184428 | JGI IMG/M metagenome (GOLD analysis project Ga0209608, IMG submission 184428) | Active sludge microbial communities of municipal wastewater-treating anaerobic digesters from Canada - AD_UKC130_MetaG (SPAdes) (version 2) | ecosystem: Engineered > Bioreactor > Anaerobic... | reverse complement strand
GGCGGTTCGCCAAGTCCATTGATTGCTGTCGGCCACCACGGCGCGATCCTGCTCATCCTGCCAGGTCCATCCCAGTTTGGCCAAAAGCGTGCTTCGCAAGACGGTTGTCATAGTTCCTCCAAGATTGTTGGTGTCGCGAGATGAAAGCTCGGCGTTCTTCCCACATATCAGGCCACAATGGGGCGAAGGGCCAAACCGTCAAAAGTGATTTCCCCTCGCCACAGCCCATAACCTTGCCGGGCCATGTCATCCCGCTGATAGGTGAGTCGCAAGATGCGGGCATTGTCGCCCAAGTCGAACGATGCGCGGTCGAATAGCTCTTTGATCCGATTGATGGTCGAGCGAAGTTTCTCGAACGAGTTATGCCAGACCTCCACGGTGACGCGGACCCGTTCGGCTACTTCCGCACGAGAGGTGAGCCAAACCCGATCTTCGCCAGCGGCCGTGATTTCGGCCCGCGGCACCTGGGCCACATCCGACCAATTGGTCCACACATAGTTGACAGGAAGCAGCGCGGCCAAGGTGGGGTCATCTTGCCAGCGGGTGCGCAGGGCCTGTTCCAAGGTGATCATGGTCGTAGGTCCTCCTTGGGAGAAAAACGGTTCAACATGGCATTTACGTGGGATGGTTTGCCGGTGCGGGCGAGACGTAGAAAACGGTGGGATGGCCAAGGAGTGCCGGACGCTCGACTTTCAAGACACTGTAGTACTGACCATCATCGGTCTTAAGTCGGTAGCGGCCCTGGGGGCCATCCCAAAGAACCAGAACCCGATACACAGGCAAGCGATCGGTGCCGGTCTCCGATCGGTCACAGTGACAGGAAACGAACTCCGCCGGCACGCCCGCAGCCGCCGTGGTCCAGCGGGGAATTGCCTCGCCGCTGGCGCCTTGTGTGATCTCGGCGCGTTCTACGTCAACAGTCCGCCCAGTGGAAAACGCCGCCGACCAATCGCGGGTCCAGGCGATGATCCGCCCACTGGCGGTGGGAGAGACGACCAGGACGGTCCAACGGCGCTGGGCGCCATCGACCAGGTGATCACCGGGGCGCACGCCACCCGGCACGGCTTGCTCCGGGAGGTGCCAAACCATGTCGGCTCCCGACCAACCGTCATCGCGGTCCTCGCGGCGTGGGGGGACGGCCCGCCGGAAGGCTCCCTGGACGGTCATTCCGCGGTTTTGCCCCCGGCGAATGTGGGTGATGGTTTCAAGTCGATCGGCAAATTGGGAAAGGTCGTCGGCAATCAAATCTGTGCGCATGGTGTGTGTCCTCACGTAAGTCCCAAGGAGCGTATTTCACAAGGCGTCTCGGCAGCAAGTTGTCGGTCACACCAGTTGACGACCTCGATGAGCCGCCCCAAATATTCGGTCCAAGAGACCCGCTGCCCGTCAAGCTCGTAGCTCGGCTTGGGCTGGGCCGTAATCTGCTGGATAAGCTCCAGCGTTTGACTGCGGATGAGCTGGATCACATCTCGATCATCAGCCATGGGGAGTTCCTCCTTTGCTATGCTGGGAAGACTTGACCACGTGTGTCGGATCTAGATCGCTTTGACCCGAAAGCGGACGACAATGACCTGCCCCGTCTGTGGTGTCAGGCGATATGTGATTCGGTAATGGGACCCCGCTGTGGGAAAGGCCGGGGCCTGCGAGACGTCAATCACGTGGCGGAAGTTGTACCCCACGTCATCCACGTCCCAAAGGCCGCCCTTCTGTAAGGTGGCAAAGAGGACATCACTTGGGTTGAGCGCCACGGCGGTGTGGCCGTCAATCGGTGTCGTCTCGGTCATGTCATCAAGGTGCTCAGCCACGGTGTACTCGACAGACGCAATTTGAGATGGCGTGACGGGTTGGCCATCGTAGTCCAAAACGCGGGCGAGGAACGCTGCCGTGGCATTTTGGAAGACGACGCCATAAATTTCAGCGGCGGACACGTTTGGCTCCTGTTTCTGGTGAAGAAGATATCAACGAGGGATGCGGACCTGGCCGAGGGCAAGGCGGGCGTGAACCGATCCCGCTTGGTTCCCCGCGTGAAAGCCCATACCAGCCACAGCCCCCGCCGTGATCACGGACCCGGTGACACCGAGGAAGGCCTCTGCCGGTGGCGGTTCCGGTGGCTGGGGATAGACGATTGGGGGATGGTCAGCCCAGGTGGGATCACCGTAGGCCGTCAAGTCGAAGCCATTGCCCGAGTGATCCTGGTCGTTATTCCCAAAGGGTCCGCCCAAAGGCCAGTAGGCAATCAAATCTTGCGAACGAACCAATAGAGGCGAATAACCTGCGGCCAATTGGGCGAGGTCGGAATCACCGAGGGCCCCTTGCCAGATGGCGGCCTCGGCCACGGCACCGCCAAAATAGGCTAACCATCCACCCAGTCGTTCCCATGCGCCGATCAGCATGCGATCCACGGAGGCCACGTTCAGCACAGTCGTGTCCAACGCGCCGGGAACGCCGTTGAGATAGACACGTCGGGCATTTGACTCCGAAAACACCCCCGCCACATGTTGCCACTGATTAAGGGCGTAACTGCCGGTGCTGCGGGCAATGGCGAAGGTGTTCTGCGAGGCCGTGACGGCGGCCACACGCATCCCGTCGGGTCCCCGTATTTGCAGAAACCAGCCGGTGCTGTTATCGCTGGATCGGGCAAGGGCAAGGACCTCCTCGTAGGCCGTGTTCCGCTGAGGATAGACCCAAGCGGCTAGGGTGAGCGGCAACGTCAGGCCCGTCCCATCGACCCGCCGCAAAAACTGACTGGTTCCATTGAACAACCGTGCCATGGGGTAGCCTCGTAATGTGTTGGCGTGGATCGGGCATCAACGCTTTCACTTTCTTATCCGCTACAGCGGACAACGTAACGAGGATCGAGAACTGCCGCGGTCCCCCGCTCGCTGGCCTTGAAACGGACGACGATGTCCTGGGTAAAATCGGCCTCGCTTCCCGGCGCTGATTGCGTCACCGTCAGCGGCCAATTTTCCATGTAGGCAAAGGCCCGGGCAAAATCACCGATCAGCCACCATGTCTTGGCGACTTCCGCACTGACTCCCGATGCCACGATCCGTTGGTAGAGCAACTGGCTATCCCAGACGCGGTAATCCGACAGCGGATTGGCAAACGTGGTGGCCGTGGCCGAACCGTCTGGTGCGAAGGAGATCGCCGTGGCGTGGAAGACCCGTCGGGCTGTGTGCCGCAGGGCACTGGGAACCAACACCGTGTTTGGCCGGATGAGAATGGGTTCGCCGGTCAACGGGTCGGTCATCTCTGAAAACAACTGTTCGGCCCGATCGACACTGGTCCAGTCCTCCAGCGGATTGTTGGCGAGAACGTTGACCCAGGGGCCGCCCGATCCCGCGGCATAATAGGTGTTGTACGCAACACCGTTTTCCCGGTAGGTGTTCACAGCACCGATGATGACATCGAGAATCCGCTTTTCTTTGAGGCGACCGAGTGTCTCGCCCACTTCTGCGGCTTGGCGGAGGACGATATGGGTCCGATCAAAGAAGATCGCTTCCCGGGTGACCGCCACGATCAGGCCGTGCTTGGTTGTGGAGGGCGTCTCGACGTAGCGCTCGCTGAAGCCGACGTGAGGATACGGCATGCCGGGAAGGACTTCCGTCATCGTTTCCGGGATGCCGGACGTGCCGGGGATTTTTTCTCCGTCCAGCCGCGTGGGGATGGTCCGCACCAAGCGGGAGGCCACAAACGCCTCATGGCGGTAGGTTTCCAAAATCTGGGCGTAGATGATCTGTCCCGTCACGTTGAGGAACGCCGTCACGTCCACGGCGTCACCGGCCTCCATGATGGAGACAGGCGAGGACTGCCGGGGATCGAGGGCCTTGACCCACTGGCGGCCTTCGGGAATGAGGGACTCGGCCAGATCACGGAGACTGAAGTCATCGGGCCGGAGATGCTTCTTCTCCAAGGCCTCGCTGAGATGATGGATCGTCTTCTCGGCACCGTCCAATTCGTAGCGCCGACGCAGTTCACGATAGGAAATCGCAGGCATGATTTACCCCTGATCAAAGAACCAAATGGGTGGATCCTCAAATACCAAGAAGCTACACGTTTGAAGCCTATCCCAAATTTCCCTCTCCCCCTGGGAGAGGGTTGGGGTGAGGGCAAGCGACCGTCGGAGTCGATCGAGAAACCGGCAGCGATTCGAGCCACCCTCACCCCAGGCCCTACTCCCGCCGAACGGGAGAGGGGAGGTTGTGGGATAAGCTCTTAGGTGGTTGCGGTTGTGCCTTTAACACCACCAGCCATGACGGTCGAGCAAATGGCGACCCACACCGTATGACCGTCCATCGAACGGCGTGCGACTCGACCGATAGCCAATTGGGAACTGGTGACTTTCACCAGGCGTTGGTTTTCGAGGACCGTTCCGGCGTCGTTCTCATCGACGCCAACCCAATCACCCAGGTCAAACGAACCGCCGGGCGTGGTGAACTCGAATACCCCAGCGGTGGCCACCCGGATGGGACTACTCTCACCGGCGGGACTGGCCTGCATCGCCACGCCCAAGAACTTGGAGGCGAACAACTGCTGATTGGCCGCCTCGGTCCCCTGGTCGGGCTGGAGCGACGCCGGTTTGGCGTCGTCGCCGTCCCAAAACAGCAAATCGCCCAATTCGATATTGCTGTCCGCATCCACCGTAGCGACCACGGGTTGCGTGTCGCCGTAACGCCATCGCATCACATGAGCCATAAAAATCTCCTTTCACTCGGTAAACGTGTTGAAGGTCAACAGTGGCCCAGGCCACGTCGCTGCTTCCTCAAGTGCCATCTCCGGCAGAGACGGGCAGAGGGGCTTCGCAGTCGTGTAAAGAGTCAAACCTGGTTGAAGATCGGTACGTTTGGCGCCGAGTAATGCTCGGCCGGTCTTTTCTCCCATTTACTTCCATGAGGCACCTCGGCCGGTGATCGCTGCCACAAAGGCGGCGGTATTGGGACATTCGCACACCCCAAGGGGGTCTCGACTTGTTGGGCGGCTAGACTGCCACGTTTGATGGGACGTCTGCGGACGCGCCAGGTTGGCCAACTCGGCCAGGAGCTGCCGCCGTCGCGAGTCATCTGTTTCCGAGATGAGGATTTCCCAGAGCCGTGGTCCCATCTTCTGCTCGCCCTCCGAGGCCGTTTCATCCGGCGGGAGCAAATGCCACTCTCGGATGTGGCGGCGCAGCGCCAATTCACCCCGCAAGCGGGCCAACTCCAGCATTTCGGGAGGCTCACCGCCGTCCCCATGAGCCGCGGCTTGGGTGCTCTCGGACGACGCGGGGGACTTGGCCTCGAAAAGGCCTGAGGTCGTCGCGGGGTCGGCCACGAGATCGACGCTCAAGACGCGATGAATCTCCGTGACAACCGGGATTTGACCTTGGTGTTCTACTCGGGCAAGGACATTGTGGGATAGCCCAACGTTGTGGGGGGCGTGCTCGGCATCCCAAGCAAGTCGCTCGGCCAGGTCGTGTTTGGGGTTGAAGTGGAGATCGGCAAAGAGGCCTTCTCCATCTCGATACCGCACCGTACGGAGAAATCCCAAGCGATCGCGGTAATCGCGGGGGGCTGCGGCGTCGCCACGCGGATGATTGATGTTGACCCTGGCCCCTTCGTACAGCGGTAAGGCCTGGCGAAGGGCTTGCTCGCTGTAGCGGCGTCCGTTGCGGGAGATAAGGCCCAAGACCTTGACCCCGTAAATGACCCCGTTGTGGGCATCCACCTTCATGGGACAGTCGCCCCATCCAAGATACTCGCAAATGTGAGTGTGGCTCATCGTTGGACCTCTTTAAGACACGAAAACGAGAGAAAATCTGTGACAACGGTTTTTACGGGTTCCTTTGTTCTCCTCTGATGCTTTCATCCATCGGGGAATCGTTTGTGGTGTTAGGTTCCAAGCTATGACGGAGGGCGAGGGTTTCGCGGGAGAGGGCACCACAGCGGAAGAGGATGGCATCGGCCTGGGCCTCCCTGAGGCGATCGCGGACCACTAACGATGGCGGCACAGCCTTGATGGTGACCTGCTGGAGGACATCGACTGGGAGCAACCCGGCGTGGGCCGCCGTTTGCAAAGCCCGCTCCAGAACGACGTGATCTTCCTCGATCATCTCGGCCTGAAGTCGTTGGAACATCTTGACGGCGGGACCTTCCGCCACCAGGGTGGAGGCGTAATTGGCGTTGCTGGCATCACTGGTAAGCATGAACTCCGGCATGACGAGGCGGCTGGCCACTGCCCGCAATTCGGCTTGGAGAAGTGTGACATAGCGGGCGGCATCGATGGCGGCCACGGGAAACTCGTATTCCACTCCCGCGGTGGCGTCGAGAATGGTTCCCGGGGCAAAACGTTGCACCGAGGTGTAACCGGTGCTGGCGGACGGCTCGCCCGGAACCGGCGGGGCGGCATCGTGGAGAAAGCGTTCCACGCTGCTGCGTCCGCCCGTATGTTTGCGAATCAGGGCAACGGCCGACTGGAGCCCGGCCACGGTGCTCATGTTTCTCAGCAGTTTCTCCGCCCGGCGAAGGTTCTTCCTCACCGGATAAAACAGCGGCAGACCGCGTTTGACGTTGGCATCGACGTTGGCCTTGCGATGTTGCATCTGGTCGGCGGGGACCCATTGTTCGCAAACCCAGTAACCGTGAACGGTTTCTACGTCACTTGGATCAGTAGCAATACCGAAGCTGTGCTCAGGCCGCTGACTGTATTGGGTCGGCGTGCGGATATCCTCTGGATTGATGAAACGAACGCGCAGGATACCGTCATCGCCGGGGAAAAAGCGGAGAAATGCCTCACCGTCGCGGTCTTTGCGACGCATAATTTCCTGCTGTCGTGCGTGCCAGCGGTTTTCGCGGAGGAATCGATCGAGGACCGCCTCTGCTTGGGCGAGGATGGACTTCGGCACACGACACCCCGGTCGCGGCATCACTTGGTAGCGGTGGCCGGTGCCCACCACGTAACTGATTCGGTTTTCGTGGCCGTTAATGGCAAACTCGTTTTCCACGGCCAGTTGACGGCATTCGCTGCGGATGTGGTCCAGTTCCGTCTCCGTCTGGAAAGGAACACTCGTACTTCGGCAGCCCAGCGGCCACCAAAGGCGACGGCCTTCCAGGTCCCAGTCTTCGGGATCGTGGAAGATTTCGGCCAAACGAACGACACAGGCGGGGGCCTTACCCTCGTGCCGGACATACGGCAGCATGGTTCTTCCTTTCTTCTTTTACTGACCGTCGTGATGGCTCGAACAGGAAACAACCAAGGCAATCGCTACGATCACCAGACAACCATCCGCTGCGTGGAGGAGAGGTCGGGGGCCGGTCGCGCGAGTTCGCCAACGAGGCGAATTGCCATTTCCAAGGCGTCGGGGCCATCGTCGTGGTCACCAATGGGAAAGGTGCGGAGCTGTTCGACCAGGAGTCGAGCACCGGGCGAGCCTTGCCGGAAGCGAAGTGTTCGCCGCGCGAGAAGCGGCCCCAAACGACGAATCCGCACCAGTTTGTTGACATGGTTGCGGATTAACCAGGGTGAAAACCCCATGAGCCCACGGCGACGAAACTCCGCTTCCAGCGGCTCGGCAAGGAGTTCTTGAAACTGGTTGGCCTCCACGCCAAAGGCCTGGACCCGCCAGCGGAGACACCACTCGGCGGCATCGGTGACCATTTGGGCAATTGGGCGACGGGCCAGGTCCGCATCCACGTACATCTGGCCCTGAGCATCAACTCCCAGAAAGACCAACGCCGAGTAATCACCACGCTTGGCGTCGGTCCCCTTACTGGGATCAAGGACGGCAACTCGCAGTTTTAGATTGCGCGGAGTCGTTTCGTACCAAATTTCTTCGTTGAAGTATTCGTCGGGCCATTCGCACAATTCTGGCGAGACCGGAGCGTTTTGTTTTTCTCTGGCGAAGGCCGCCCATCCGATCTCAGCCCGCAAGCACATCAGGGTGTAAAGGTCTTCTCGCTCCGGCCAAAGGACGACCGCATCGGCTTCCATTTCCCGACGGTGCTGGAGGAAGAAATGACGGGCCTCATGGACCGCCTGGGGCCGATCGGCGTCGCAGTAGATTTCTTGCCAGCGATCCCAAAGGTCCATTCGCCGCGGAAAGCGTTCAATGGCGCGAAAGATCAGCGTCTGCCAACCGGCGGTTCGGGATAACTCCATGGCCAGGGCGTCGTAGTGCAAGGCCGTAGCGAGGTGAACGACGTTGGTGATCGGGCTGCCCGCGGCCATCAACGTGCCGTGGAACCAGGTCCGTGAATGTTCCCGCAAGCGGCTAGACGTCATGTGTCCGTCGTTTTGAATGTCATCGGCGATGATCAGGCTGGGGCGATCGGCGCGTTGTCGTCGTCCCCGCAAGCGTTGGCCGGTGCCGAAGGCCTCAATGGCGGCCCCTGACGGAAGGACAACCTTTTCTGCCCGCCAGACCGTGCCTTTCCGCCTGATCGGTCCGTATCGTGCGCAAAGCTGAGGGTTGTCCAGCAGTTCGGCCTTGATGTTTTCCAAATGGGCACGCGCTTGATGCCGAGTATCGGAGACCAACCAGATGTAGCTTTCTTTGCCTTCCAACAAACACCATAGGGGATAGGCCAAGGAAACCAATGTCGATTTGGCAGACCCCCGCGGCCCTAGGACATTGAGCTTCATCCCGCGGTGCGCGACGGCCTTTTCCAAATGGCGGGCAACGACCCGATGCATGCGCGAAGGTGGCAACCGGAAGTGTTGCGGCAGGTATTCTCGGGCCCAATCGAGGAATCGTTGATCTTCACAGGGCGAATGGTGCAGCCGCCGGGTCCGGCCGTGCAAGCTTGCCAGGGAGGATTGTAACAAGGTGAGCATCCCCGCGGCCTGCGGCTGGTTAAGAACCAGGTCACTCTCGGCAAATGTGTTCCGCGGCATCTTGGGCGTCCTTTCATTCGTCCGAAGGGTCAGTGCGATTGACGGCCACAGAGGGAGGGACATCCCATTCCCGACCCAGGCGTTCCAAGCGGCGGAGAATCTTTTTCCGGTGGGCGGCGATGGGGACTTCTTCCACGATGATGCGGGCAAACTCTGAGACCAGGGTTCGAATTTGCTCCAATGTCACGGCATGGGGGGAACGAGCGGCGTAGTCTTCCGGGTTGAGGCGTTCCAGCGCCCAGGCCGCGGCACGCCAGTACTGTTCTTTGCGGGCAGCTGCCGCGATGTTTTGCATAAAGAGGATTTGCGCCTTGCTCTCGGCCTTGTGTAGGGCCTCGGCAAAGGCGGGATCACGTTCGGCGGTGCGGCGAATCGTGGAGGGTGAACATCCCACATAACGGGCCGCTGTGCGACGACTACAACCCACACTGAGGATTGCCAAAATTTCCCGTTTGCGGAATTCGTCCAAACCGCGACGCGCTGTCTCTTGTCCCTGGGTTTCCGTCACAACTGTTTCCTTCCGCCAAGAGTCTTAGGTCGTTTCCGCGGTTCCTGATCCTCTGGAACGGCTTCGCCATTACGCGGCGGTGGGCTGTCGGTACGAGGCATGGCCGATGAACTCAAAGGACATGACCGCACGACCGAAGGAACCACGGTATTGCGGCAGGTTTCGTCCACCACCGCGCGAGCCCCATTTGCGGAGGGAACGCAGTCGCCATTGGGGCGAACGAGCAAGATGGGCAATCATGGCGGGATGTGAAGTCGTGATTCCCACACGTTGCCCCCGCTTTCGATAGTAACGTGCCATCGCTTCGAGAAATGCCGAGCCGATCCCCATCCCTTGATATTCCGGGAGGACAACCAAACGACTGATGCGGCGGTAGTGCCGCCGACCGATCTGGGAAGCCACGGCACAGAAGGCCACGGCTTCGCCATCCCATAGGGCCAGATAGGATTCGGCGGCCGAGGGGAGACTGCCGCTTAGATAGTGATGACGGCGATAGGCCCGCCACGCTTCACGCCGGCAAGGAACGACTGCCAAGGTGATTTCCGGGCGCCGAAAGGATCGCCGAGAAAACTCCCGCGTGGCCATATCGATGACCCAATCCGGGGTGAGCCAGTCGGCCACATCGTAGTGACAGGTAACGGCCACAAATCGGCAGGGAAGTGTCCCCTTTCGAAGCCGTTTGGCTAAGCCCGCGGCAATGGCTCGGGCCACGTGGCGATCAACGACGCTCGTGAATTCGTCACAGACGACAAGCGGCCGGCTGCGATCGGCTGTGGGTGGGAGAAGGACGTGCCAAGGCTGTGCATCTTCGACCGGACCCGATTGAAGGGCCTCGGCAAAAGCGCGGGCCAAATCACAGCGGGCCTGTTCTCCGTTGCTGAGGACCCGGTACGGCCGCAACCACGCTGGGGGCGAACTGAAGCCCACGGCCGTCAAAAGCCCCACGATCTCCTTGATAGGCCATTGGCCAAAGGCATCGACGATGGCTTGGTCATCGGGCCAGGTGAAAGTACGGCTGACGCGATCGCCAAATAGCAGGCGGGCGAGGGTCGATTTGCCACTTCCCGACGGCCCGACGATCAAGCCCAGTTGCCAGTCCTCGGTTTGTTGGGGAATCTCGACGGCAATCCGCTCGCGGGTCACTTTTTCCAGGGGAAGATCAAACATCCCGGCGACCTGCATGACGCGGAAGGACCGATCGAGCGGCGTTTCGAGAACCACTTCGACGACGTGCTTTTTCATGGGTGACTCGCAATTTAAGGCGGACGTAGCAAATCGGCAGTGGCTTAGAGCGTCAGGAGGCGACAGGTGTAGCCCTCAGCGGAAAGCCGTTCAAACAGCCTCCGCTGGTCGTCCTCATCGCGGCATTCCACTAGGACTTGGAATAACTCCGGGACGGGATCGACGGCACTCGTTTCCGTCTCCGGTGGCGACTCCTGTGGTGGGTTGTCGGCAGCCTGCGTTGTTTCGGCAAGGAGCTGTTGGAGAACAGGGCTTTCAAATTCGATGTCACGGGCAAGTTGGGCAAGGGCGTCGTGGTCTTGTTCGGCCAGACCGGCCAGGGGATCGAGAAGAGCGAGTAGCTTGTTGGCCTCGGCCTCGGAGACATCGAGGACAAGCACGGGAACAATGGCGTCCGGCGTCGTCTCGGCGCGGAGGTGGCCGTCGATCAATTCAAGGGTACCATCGGGGAGTTCGCGGGCTAACAGGGCATCGGCGTAACCGATTTCGGCGAGGATGCCGCGCAAAGCATGCTGCTGCTTGGCCGGATGAACACGCCAGTTTCGGGGATTGGGGCGCAATTGGCGGGCGGGAATACGCCGCAATTCCTTGATTCGATCACGGATGTGCATGGGACCTACCTTAGCTGTTTCTGTGGCTTATCCTGGCGAAGTGGTCTGTTCTTTTCCGTCACAGTTCACTTTCACCGAAACGGGTTTCGAGGGTTTGCAGCCGGGTTTCCCAAAGGGCCTCGCTTGTCGCCCGATGGTGTTCTGCCTGGACGAGTTCATCCATCTTCTCAGCCATGGCGGCGAGGCGACTTTCCAGGTTTTCCAACCTGGTTAAGGCCACGGCCAGTCGGGCATGGACCTTCAACATCCAGGGAAGGAGGATGAGGATACTGGTGCTAAGGAATGCGCCGAGCACACCCCAGTCAATGGGCGTCATTGTCTTCTCCTTTACTGAGTGACGATGTTAGGGTTTGATGGAACGTTTTCTTCTGCGCGGTGGCTGGTGCGGAGACGGCGTTCCAAGAGCCTCACCGCCAGTCGTGCGGCAAAGGCCAGGGCAAGCGAAGGAGGGCCGGTCCAACCCAGGGCAGTGAGCACGGCCGACAAGAGGGCGCTTGCCCAGGAGGGCCCCCGATCCCTCAGCAGGTCAGCCGCTGTTTCGCGGATGACGGCCCGAATGTTTTCCCGCCCGACCACTTCTTCTGCCTTTTCCACCCGCTGACGCAGGTCGCTGACCACGCCAAGCGTCGTTTCAAGATGGCGAAGGCGCTCGCTGAGGCTCCGCTGGCCGGATTCGGCGGCCTCGACCTTTCCTTGAAGGCCCTCTAGCCGATCGCGTAATCGACTCAAAAGGGAATCTCCTGAGGACGACCCTGGCGGTAGGGGATCGTGAGGATTTCCTGGCGGGTCCTGCGGAGGATTTGATGGGACAGGCGGTACGGCGGGACCGAGAACCGGCACCTGCTCCTCGCGGGGAGCGAAAAAGTTGCGAAGAAAGGCTCGAATCCGCCCGCAGTAAGTGCCCACGGTGCGATAACCATCTGTGCCCCAGACGATGGCCACCAAACGTCCTTGAGCATCCACGATGGGCCCACCCGAATCACCATCTTGCGCTGCACCTGTGATCTGGAGGGTTTCCCGATTCCCTGAGACATTTGTGCTGACATAGCCGAGGACCTGGCCCATGGCGGCATGGAGGCGACCCGTCCGGCCGTAACCCGCCCAGGCCACGGTTTGGCCTGGGGAGGGATGCGTGTCGGCCAGGGCAATGGGCTGGGTCTGCGGGGCGGCGATACCGACGAGGGCCAAGTCGGCCAGCGAGTCGCGGGCAAAGACGCGGCCTTCGAATACCTGTCCGCTGGAGCTAGGCAGAACCACCCTGACCTGGCCGACGCCTTCGCGGAAGAGATGATCGCAGGTTAGAACCCAACCCCAGCGATCATCCCGGGCAATGAGGACGCCGGAGCCGTACACGATGGCCCCACCGGGGAGATGATTCTCCAGCCGGGCGGTGGCTCTTGACAGCGGTTCGGGGATCGGCTGGGAAACCGAAAGCCCACCCGCAGGGGGCGTGGTATCGCTGGCCTTGCCTGCTGCACCGGGGCCATAACAGTAACCGCCGGGACACGAGGATTGGCCCTGGGTCGCTCTTCCCGTCAAAACAAAGATGAGAAGAAAGACACCGACGAGTGTCAGCAGTCGTAGCCATCGCGGGGGTTCGGCGGAGGAGGGCTGCGGCTCCGGGGTGGGTTGGGCCACGTCATCAGGGATGAGTGTGAGCCGATAACGATAGAAGGGGCTGCGGGCGAGGTCGGCCGGTTCGGTCAATTCGTCGGCCAATTGAGGAACGGGGTCCACACCACCGCCGAGCCGCGTGGCCATCACACAGGCTTGGCTGCAAATGGGACCCAGCGTGTCCATGGCGGAATCATCCGTTTTGGGTGACATGATGAGTCTTATCCCCGGGATGTGGCGGAGGGCCACGCGGAGAAAATTCCGGTAGCCGTAGCGTGTTCCCGCGAATTGCAGCATGGCCTGCACCGTCTGGCGGCGGTCGAATTCTGGCCAGCGGTTGTCCGGATCGGCGAGAAAGACATCGATTTGCCCTGGGAATTGTTCGACTTGGCTGGCCAACGTGACGACACGACCGCCGGAACGTCCCCGCACTTCGAGGCAGCAGAGGGTCTCCCCCCACCAACCGGCCAAAGCAGCGTGGGAATGCTCCCCCCGACCCGCAGCGGCAATCAGACCGCGGCGCCGAAAGAGGAGTAAATCGCCGTCGCGAATCCAGTCCTGGGCTTGGTGTAGCGGCACGAGGTAACGAAATTGGGTCATCAGGCGGCCCTCCGTTGAACATCGGGGGTAACAGAGTCACCGGGCCTGTCGCCCCGCAGAGGCATCACTTCTGGGTTTGAGCCTATCCCAAAAAGTCCCCCTCTCCCTTCGGGAGAGGGTTGGGGTGAGGGCAAGCGAACGTCGGAATCGATTGAGAAAACCGGCACCAATTCGAGCCACCCTCACCCCCGACCCCTCTCCCGCCAAACGGGCGAGGGGAGATTATGGGATGGACTCTCATCTGCCCAAAAGGCCTCGTCGGACCAGGCGTCATCATCGGCGGCATCCTCGGTGGGGTCTTCGAGGGGTTCTCCTTCACCCCGAGCCATGGCGGCAGCGCGGACTTCTAGATAGCGGGCATAGTGCGGACCGCGGAGTTCGAGCTTTAGGGGACCGGGACCTTCGCCCGGCAGAGGAAGAATCTCACCCCGTATCCTCATGGCACGGATGCGGCAAGCCAGGCACGGCGGTGTAACAAGGGCACCGCACTCCGGACAGCGGCTGGGAGCGGGCGGTTGATCACTTTCGTCCTTGGGACGCTCCCGAAACCGGGCATGCCACTCTCCCTTGGCGATGGCGGCAATGGTGGCACGACTTACGCCTGTCAATCGGGCCACCTGGCGCTGACTAAGTCTTTCTTCCGTGAGGAGTCTGAGAATCTTATCGGCGAGGTGACGGTTGAGCACGGGTAACCTCCGCGTGGTGCATGCGTCGCTTGGTAATGTACATATGAACACTACAAGGGCCCCAAAAAAACGGACGTCAGTCCGCGCTTGGGTCGTGAACATTGCCGGGCAGCGCACAAAGGGGCTCTCGTCCCGGTGGGGTTTTCGGAGGGCCTGAAATGGACGAGCTGCCCACGCTCTGCCCTTACAATCGAAGTTTGTCAAAGCCACAACGGAGGGCAGTATAACACACGAAGTGGACTATTTTCAAGAAGGACAGTGAATCACATTGTGATGAATATGTACTATTGATGTCACAAAAGGAGTGCTGGGTGGGCAATTTTGGAGTGCGGGGTGTTTCTTGATGTTGCGACGTTCGGTATTGAGCAAGATTTACCGTCACGGCGGCGCGGCCGGCCATTCCCTTCCAGCTTGCGTTGGGGCAGGTCGGCCGGCTTGAGAGTCGTTGACTTGTCTTTCGGGGCAGGGGAGGGAACAATTCCTGGTTCGGGTAATCCTTTTGCGAAGTGTGTTGGGGTGCGGGGGTCCCGGGCGGGATGGTTGACCGATGGTTGGACACGTTCGAGAGGTT
>Ga0209608_1002105_pt1 | contig 14707 bp, 10 predicted proteins | sample AD_UKC130_MetaG_FD_184428 | JGI IMG/M metagenome (GOLD analysis project Ga0209608, IMG submission 184428) | Active sludge microbial communities of municipal wastewater-treating anaerobic digesters from Canada - AD_UKC130_MetaG (SPAdes) (version 2) | ecosystem: Engineered > Bioreactor > Anaerobic... | reverse complement strand
CCGCATGCCCGACCGGGTCGGGCGTGGTTACGTCGACGCCGGCCACGGTCGCGGTGGTTCGCCGCTGCCACAGCGCCTCGAACACGGTTTGCGGGTCGGCGAGAAAGCCGGGAAAGAACCGGTGCACGTCGATAGTGATCGGCCACTTTTCGTGCAGCACGGTCGCGGAGTGTTTGTCCATGATGCCGATCGAATTGACGGGCGCCATCGCATGCCAGCCGGCTTCGGCGAGCAAGGCCACGAACCGATCAAACTCGGCCGGATCGACCATCAGGTCAACGTCGACGGACTCGTGGTGCCCGCGCAAGCCTTGAGCCTCGAGCACCGACCCCTTCACGACCAACGCCCGACAGCCGTGCTGTCGGGCGAATCGGTCGGCCCACGCGGTCGCCAAGGCGACAGCCTCGGCGAAGGTGAGTGTCGTGGTCATGCGAAGAATTCTAGTCGGCTGCAGCGGGCCAAAATTCGAGCACGGGTGAGATCAAAACTCAGCTTGTCCAAGCGTTGTCATTGTGTGCCGAAGGATTGGCGTGGTCCGCTGAAACAGTCATCACCGAGTGAGGAGCGTTGAAGGTGCCAACGATGGTGTCGCCCCCGTTGCTTTTAATGAGGATATCGATTCCTTCTGGGGAAACCGGGCCGTCGAGAGCGTCGCTTCCGCCGTTAGCGGTAGCAGGCGTGAAGCCGTTCTCGATCGTTTCGAAGTAGAAGCACCAAGGGCCAGCTCCGCCGTTGAAGTTGTAGCCCGCGGAACCCGAGAGCTGCTGCCAGCGAGAACCGTTTTGGACGACCGCGACCTGTTTGGGTGCGCCCCGGAAGAAATTCGTTCCAGGCCAAACATTGCCGGGACGGTTGATACGGATCTCGAGTTTCATCTTCCCGATGCTCGAGTTGCCAGCGTTGTATACCTTAGCGGCCGTGAACCGAAGGTTCGGCCCGAAAAGTACATTGTTGTTGCCTGAGGCGTCAGCCCAGATCGCATTCGCGTCGGTGACCGAGAAGTTAACGTTCGGCGTGGCGGCGACTGTCGGTGCAGCTGCGGCCGGCGTGCCGTTGGTCGCGGTTGCGGTTCCGGTGAGGGCGAACGAGGTTCCTGCCCAGCGACGGAACGGCGCATCACTGAACGAGGCGCCAGGGTCAGTGAACGTGATCGTCGTGCTGAATGGTTGGTTAACAACGCCGGACGCGAGCTGGGCGGTACGGGTGAACACGATGGTCCAGCCGGCTGCGAGTGAACCAGTGAAGGCGCTCGCGGTGAAACCCGATACAGCCGCTGCCGTGGGGGCAGTGGCATACAGGTTGGCCGGAATCTTCAGGGTGATCTGAAAGTTCTTGGTGGCTTGTGGGCCTTGGTTGCCGTAGGTGCCAACCACGGAAAGCTGGGTTGGGTTAACACTCGTAAACGGCGTCACATTGCCCACGTATTGCGCAGTTGTGATTGCGAGCTTGAGGTCGGCCGACGCAGCGAACGCCGGTGTCGCGGTGACCAGCGTGACTGCTGAGGCAGTCCAAGCGACGGCGGCGGCACCGGCGGCACCGCGAACGACGGTTCGGCGGCTTACGGGGGAGGATCCGGTCGAGTTACCCGAGGGCTCAATCGTCATGAAGATCTATTCCTAACAACATGGTCAGTTTCTAGGCCAAATGCGATAGGGGATCAGAACCCCCCAACGTATTGAAAGCGTAACAAACGGTTCGGGGGTGTTTCACCGAATGGCCATTTCAGTGACCTACCTCACGCGATTACGGGGCAAAAAGTCAGTCCAGGTGATACACGAGGCCGTTGCCGATCAGGTCGGCGACTACGTCGTCGGCCAACCGCATGGCCGGGTTGTCGTAGTCGACCGGCGGTTCACCGAACTCGTCGGTCAACACCGCAGCAAGATGGGCGACCGTGGTTTCGCCTTCACCAATCAACGTCATCACCCGCGACGCCAAAGCCGACAAGACGACGGCGCGCCCGTCGAGGGTGAGGGCGACCGCAGCGTCATCATCTACATAAAAGTCGATCAGTTCACTGCTAGTGAACCGTTTGCCGAACGGCTCGACGTCGTAGTCCAGTTCGGCTAGCGACGGCGGCACTTCCGGCGCCGGCGGCGGTTCGGCCGGAAGCGGCCGGGCCAACAGGTCGGTCAGCACCGGCAGCAAATCTCCGGCCTCACGGTAGGAGATCTGGACGGCCGGTCCGGCCGAGCGAATCAGTTCGGCGATTCGGTGAAGTGGGCGATCGAGTTCGGCGAAATAGGAAGTCTGCCCGCCGATCAGGGCGATCGCTTCGGCGACTGGCACCTCACGAACCTCGGGGGTTTGGGGACCGTCAGCTGAACGCGACAAGAACACGATCGCGCCAAGACTCAAGTCGGCCGGGGCGGCGAGCAGGCCGAGGCTCTCGGGGGAGTGTTGGATTTTGCCCCAGTCTCGGTCGGTCGGCATGAGTGCTAACGGCTTCGGATAGGGGAGAACCCCGCGCTGTTCCGTGAACGCGATGGTTTCGTCGGAGACATAGCCAAAATGCTTGCCCAGGGTGCGCGAGACGGTCGACTTGCCGGCGCCAGAAGCGCCGACGAAGATCGCCGTGCGGCCAGTTTCCAGGTCGGCCAGTCCGGCCGCGTGGATCATCACCAGTTTCGCGCGGGCGGCCTCGATTGCCTTCATGGTCACCGCGGAGGTGAGCACACTGGCCAAGATTTCGGTGGTTTCGGCCGCGGCCGCGCCTTTCTCCCAAGCCAGTTCGTGGACGGTCTCGTCCGGGTCGAGCACCGCGCCGAGGGAGGCGCCAGAAAATTCGGCGGCGGCCTCTGCCGGCGAGATTTCGCGCACGCCGCACCGGGCCCACGCGGTCAGGATCTGTTCGGCGGCCTCATCGCGGCCACGGCCGCCAACAGGGATGCGCACCGGCACCCCAAACGCGGTCAACTCGAGGGTGCGGGGGTCGGCGAACGGGTCAGGCAAGGCAGGTGACGTCATAACGGCAGCACCCTACTTCAAGAGTTGGCGCCGGTAGTCGCGGCCAGAGTTTCGCACGCCAACTCCATCGCCGCGCGGAGGTCGGCGGCCGCGCCGATCGACTCGACTTGGCCCTTTGAAGTCGGCGGGACGACCACGTGCGAGACCAGCGGGTGGAATGGTCGTTCGTCGGCTTCGGCGCTGGCGAACAGCACCTCGTGCAGTTTCTCGCCGGGCTTGAGTCCGGTGTAGACGATCTCGATTTGGCGCCGTGACTGCTGGATGAGTTGTTTGGCGACGTCGTCGATTTTGACGGGCTCGCCCATGTCCAGGACGAGCGCTTCGCCGTCTCGGCCGATGGCGGCAGCCTGGATCACCAGTTGGACGGCCTCGCCGACGGTCATGAAGAAGCGGGTGACGTCCGGGTGGGTGACGGTCACTGGCCCGCCGCGATCGATTTGTGCCTGGAACGTGGTCAACACGGATCCGCGAGTTCCGAGCACGTTGCCGAAGCGAACACTCAGATACGTGCCGTCGGCGCTGTGGCCGACGCCGGCGGTGAGGCCTTCGGCGAGTCGTTTGGAGTAGCCGAGCACGTTTTCGGGGGCGGCTGCCTTGTCAGTGGAAATGTTCACGAACCGCGACACGTTTGCCGCCACGGCCGCGTCGAGCACGTTGCGGGTGCCGAGCACGTTCGTCTTGAACGCTTCGCCGCCTTGACGTTCGAGCATGTTCACGTGTTTTAGGGCGGCGGCATGGAACACCACGTCGGGTTTGGCCGCGGCCATCACTTCGACTAGTCGGTCACGGTCGCGAATGTCCGCCAACACCATGTCGGGCGATTCGAGGTCGGCGCGACCGTCGAGCGACAGCGCCAGCGAGTGTAGGGCCGACTCGTCTCGGTCCAACATCAAGAGCCGCGCGGGTGCGAACCGGCGGATTTGGCGGCAAAGTTCTGAACCAATCGACCCGCCGGCGCCGGTGACCAGCACGGTCTTGTCGCGCAGATAGTGCGCGATTGATTCGAGGTCGGTTTCGATCTGGTGGCGCCCCAACAGGTCGGCTGGTTCGATGTCGCGAACTAGGTCAACCGAGACGCTGCCCAAGATGTCATTGACGCCGGGCAGCACTTTGACGTCCAACCCGGCGGCGATCGCGTCGTCGTTGAGTGAGCGGATCGTCGCCGACGGCGCGCTCGGCACAGCGATGATGACGGTTTGGGCACCGGTTTCGTCGGCTATTTTGGCAAGGTCGCGCGAACGGCCAAGTACTTGGACGCCGCGGTAGCGGAAGTGGCGCTTGTTCGGGTCGTCGTCGATGAACCCGACTGGCCGCCACGCCCGGTTTGGGTCGCCGTGCATGGAGCGGACGAGGTCGCAGCCGGCGTCGCCGGCGCCGATAATCAGCACGTCGGTGGCGTCGGCCTCATCAGGGATTTGGTGGCGGCGAGTGATTTGCATCCGCCACAGGGCTCTGGGCCACACCATCATCAGCAGTGCCAACGCCGAAGCCGTCACCACTGAGAAACGCGGAAATACCAGCGGGTCTGTGGCGAAGTTCACAAAGGTGGTGACGCCGCCGGCGATCAGAACTACCGAAAGCAGGGTGAACAGCTCTTCGAAACTGGCGATCTGGTGGCGGCCCTGATGCAGTCGCAGGAACCAGCCCACGGTCAGGTGGATGGTGGAGGCGACTGCCGCCAACACGAGGCAGCCATAGACCGGGATCGTCCCATAGTCGCTCGTGAAACTGAGGTTGAGGGAGAGTTCGGCGGTCTCAAATCGGAGCGCGGCCGCAAGGAAAAACGCCAACACCCAGGCGGCGACGTCGCAAACCGCTAACGCTAGAACTCGATTGTGTCGAAACGCGACGGCGATGGCGTGACGCACTCGGACCTCTCCTTTGGCACGGTTTCGACGCTCGCGATTACAGCGCAGTCCAAAGAGCGTCGCCCGAAATTATCGCATGACCGCCAGTTCAGTGAGGGCGGTTGACGTAAGGTGCCACGGTGACTGATCTGCAGCCCGAACCGTCCGCGCCGAGTGCGCGAGGCAACCGTCGCGGCGGCCACTCGTGGCTTGAACGCGGTGCGACGTATCGTTGGGGTTGGGCGCAAGTCGGCTGGGCGATTGCCGCGCTTGCGGTCGGTTTGGGCGCGTTGTGGTTCTTGTCGGCCTCGGCGTCGAGTGCGGTCGGGTTGTTCGTCGCGAACGTCGCGTTTTGGCTGGTACTGCTTGCGGCCGTTTTCGCGGCCTATCGGATCACGGTGCCGCGCCGGCTTTTCGATTTCCGCGCCAGCGACGTCGTTGTCGGGTTGGCGTTGGCGCTCGTGTTGCGGTTCTTCGTGGACGGGTTGGCTTGGCAGGCCAACGGCTTCATGCCGTGGCCGACGTTCGCGAACTCGGCAGGGGAGCTGCCGTCCCTGTGGTGGCTCAACGGGGTGGTCGCGGCCGGGTTGATCGCCCCGATAGTCGAGGAACTGTTCTTTCGCGGCTTCCTGCTCGTCGCCCTCTACACCGTATTTTGTCGCCTGACGAGTTCACCGGCCGCAGCCGCGGTGGCGGCAGCGATCATCAACTCGGGCCTGTTCATGCTCACGCACCAGGTGGCCGGGGACTTCAGTTTGTCGATGGTCGGTGCGGTTTCAACCATCGCGGTGGGTTTGACCGCAGCGGTCGTCGTGCTGGTCACCGGTCGGTTTTGGGGCGCGCTGGTGATGCACGTGGCGTTCAACTCGATTTGGGTGTTGTTGGCGCTGGTCGGCACGATTGCTGGTGGAGCCGGCGCGGGTGCGACGCTGAGCTGATGTGAGCCATCTCACGCGCGGGGATTCATCTCGATTTTCCTGATCGGTCATTTGGAATCTTCTTGTGCGGTTATGCTATTGGCGAGCCTCGGGGATTTGCTTTCTCGGGAGGCAGTCAATGTTCGGGATTTTCGGGATGGGAAGAGTCAGACTCTAATGAACGCATTTCGCTTGAAAGCCGTGGCAATTCTCGCCGCCGTGTTCGCACTAGTTCTTGCGCCGATTGGCGCCAACGCATACACGCCGACCGCACCAGATGGCGGCGAGCGCACGGTCGCACCCGCAGCCAGTTTCACGGTGACGTTCACCGGTTTTGAGCCGGGCGAGTCGGTTGCGGTGACGATGACGGGCCCTGACGGCGCCAACGGCCAGTTGGCTTTCATTCGCACCGCGGTTTCGACCGCGACGTTGAACAAGGCGGCTAACGGTGCTGGCGATGTTCCGGTCAACGTGACGTTGCCGGCATCTTCCCAGGACGGCGACGTTTACGAACTGGTTGCCACCGGCGAAAGGTCCGGTGCTGCCACGTACACGATTTATGTGGTCGAGGACGCCAGCAACGGCGACGGCGACGACAGCGACAGCGACAGTGGAAGCGGCGGCAGCCTGCCGAAGGTCGGCTCGGCCGCGTCCGTTTCGGTGATCGCTGTTGGCGGCATCATGTTGCTCGCCGGTGCAGGAATTTTGTTTGCGGCTCGCCGTCAACGCGATTCCTGAGTTATAGTCGTAGTCGGCCCCTCCTTCTCTTGAGTCCCCCCGGCTCGATTTGGCGGGGCCGACCTATGTCCGGGGTCGGGCAGGCCTAGGCGACGAGTGGCCGGTATCTGGTGTTGCGTCTTGGCTGGCTGGCGCCGGGTGGGTAGAAGTCTGGTCTCTTGTCTCTGGGGTTGAGTTCGATTCGCCAACCAGTGTGGTGGATTTGTCTGTGGTGGTGGCCGCAGAGCAGGACTCCGTTGTTCAGATCGGTTGGTCCGTCGTGGAGCCAGGATTTGATGTGGTGGGTTTCGGTCCAGCCGGGTGGCCGGTCACAGTCTGGGAATGCACAGCCGAGGTCGCGGTGGGCGAGGGCCCGTCGTTGGGCCGGGCTGTGGAGTCGTTGGGTACGCCCAAGGTCTAAGACCTGTGATTGGCTGCCGAGCACTGCCGGCAGGACGCCAGCACCGCACGCCAACTGTCGTAGTTGGCCAGCCGAAACTCTAGTGCCGTGTTCGGTGACTCCAGCAGCGTCGCAGCGACCACGCAGCGAGTCTTCGGAAACCGTAATCATGAGGGTGGCGGCTACGCCGCCGTGGTTCCCGAACTCACCGGTCGGCAGATGCCGCAGGAGGTCAGCGAACGCGTTCCCGGCGCGCTCTTTATAGGACGGCGGCGAATCGAGGGTCGCGTCTTCGAAAGTGAGTTCACCGGTGTCGGTGTCGAGATTCTCGTTACGCCGACGTGGACTGGTCTTAGCTTCCAACGCCGAGCGCAGCATGTCGGCGGTCAACGCGTCCAGGGTGAAGCCGCCTTTGACCATCCCAGCCTCATCAGGGCGAGTCATCCAAAACTCTGCCGCCTGGACTGCCGTCTCTTCTTGACGAACCAACTCTTGGTTTTCGATCCGGTCGGCACGTTCACGATCTACGACCTCAACCGCACGACGGGCCTTGTGCTGGAGCTGCTCCAGCAGCATGCCTGGCGCGGCCTCAGCCAAATCGGTTTCGACCGCGGAACGCTCCGCAGCCGACAAGTCGATCGGTAGGTCGTCGAGGGCTTTGGCGACTACGGCAGCCTTGTCGGTACTCATCCCAGGTTTCGACAACTGTTCAGCCAGCACCGGCGACTCGTCAAGTTGCGCCGCGAGTTTCAGATGCTTAGCCGCACCCCGACGAGACAACCCAGCCTCCGCCGCAACGAGGGACGCCATCGAACCCGCCCCAGCGGCCTTGTGTGCATCTTTACGAGCGGCAGCAGAAGTCAACGCGAACTGCAGCCGCTGTGCCCGACTGATGATCGACTGCACCGTCTTGGACGCTGAAACCAACTCCGCCGCACCAAGTGAATCGAGGTCAACCGCGAGTGCCGCATCAAACACGCCAATCCCGCCGCGGAGGTGCTCGATCGCCGTTGCCATAACTCAAACATAGTCGAACACATGTTTGAGGTCAATAGGTTATTCGCCTATTTTCAGGACAGTGTTTTGAAACAGATTTCACCGGCACTCGGGGGCAACGGTGGTCGTGCTGCCGGGGATCGTCGGCGTGGAGACGACGGTCAGGTTCGGCGTCCAGCCGGTGCTGACGCGAACTGTTGCGGTCACCGATTGGCCCGGCTTCAAAAGCGAACTCCACGTCAACACCTCGCGGCCCTCGTGGGTGCCGCGACCGAATGCGCGCAGCGGCCCGTCGCCGCTGACGTCGTCGCGCACGACCTTCGACCCCTTCGGCAAATAGATGTAGGCGAGGTTGCGGGTCAGCCCTTGTTTCGTGCCCCAATAGCCGCCGCCGATGATCGAGTCGGGCAGCTCGGCGACGTTCTTGGGGGCGTTGTTCGTGAGTTTGACCCGCAACTCGGTGGTGGCGGTGTCGCCGTCGATCCGACACCAGTCGGCGCCGGTCTCCACGTCCATGTAGTAGCTGAGTTTTGAGCCGGTCGCGTCGTTCAGGTAGACGCCGAATGGGGTTTGGCTGCGGTCCGAGCGCGGCAGCGCCCCTTGCAGGTTGGTGCCGTCGAGGACAGCCTGCTCGGCGTCGCGGTCGCTCCAGATGAGGATTCGCCGTTCGCCGGCGGCTTTCGACAGGGCAGTCAGCAGTGCTCGCGGGTCGGCTTTGCCGGCGATGATTTTGCCGAACACGGCCGAGGTGGTCGCGTTGAAGATCGCGTCTTGGTCGTCGACCGAATACTTGAGGTAGATCTCGTTGAGCAGCAGGCTGACGGCGTTCTCGCTGGTGACTTTCACGGTTTGGCCGGTCGTGCCGACGGGAACTTCGACCGGGCCGGTGGCCTCGAGCAGGTAGGACAGGGTCACCGGGTCGATGGCGATCACGCCGTCGACCTTTTCGCCGGTCCGTTCGCGCCAGGTGGCTGAAGCGATTTCACCCGATTGGGCGAAGTCTGGGATTTGGGTGACGTTTTGTGGGGTTTTCGCCGGGTTCGGGATGAACAGTTCGCGCATGTTCTTCGGCAAGTCAACGACTGGTTTGGTTATTTCGTCGAGGTCAGTTTCGGCGTAGTAGTCGCCGAGTTCGATTCGGCCGTCGTCGGTTCTGGCGACGAACATCGCGCCAACCATTCCGCCGAGGGAACGCCATTCGGCATTGTTCTGGCCGAGCACCAAATACGACCGCGCACCGTCTTCGCCGAGGAACTTCGGCAGCAGGATCGACGCGCGCCGGACTCCGTCGACGGCTTTGGCTGCGTCGGTGACCTGCTCGGACAGTTCGTCGACTGCGTCGGCCAGCGGCGGCAGCAGGCCACGGCGGTCGATCGATTCGATTTCGATGGCGGCGGCGGTCATGGCGGCGCCGCTGGTCTGTGCGGCGGTCTTCACGTCGGTGAGCGCCGCGGTGTCGATTTTGCCGTTCTTTGGGGTGAGGCTGTCGGGCGAGAAACTGCCGGCGACATCGACTAGGGGAGTGAGCGCCTGGTCGGACATTTGGCTCAACGAGGACGTCGCCTGCGACACGGCCGAAAGTTGCGCGCCGATGTAGGGGACTCGTTCGCCAAGGCGCCAAACCGGATCTGAGGTGAGTGAGTCGGCGGCGGACATTTCTTCTTGGATTTGGGCGACCTGGGATTCCACTTTGGCGGTGTCGGTCGGGTTGGCTGAGACGGTGGAGGCGAGCGTTTGGGCGCTCTGCAGATGCCCGAGCGCGAGGTAACCACGAACCCCAACCCACACGGCTGCCGCCAGCACGAGCAGCAGGAACACGCCCGCAGCACGGACGAATACTCGGCCAGCGGTCTTGGCCTGGTCAGGCAGCAGGGGGTTGCTCACCAGAGAATCTTAGATGGGCGGACGTGGGATTCGTCTCTCGTTGGTAGATCCGGCTCAAAGTCAGGTGACGCTAGCGTAGGATGATGAGTCGTTGTCGAGGCACGAAATGAGCGGGGGCAGTCCAACCATGGGGTTCGATCGTTTGCTCTCGCCACCAGATGTCGAGGTGTTTCGGTCGCTCAGTGAACGTATTCGATTTTCGACCGAAAAGGGACTCATCCGATGAAGACAATCGTCACTGGCGGAGCCGGTTTTGTTGGCGCTCACCTAGTGAAGCGGCTAGTTGATGACGGATCTGAGGTCGTGGTCATCGACGACCTTTCTAGTGGCTTTCGCAGCAACCTAGAAGGCATCGATGTCGAACTGGTCGAAGGCTCTATCCTCACCGACAGCGCGCTGGCTTCGATTCGTGACGCGGACGCGGTAGTTCACCTAGCAGCGGTGCCGTCGGTGCCGCGCTCGGTGAAGGATCCGGTCACCAGTCACGAGGCGAACGCGACGGGCACTCTTCGGGTGTTGGAGGCCGCGCGGGCGAGTAACGCGCATGTGATCGTGGCTTCGAGTTCTTCGGTTTACGGGGCGAACCCGGTGCTACCGAAGGTCGAATCGATGTGCCCGATGCCGGTCAGCCCGTATGCGGTCAGCAAACTTGCCACCGAGTCTTACGCGATTTCGTATCAGCAGGTTTTTGGGCTGCCCACGTTGGCGTTCCGGTTTTTCAACATTTTTGGTCCGCTGCAGGCTCCGGGGCACGCCTACGCTGCGGTCGTGCCGGCGTTCACGCATGCCGCGGTGAACGGTGAACCGCTCGTGGTGCACGGCGACGGGGAGCAGACCCGCGACTTCACTTATGTCGGCACGGTCGTCGATACGATTACCGACGCGCTTGCGCGTCGGGTCACTTCGGTTCGGCCGGTGAACCTCGCGTTCGGCACGCGGTTCTCGTTGCTTGAGGTCATCGAACTGATTGAAGCCGAGTTGGGTACGAAGGTAGAACGCAACCATGTTGGTGTTCGTGAGGGAGATGTCCGAGACTCTCAAGCGGACAGTACGCAGTTACGGAGCCTGTTCCCAGATATCGAACCGGTTGACCTGAAGGCCGGGTTGCACGCGACGGTGGAGTGGATGAAGCAGCGCAAGGACCAAGTGTGAGCGAGGCCCCACTGGTGTCGGTCGCGATGGCGACCTATAACTGTGCGCCGACCCTGCCGGACGCTCTCGCCTCGATCGAGAACCAGACGTACACCAACTGGGAGTTGGTGGCGTGTGACGATGCATCAACCGACAATTCGCATGCACTGCTGGAAGAGTTTGCGGCACGCCACCCGGGCAAGGTCACGGTGCTGCGCAACGAGATCAATAGCAAACTGTCATTTTCGCTGAATCGGTGCCTCGCTGTGGCGAACGGCGAGTTGATCGCCCGTATGGACGGCGACGACAAGTGCCTGCCAGAGCGTTTCGAGAAGCAGGTCGCTTTCTTGACTGAGCACCCCGAGTTGGCGGTGGTGGGCACTGCGATGCGCCGTTTCGATGAGACGGGCGAGCACGATGTGCTCGAGTACGAGGCGCGTCCCGATCGCTGGTCGCTTCGGCATAAATCGCCCTTTGCACACGCCACCATCGTGATGCGCAAGCCGGCGTATCAGGTCTTGAACGGGTATGTTGATGTTCCACGCACAATCCGTTGCGAAGATCGTGATTTGTGGTTCCGCTTTACGGCCGAAGGTTTCGCCGGGGCGAACCTCCCAGAACCGCTGTACCTCGTGCGTGAAGATCTTGACGCGATTAGACGACGCACGTTCCAAAACCGTTGGAACAACTTCCGTACTGAACTGATCGGGTTCCGACTGTTGAAATACCCCGTCGGCTGGTTTCTGAACCCTTTTGTTCAGTTGGGCAAAGCACTTGTTCCGGCTAAAGCGATGCTGGAATATCGCAAATGGCAAGGGCGAAAGGTAACGGTTGTCGGCTGATGCTGAGTTATTTCCTTGTCACGACCTTGGCGGTCTGGCTCGCCGCGCTTGCCGGTTCGCGCGCAGCGGCAGGGCCAGAAGGGTCGATTCTGCCGACTCGAAAGAGCCTCGCTTGGTTCGCAGCATTCCTCAGTGGGTCGTTGCTGGTCGCGATGTCTGTGTTCAGGTTCGAGATCGGCACCGACTATCGAGGATATGTCTATAACTTCGAGAATAGTTACCGCACTTGGACCTGGTCTCAGTTCGAATGGAGCGAAGAGCCGGGAATCGAAATTCTCACCTGGATCGTCGTTCGGATACACGATGATTATGCGTTTCTGATCGGTCTTGCAGGGCTGATCACAGTCGGTTTGTTTATGCGGACGTACGCGAAATACTCGACCGTATTCGCGCTATCGGTGCTATTTTTCGTGCTGACAGGGCCGTTGCACGGCTCGTTCAACGGGGTTCGCCAATACCTTGCAGCAGCGATCGTTCTTGCGGGGCACGAGTTCATTGTGGACCGTAAGTTTGTTCGTTTCGCGCTGGTGGTGGGGTTAGCTACGTTGTTCCACGTGAGCGCGCTGGTGCTCATTTTGCTCTACTTTGTGCCTCGGAAGCGGTTGTCTTTGGTGAGTGTTGCGGCGCTGGCGGGTGCGGCGCTGTTAGCTTCGTATGGTTATGAGTTCGCGGGCAATCTCATCGGTTCTATTCGGGCTCGTGATGTCATCAGCGGGAGTTACTTTGTGGAGCAACTTAACCCCTTGCGGATCGCTTTAGCGTTCGTTCCGTTCCTCAGTTACTTGCTGTTTTCGCAAAAAGACAAGATCTCGGATCGGTCTCACTTCCACATCAACATGTCGCTAGTTTTTGCGGTGCTCTATTTAGCAGCGGCGGGCAGCGCGCACTTGGCGCGCTTCGCGATTTACGCGCTACCGTTTTTGGCTCTTGCGATTCCAGCGGTTATTCAATCGGCGGCGCCTCGAACGAGAAATACGCTCGCCTTCGTGCTGATTGTGGTCCACGCGGCGTTTTGGTACATCGAGATCATTGGCTCTCCGGATCTGTACCCTTTCGCGTGGCAGTTCCCTTGGTCTGACTAATCGCCCGGCATCGCCTCAGGTGGGCTCGTTCAGGCAGCGTCCTTCGTTCATTTCGGCCTCGAGCCAGGACTCAAAAACGAGAATCGACCACAGGTGGTATTGCACGTTTCGCCGACCAGAAAGGTGATCGTCCAACTTCTGTTGGACTTGATTGACGTCGAAATATCCTTCGCGAGCGAGACGGTCGGGTGCCAACATGTCTGTGGCCCATTCGCGCAGCGGGCCACGCAGCCATGAATCGATCGGTATTCCAAACCCTTGTTTGGGGCGATCGAAAAGCGCTCGCGGAACGTGACGTTCTAACACTTGGCGCAGTATCCATTTGCTTTCGCCGTCGCGAATTAATTGGTCGAGTGGCAGGCTCCACGCGAATTCGATCAGCCGATGGTCTAGCAGGGGAGTTCTAGCTTCGAGGCTCGTACCCATGCTGGCCCGATCTACTTTGGTGAGAATGTCGTCTGGCAGATACGTCAACACATCTAATAACATCATCTGGCGAGCTGGATCGAGATCGCTCGAAATTAATCGAGAGTTGCTGCTGGGTAGGCGTCCACCGATGACGACGTCTTCGGCGTTGTCCCACGTAGACACTAGGCGCGAGTACATGTCTTCGATGCTGGTCGAATCAACGACAGTCGCCAGTTTGTGGGCGTTGTTGCCGGTGATGAGCGAGCGCCGTCTTTTAGGCAACAGCCGATCGGACTTCTCGCCGAATCTATCCCATCGTTCCGGCGAGATTCCGCGCATTCGACGCGATACTGTGCGTCGAATCGGCTGCGGTACGTTGTTTAGTTTTGACCAGATTCGCATGCCGGCTACATAACGGTTATAGCCAGCGAAGACCTCATCGCCGCCGTCGCCTGACAGCGCAACCGTCACGTGTTGACGTGCTAGTTGACTTACAAGGAACGCCGGAATTTGTGAAGCATCAGAAAAAGGCTCGTCGTAGAGGCTAGGCAACTTCGGAATTACCGATCGGGCCTCGTCTGGGGTGACCAGCAGTTCGGTGTGGTTTGTTCCGAGATGCTTGGCGATCTCTTTCGCGTGTTTGGACTCGTCGTATTGGTCGTTGTTGAAGCCGATAGTGAAGGTGGAGACTGGTCGGCTCGATTGAGCTTGCAAGCTTGCCACGACAGCAGACGAATCGATTCCGCCAGACAGAAAAGCACCGATCGGCACGTCGGCGACTGAGCGTATTTTGGTTGCATCGTTGAGCAGCGTTTCGAGTTGGCCGGTCGCTTCAACGTCAGATAACTCTAGGGGGTTGTCATGCCCTGCCTTTGCCACCTGTGCCGGATCCCAATAGGTGACTGGCTCGGGAGTCTGCCCTGGGTTGTTTGGGTCAACCGTCAGCCATGAGCCAGGTGGAAGCTTGAAAACACCTTCGTAGATCGACATGGGTGTGGGGACGTACATGAATCGGAGATAGCTAGTTAATGCGTCCCTGTCGATTCGTGCAGTAAAGGATGGGTGTTCGCGCAGAGCTTTGAGTTCTGAACCAAATAGAAAGTGGGAGCCTGACCAGCCATAGTAGAGGGGTTTTTTGCCTAGCCTGTCCCGCACGAGGTGAAGTTTCTGCTCGACCGAGTCCCACAACGCGAACGCGAACATTCCCCACAAGCGACTGATCGCGGCTTCGAGCCCCCATTGGCTGACTGCGCGTAAGAGAACTTCGGTGTCTGAATGGCCGCGATAAGGGCCGCCGGAGTTACCCAGTTCGGCGCGAAGATTCTCGAAATTGTATATTTCGCCGTTGAACACGATGGTGTACCGGCCGTCGGCCGAACTCATCGGTTGGTGGCCTTCGGGTGAAAGATCTATGATCGATAGTCGCCTGAATCCCAGTGCGACACGGCCTGTTTCATCTGCCCAACTGCCGCCGTCGTCGGGGCCTCGGTGCACGATCGTGGACGCCATTCGTTGT
>Ga0209608_1002104_pt1 | contig 14716 bp, 11 predicted proteins | sample AD_UKC130_MetaG_FD_184428 | JGI IMG/M metagenome (GOLD analysis project Ga0209608, IMG submission 184428) | Active sludge microbial communities of municipal wastewater-treating anaerobic digesters from Canada - AD_UKC130_MetaG (SPAdes) (version 2) | ecosystem: Engineered > Bioreactor > Anaerobic... | reverse complement strand
GTGTAACTATTTTATTCCCATTCAATGGTGGCAGGTGGTTTAGAGCTAATATCATATACTACTCTATTAACACCTTTCACCTTATTAATAATTTCATTAGCCAATTTTGCTAGAAAATCAAAAGGGAAAGCAAAAGGATTTGCTGTCATACCATCTACAGAATTAACTGCACGTAGAGCTATCACATTCTCATAGCTACGTTCATCACCCATCACTCCTACACTTTTTATAGGTAGCAGTACAGCAAAAGCTTGCCAAATTTGATCATATAAATTATTCTCTTTCAACATGTTAATATAAATATCATCAACCTCTTGAAGAATTTTAATTTTATCAAGTGTAATATCGCCAATTATTCTAACAGCTAAACCAGGACCAGGAAAAGGATGTCTATTGACTAAATCTGTAGGTATAGCTAACTCATTACCAACTTTACGAACCTCATCTTTAAAAAGCATTCTTAGAGGTTCTAATAATTTCAGATTCAACTTTTCTGGAAGCCCACCAACATTATGATGAGATTTAATAGTCTTAGCTGAAATATTATTAACAGCAGACTCTATAACATCGGGATAAATAGTCCCCTGAGCTAACCATCTAACATTATTGATTTTTTTTGCTTCATTTTCAAAAATTTCTATAAAAGTTTTACCAATAATTTTTCTCTTTTCTTCTGGATCAACAACATTAGCAAGACGAGAAAGAAATATATCAGAAGCTTCAATCCCCTTCACATTAATCCCAATACGTTTATAATTTTCTAAAACTTCATTAAATTCATTTTTTCTCAAAAGTCCAGTATCAATAAATATCCCATGCAATCTATCACCAATAGCTTGATTAATAAGTGTTGCTGCGACAGTACTATCTACACCACCAGACAGTCCTATGACAACTTCATCATCTCCCACTAGATTTTTAATATCCTCAATTGTCTTTTTAATAAAATAAGAAGGCGTCCAATCATAAGAAACATTACAAATATCTAAAAAATTTTTTAAAACATCTTTACCAATCACACTATGATGCACTTCAGGATGGAACTGAACACCATAAATTTTTTGAGAATAATCTTCGAAACCAGCTATTTTAACATCATCCGTAGAACAATTAATTTTTAAATTTTGAGGAATACTAACAATAGTATCACTATGAGACATCCAAACAATATATTCAGATTTAATATTTTTAAATAATAAACTACTACTGTCCACAAACGATAGCTTACGAGGTCCATATTCAGAAATAGAAGTTTTCACCACTTCTCCACCAAAATATTTTGCAATATATTGAGCACCAAAACAAATACCAAGAATTGGAATTTTTCCTATATAATTTTCTAAATTAGGAGTAGGTGCCTGAGCATCATTAACGGAATAAGGACTACCACTTAGTATTATACCTTTAATATCATCAAAAGAAATGATCTCCTCGAACCAAGGTAAAACTTCACAATAAACATTTGCTTCTCTAATATTACGAGCTATCAATTGAGTATATTGAGAGCCATTATCAAGAATTATGATTTTATCCATTATAAAAAAATTATTTACAAAAATATTTAAAAAATATGAGTTGAATTATTGCGAAGGTCAATTTATGGGATTTGATAATCATTATTTTATGTTTAAAATAATTAATGATATTAATATCATATAAAAATTTTTATGTATATTTGACAAAAAATCAATATTTATGAAGACTTTAGTCAATAATATTAATGAACATCTGGCTATGAGTAAGGAAGACTCAAAAGCCTTCTTCGATGATCTCTACGATTTTCTACTACAGAACGAAGCTGACGTAGTAGATTACCAAGGTTTAAAAATTCAAAGTACTCCTCCACTATGTCCAAACTGTCGTAGCAACGATATTGTAAAAAATGGTAAACAAAAAGGTATGCAAAATTATCGTTGTAAGCACTGTGGCAGACAATTCAGGATTACTACTGGCACTTTTGTTTATCGATTGCAAAAATCTCAACTTATGCTCGAGTATATTCGCTGTATGGTTGCTGGCAAAAGTCTCAGAGCTTGTGCTAGAGAGGTTGGCATAAGTCTGCCAACAAGCTTCGCCTGGCGACACAAAATCCTCGCTGCATTAAAGAATTTTGACAAAAATGTTAATTTCTTTGGCATAGTAGAAATAGACGAATTGCTGATGGATTATTCTGAAAAGGGTAGAAAATATTCAAGTGTCAGAGAAATGAAACGAGCAATGAGAAAGAAGCCAAAGAAAGTTGCTGTAATAGTTGCTACAGATAGAAGTGGGAATATTCTATTCAGGTACACTGAGAATAAAAGAGCGAAGCGAGAAGACATTGAGAAATTTCTAAAAGGAAGAATAACAGAAGATTCAGTTTTGTGTACTGGTACTAAATACGCATTTAGACATATAAGAAAGAGTAAAGTAAAACACAAAGAGATAGTAGGAGCCAAGAAGAAAAAGCGAGGTATCTATAGCACAGCTATAGTGAAGGCTAAGTCAGAGGAATTTGCTAAATGGATATATTCGAAGTTCAGAGGAGTAGCAACCAAATACCTACAAAACTACATTATGTGGTATGTAGCGATAGGTAAATACCTATCAAAGGACATCATTAGTAATATTGGCAGAATGCTTAACCTTGCATCATCGGATAGATTTGCCTGGTATGAATATTTTAGAATGAGTAAAATATCATATATTGTTTGAAACATTTAAAAAATGTTTGTTATTTCTAAATCTATCTCCTAAACTCCCTCCTCCTTTTCTCTTTTAAATCTTTTATTTAATTTTAAAATTGTAACTTTGCTATAAATTTACTTTATGAAAATTTGTAATGTCGTAGGGGCTAGACCACAAATTATTAAAGCTGCCGCCCTTAGTAGAGTGATTAATGAGTCTTTCAATGATAAAATTGAAGATATAATCATTCATACAGGGCAACATTATGATTTGAATATGTCAGATGTTTTTTTTAATGAAATGGAAATCCCATTACCTACTGAAAATCTTGGCATTGGCTCTGCTAGTCATTCTGTTCAAACTGCTAAAATGTTAGAAAAAATTGAACAAATTTTTATTAAACATAATCCAGATGTAGTTGTTTTATATGGTGATACCAATAGCACTCTTGCTGCTTCTATATCTGCTATTAAAATGAATATTCCTGTAGCTCACATAGAGGCTGGATTAAGGTCTTTTAATAAAAAAATGCCAGAAGAAATTAACCGCATTGTATGTGATCACTCTTCTACTTTACTTTTTTCTCCTACTATCACTGGTCTCAAAAATTTACAAAATGAAGGATTTCATTTAGACTCTACCCCACCCTATTCATCAGATAATCCTGCTGTATTTTTGTCGGGAGACATAATGTATGATAATAGTTTGTTTTACAGAGATAAAGCTTTTAGATTATCAAATATTATTGAAAAATTGAAACTTAATGATAAACAATTTGTTTTAGCTACTATTCATCGCAATACTAATACTGACGAGCCTGATAGATTAAAAGAGATTTTAGAGAAATTGAATGCCATAGCTACGCATACTAATTATAGTGTCGTTTTTCCCATTCATCCTAGAACAAAAAAACTTATTAATGAGTTTGATTTAGCTGCTTTATTACAAAATATTATCGTTATAGAACCATTATCTTTTTTTGATATGATAGTGATGGAGAACACTGCTTCATTGATTTTAACTGACTCTGGTGGTGTACAAAAAGAAGCGTATTTCTATCATAAACCTTGTATAATTATGCGTCAAGAAACTGAATGGATAGAAATATTGCAAGCTGGTGCTGGTGCTTTAGAGCCACAGAATATAGATGAATTTATTTCTTTGGTTAATAAATTTATTAATCATCCTCCTACTATTTTCCCAGCATATTTCGGCAATGGACATACAGCTCAATATATTTGTGAAAAATTATTATTTTTTAACAATTTAAAATCATAAAAGTTGATTTATGAAAATACAAGATCCAGAAAATGCAGATTTTTTACTAGGAAGTTTTAAGGTCTATCGATGGGGAGCTAGAATATCATTAGTTACATTGATTTTCTTTTTGTTCAATAGATGGTGGGGAATTGTAGGCAAAGAATGGTGGGCTGTTCTCATAGCTTTAAGTATTTATGGTACTATTATGCCTTTTATTCAGCCAGCGAACTGGTCTTTTAAAACTAAAATCTCCCATGGCATCTTTGCATATCTAATGCTGCACTTAGATATGTTCATCTATTGCTGGCTAATTTCTAGAATGCACCTTAAAGATTTTGTACCTTATCTGCCTCAATTGCTTTTCCCGTTTGGCTGGACTGTGATTTTTCAATTATTAGTTAATTTTATTAAACAAAAAAATAAAAATTTAGATGAGTAACGCGATAGTTATACGCTCAGATTTTATTTCTCAAAGATTACAATATACACTTGATTTTATTTTTAATCAAGTATTAGAGCTGCCTTATGTTTTGACAACTGATGTCAATACTTTCGCTCATATTAATTATAGTAGTCTCCCCAATGATAACAGCCTAAATATTTTAAAAACCTCAACAATTTTAAATGATGGATATTTCTCTGAATTATTGCCAGAAATAGAAAAATCACCAAATAATTTATCGCTATTCACTGTTAATAAAGAAAATTTTTTTGGTCAAGATATTTTCTCTGCAGTATTTTATTGCATTTCTGGGTGGGAAAGATATTTTTCTAAAGATTGTGATACACATGGTAGATTTCTACCAATAAATTCAGCTATTTTTCATGACAATTATAATTTCATTTACCCTTGGGTAGATAAATGGATTTTTTTACTAGCTAAAGAGTTAAAAATTAGATTTAATGACTTACCTATACAGTTCGAGAAGATATATAAATTACAAGTTACTATTGATGTAGACATGGCTTACTCATATTTGTGTAAAGGTTTTTATAGAAATTTTGGCGGTGCTGTTAGAGATTTTGCTCATTTAAAGTTTCAACACGTTTTTGATAGATTATTTACTCTTTTACACTTAAAAAATGATGTTTTTGATACTTTTGATTTATTACTACAAATAGAAAAATCTTTGCAAAATCCATTAATTTTTTTCTTTTTAGTTTCAGAAAAAACTACAAAATTTGATAAAAATAATTCAATAAATTGCTCAAAATTTCAAAATCATATAAAAAATATTTCTACTTCACATGCAGTAGGACTGCACTATAGCTATTATTCTAAAAATGATCCTAGCTTGATAGAAAAAGATAAATTTTTTTTAGAACATTTAATTAATAAACCTATTAATAAAGGTAGAGCACATTACCTTAGATCAGATATGCCACAAATGAATCTCATCGCTAATGCTGGCTTTAAAGATGATTTTTCTATCGGTTATGCTTCTATGCCAGGATTTCCATTAGGAACAGCTCATCCAGTATTTTTCTATGATTTAATTAATGATAAACAAACTGCATTATTATTACATCAAACAGCTATAATGGAAGGCACTTTTGTAGATTATAAAAAAACTAATCCAGAAGATTTCTCACAGAGTTTTGATAATATTCGATCGTCTATGATCCTCGGAGGAGAATTAGTAATTTTGCTACATAATGAGAGTTTTACTAATAAAAATAGATGGAAAAATTGGAGTAATTTTTTTGTGAATTTTTTAAAAAATATGCGATGACTTGGCAGCTAATTAAAAGAGCTAATATCGATGAAAATAAGTGGAATAATACAGTGGATAATTCTGCTAATCATCATATTTCTGGACTTAGCTGGTATCTAGATATCGTAGCTCCAAACTGGCATGGCCTGGTATGGAATGATTATGAGATAGTGTTCCCTTTTTATAAAAAAAAGAAATATTGCATTCCATATTTTATGCAACCTCCAATGATTACACATTTAAGGTTATACTCTCTTATCAGTATTAATAAAGATATCTTTCTTTCACTTTTAGAAACTATTAAAAAAAATGTATTGTATGCAGATTTTTATTTAGAAGATATCGAATTTGCCAATGATTTTAAAAAACTAGATAGATATAATTATATTTTAGATTTAAATGACATCACCGATTTACATGATGTTTTGAGTTCTCATCATTTGAGAAAAATTAAAAAATTTGAAAAATTAAATTATCAATTCATTCATTTGACCAATATTTCAGAATATTTTTTAGATGATTATTTATGTAATTCTAAATATTTGATTAAACTTAAAAACATTAGAAAAATTATTATTGAATTAGGCAAATGTTTTGAAAATAGAAAAATCGGGGGCTGGTGGGCTATTAAGCAAAATGATGATATCTTATCAATAGCTTTAATTTCAGAGTACCAAAACAAATTAGTTTTGCATGCTTTTGCTTCAAATGAAATTGGTAAAAAGCAAGGTGCTATGCACTTTTTAATTTATCAGATAATCAAACAAGCTCAAAATAATGGTATTAATATTATCGATTTCGATGGTGGCAATAACGATAAAATGGCTTTCTTTTATCAAGGTTTTGGTGGCAAACCATATAATTATGTGGAATTAATAATAAAGCAATTCCATTTTGGTTTATTTTAAAATATTAATATATTTAGACAACTAACAATTATTAATAGACTATCAATTTAAATTATTTATAATATGTAAATAATAATTTATTTTAATAATAAATTATTATTAAAATATTTTATATATTTGTATCACTAAAAATTTAAATAAAAAATTTATGAAAAAAATTTTATTATTAACATTTTCTGTAGTATTATTTTGTAATGTCATTTTTTCACAGGAGTGGATTTACCTAAATAATGATAATAAAGCAAAAGCTGAATTTAATTTAAATGAAGCTAAAACTTCTAAAACTAATATAAGCATTCAATTCACAATAAATGCTTATAGGCTAAAAGAAGTAAATGTAAACAATCAAATTTATTACATCGTAGAAGCACCTGATGCTGCGAAAATATTGAAAGCGGGAGCACCAGATTTACCACTTTATGCTAAATCTGTCATTATACCAGATACTGGCGCAATGGAGGTAGTCATTAATAATACTGACTATATAGAAATACAAAATATAGATATTGCACCATCTAAAGGCAATCTATTACGTACAGTAAATCCAGATACTGTTCCATACGTTAAAGGTTCAGAATATCAACAAAATAATTTCTTCCCAACTGATATCGTTTATTTGCGAGATCCTTATATTTTACGTGATTTCAGAGGTCAGGCTATAGTAGTTCAGCCATTTCAGTATAATCCAGTAACTAAAACTTTGCGCATTTACACCAATATTGACTTCACTCTCAGAGCTACTCAAGGAAGTGGCATTAATGAATTTCATAGAAATAAAGCTCTTCAATCCATAGATAGCGAATTTAAAGAAATTTATAAAAGACAATTTCTTAATTATAATTCTTCACTGAAATATACTCCACTTAATGACAATCCTGGTAGAATGCTTATCATCTCTCATTCAAGTTTTATTCCTACTATGCAACCTTTTGTAGAATGGAAAATAATGAAAGGTATTCCTTGCGAAATAGTAGATGTATCTACTATTGGCAATAATGCTACTTCTATTAAAAATTATGTTACAAATTATTACAATACAAATGGGCTAACATACCTTCTTTTGGTCGGTGATTTTGCTCAGGTTACATCACCTACAGGTTATTATTCTGGTGTTATAGGTGCAAAGGATAATACTTATGCATATGTCACTGGTAACGATCACTATCAGGAATTTTTCGTCGGACGTTTCTCAGCAGAATCTGTTGCAGATCTACAAACACAAGTAACTCGTAGCATAAATTATGAAAAAAATCCTACTACTGGTAGCTGGTTAGAAAGTACATTAGGAATAGCTTCTAGCGAAGGTCCTGGTGATGATAATGAATATGATTATACACATATTCGCAATATTTTAACAGATATGTTAAACTACAACTATACTACTAAATATGAATTATTTGATGGTAGTCAAGGGGGATCTGATGCCCCAGGCAATCCAACCGCATCTAATGTATCGACAGTTGTCAATAATGGTGTTGGAAATATTTTTTATTGTGGGCATGGAGCTGATACATATTGGGTTACTAGTAGTTTTTCTAACACTCATGTTAATAATTTAACAAATTATAATAAATTACCGTTTATTTATTCTGTAGCTTGTGTAGTAGGACGTTTTAATGCTGGAACTTGCTTTTGTGAAGCTTGGATGAGAGCTAATAAAACTAGTGGACCAATTGGTGCTATTGGTATTTTCGGCTCTACTATAAATCAGTCATGGATCCCCCACAAGAAGCTCAAGATGAGATGGCAGATATCTTAGTAGAAAGTTATACAAGTAATATTAAAAGAACCTTTGCGGGCATTGGCATAAATGGTTGCTTCAAGATGAATGATACTTATCAAGATTATGATATGACAGACACATGGACAATATTTGGTGACCCAAGTATCGTTTTGCGTACCAAAAATCCTATGACAATGACAGTATCACATCCATCATCCATTAACACTGGTACTTCTAATGTTAATGTTACATGTAGTGTCAATGGGGCATATGTTTCTATAACATTAAATAATCAAATATTAGGTACTGGCTACGTATCAAACGGTACAGCTAATATTACTTTAAGTCCAGCTCCTAGTAATAGTGGCGAAACTTTGAAAGTTTGTGTTACAGCTTATAACTATATCCCTTATATTGGTGATATTTTAGTTTCAGGCACATCTACTAATCCATTAAATTTCACAGCTACAGCTATCTCTCAAACTCAAATTGATTTATCATGGAGTTTAAACTCCAGCAACAATCCTGTTTTATTAGTTTATAATACTACTAATACCTTTGGTACTCCTACATCTGGCACAAATTATAATGTTGGTCAAACTATAAATGGTGGTGGTACCGTTATTTATAAAGGTTCTAATACATCTTTTTCACATACTGGGTTAAACTCTAATACAACCTATTATTACAAAATATTCTCAATAATGACTGGCAATACATATTCTACTGGTGTTACTGCTCAAGCTACTACCTTACCAGAACCTATTTCAGGTTTTAGTTTAGATTTCGAAGCATGTGCAAATTGGAGTACAGACTTTACACCATGGACATCCTACGATGGAGATGGCAAAACTACTTATCAATCTGTTGATTGTGATTTCACTGGTGAGGGAACAGCATTTGGCTTTATGGCATTCAATCCATCTTTAGCTGGTTGCTTCGATACTCATGGTGGAGAGAGATGTGGTGTATCCATATGCCCTGCGGATGGTACAGAATCTGATGACTGGATTATTTCTCCTCAAATACAAATGAATAATAATGGCTCTATTAGTTTTTGGGTAAAATCGCCTAAGCCAGGCACATGGGGTAACGAGACCTATGATGTTTTAGTATCTACTACTAATAATCAACCTTCTAGCTTTACAGCTATAGCTACAAATGAAGTAGCTCCAGCTTCTTGGACCCAAAAAACCTATTCTTTATCAGCCTATAATAATCAAGCAATTTATATAGCTATCAGGCATAGGGCTACTGATAAATTTATGATGATGATAGATGATATTGTCATAGATGCGGGTACAGTTTCACCTACTAATCCAGTTGCATCTTTTACTTACAGCCCATCAAATATTTGTCAAGGTACACAGGTGCAATTTACTAATACTTCTCAAAATGCTACTTCATACATCTGGTCTTTTCCAGGAGGTAATCCATCTACTAGTACCCAACATAATCCTGTAGTTACATTTAACACTGCTGGTAATTATACAATAACATTAACAGCTTACAATGGTACTTTATCAAATACTTATACACAATCCATTACTGTAAATCCTATACCGCCTACTCCTACCATTTCTTTGTTTAGCTCTTACCCACCAATTTTATATTCTAATGCAACGACAGGAAATCAATGGTATAATCAAAATGGAGCAATACAAGGTGCTACAAATCAAACCTATCAAGTAATAGAAAATGGAACTTATTACGTCATAGTTACCGAAAATAATTGTCAATCATTGCCTTCTAATGTTATATCGATAAATAATGTAAGTATAGAATCTTATGATAAAGATGATGTGATTGTTTACCCCATTCCTGCTAGTGATATGATTTATATTCAAACTAATAAAAATATTTCTGAATTGCAATTAATGGATGCTATAGGTAGAGTAGTCGTCATTAGTAATGATTATCAACTAAATGTAAATAATTTGAGTAATGGTGTTTATCAACTATTAATAAAATTAGATAATGATAGATTGATCTTACCTGTAATTATCGTGAAATAAATATATTTAGTTTAATAATTTTGATGATTTATGTGATATTTGTCAGTTATTAATGGGGATAAATTATTTATTCGTCCCTTAAAAAGATAACAAACAGTTGTTTGTCAATAACTTATAGATAATCTTTCATTTAAAATATTGTAAAAATTTGTAAATTTGCACCATAAAACTTGCTATTTTTTTTACATTCTTATTAATAAATTAGTTCTTAATAATATAATTGGAATAAAATAAATAAAATTACTTTATATAAAAAAGAAAAGTATAGATAAAAAAAAGAGCCACACTATGGTGGCTCTTTTTTAAGATATATAATAATATTTTAGTAATCCATTGGAGGCATAGCAGGAGCTGCTGGTTTCTCTTCTGGTATTTCTGCTATAGCAGCTTCTGTAATAAGAAGTGCACTAGCTATAGAAGCAGCTTTTTCGATAGCTATTCTAGCAACTTTAGTAGGATCTATTACACCAGCTTCGAGAAGATTTTCGAATTTTTCAGAATAAGCATTAAAGCCATAATCACCCTTACCTTCTTTAACTTTTTGTACTATCACGCTACCTTCTAGGCCAGCGTTTTCTACTATCTGTCGTAGAGGTTCTTCTAGAGCTCTACGGATAATATCTACACCAATTTTTTCATCTTCATTAGCTATCTCTACTTTATCTAGTGCATCAATAGCTCTAATGTAAGCAACACCACCACCAGGGATGATACCATCCTCTATAGCAGCACGAGTAGCATGTAGTGCGTCATCATATCTATCTTTTTTCTCTTTCATTTCTACTTCGGTAGCAGCACCTACTCTGATGACAGCTACACCACCAGCTAATTTAGCTAATCTTTCTTGTAGTTTTTCTTTATCATAGTCACTTTTAGCATCTTCTATTTGCACTTTTATCTGTTTGATGCGAGCTTCGATATTTTCTTTTTTGCCAGCACCCTCTACGATAGTAGTGTTATCTTTGTCTATAGTAACTTTTTTAGCTTGACCGAGGAGATCTAAAGTTGCATCCTCAAGTTTAAAGCCTTTTTCTTCGCTAATAACAGTACCACCAGTTAATATAGCTATATCTTCGAGCATTTCTTTTCTTCTATCACCAAAAGCTGGAGCTTTAACTGCAGCTACTTTCAGAGAACCTCTCAGTTTATTAACTACCAAAGTAGCTAAAGCTTCACTCTCTATATCTTCAGCAATTATTATTAATGGTCTACTAGTTTGGAAAACTTTTTCTAGAACCGGGAGCAGTTCTTTCATTCCACTTAATTTCTTCTCATAAAGTAGGATATAAGGATCATCATATTCTACGGTCATTTTTTCAGAGTTAGTGACGAAATATGGTGAAATGTAACCACGATCGAATTGCATACCTTCTACCACATCAACAGTGGTTTCAGTACCTTTAGCTTCTTCTATAGTGATTACACCTTCTTTTTTCACTTTTTTCATTGCATCAGCGATAGTTTTACCTATTTCGGGGTCATTATTAGCAGAAATTGTTCCTACTTGTTCTATTTTTTCATAGCTATCACCTACTTGCTGAGATTGTTGTTTTAGGTTGTCAATAACAGTTTTCACAGCTTTGTCAATACCGCGTTTCAGATCCATAGGATTAGCTCCAGCGGTAACACTTTTTAAACCAGCATTGAAGATGATTTGAGTAAGGAGAGTGGCAGTTGTTGTACCATCACCTGCAGCATCACTAGTTTCGCTAGCAGCTTTTTTTACCAATTGAGCACCCATATTTTCAAATTTATCTTCTAAGCTAATTTCTTTAGCTACTGATACACCATCTTTAGTGGTTACAGGTGCTCCATAGCTTCTTTCTATAACTACATTACGTCCTTTGGGACCTAGTGTTACTTTAACTGCATTGGCTAATTTATCTACACCTTTTTTTAATTGCTCGCGGGCATCAAAGCCTAATATTATTTCTTTTGCCATAGTTTTATTTATTTTTAAAATGTTAATTAATGATTAAATAATTGCTAAAATGTCTGATTCTTTAACTATCAGATATTCTTTGCCATCAATAGTAATTTCGGTGCCTGCATACTTGGAATATAATACTTGATCACCTACTTTTACTGTCATAGGTTCATCTTTTTTGCCATTACCTACAGCTACTACTGTACCTTTTAAAGGTTTTTCTTTTGCTGTGTCTGGGATAATGATACCACCTGCAGTTTTTTCCTCAGCAGGTGCTGGTTCGATAACTACTCGATCTGCTAAAGGTTTAATTTTAATTTCACTCATATCTTTTGTTTTTTTGAAGTTTTGCTTTTGCATAATCAATAAGTATGCCAAATAAAAATAATGTCAAATTGACATTATTTTTTAATAATTTATTAAAATTTATTTTATGGAATAAAAAGTTTAAGTAATAACTAAATTATTACTGATTCATTCTCGGTAATAACTATATTTAAGTATAATTAATTTTTAATAAATTTCTATTTAATTTAAATATATGTTATGATTTAAAATATAGAGCTATCCCTGTATGAATATAATGATGTAATTTTATTTTTTTGAATTGCAATTCTTGTGGATTTAATTGCGATAATATATGTTCTGTTAGCTTAATAGTAAAAAGAATTCCATTAAAATTTATTAAATTTATTTCATCTTTTATAGTATGATAAGTTTTAGGTAAACCAGTTGTAAAATATAAATATGGGATATTATTAGCATAGAAACATGTATGATCGCTGAATGGAAAGGCCGTAGGTAATTTATTGATTTTAACAGAATCATAATAATTTGGTACAATATCTTTTAAATTATTCGCAGTAGCTGTACCATAAATAGTAAGAATATTTTTTTTATATCCTAAGCTGCCAATCATATCATAGTTTATATATAAAATTATCGGAGGTACATTAATATTTGGCAAAATTTTTTGACAAAAATAAGCAGAACCGTATAATCCTATTTCTTCACTGCCCCAAAAGCATATGATGTAATTATAATTAGTTAAAAATTTATTAGAAAGATGTCTTGTCAGTTCTAATAATCCCACCGTGCCACTAGCATTATCGTCAGCACCATTATAAATCAAATACTGACCTTTAGTGCTATCATAGATTTCATAACCAACATGATCATAATGTGCCCCAATAATTATAGTATAAGGAGCATTATTGTCAATATATGCAATTATGTCAGCAGTAGTGTCTTTATTATTATTTTCGTAATTTTTAATAGTAAATGCAAATCTATATGTATCATAAGCAGGCAAAAAATTGATATTACTTTGATGCGATTTTAATTTGTTTAATTCATTAATGATATAGTTGCCTGCTTTCCACTCGTATTTACTAGCAGATTTTCTACCCATAAGGGTATCGTGTGATAGTACTTTCATATCTCTAATGATTCTCTGCTGCCTATCATTATTTGTAAATGAAATTTGTGAAAATAGATTAATATTGATACAAAGTACTAATATTAAGTTAATTATCGGTTTCATTAGAAAAAATATTTCACGAAATTATAAATTATAATGGAATAATAATGTCATATTTATATAAATAGGTTATAAAAATTATTGTAAATTTGTCAAAAAAAATAATTATGGGATCTTTTCATGCTTATGATATCAGAGGTATCTATGGTGTAGATTTTAATAAAGATGATGTGGTTAAAATCGGGTATTTTTTCCCTCAATTTTTTAAGATTAAAAAGGTCTTAATTGGTAGGGATACGAGAACATCATCAGACGAGATACACGATGCACTCATACATGGCCTTTTGTCATCAGGTTGTGATGTTTATGATGCAGGCTTAGCTACTACACCTTCTATATACTGGGGAACAGCAAAATATAATTTTGATGGTTCTATAATGATAACAGCTAGCCATAATCCAAAAGAATATAATGGGCTAAAATTTTCTGGTAGAAATGCTTCCCCTATTGGCTATGATGACGGATTAAATAAAATTGAAAAATTAATTCAAGATAACGAAAAAGTAGAAATTGTATCTAAAGGAACATATCAAGAATTTAATTTTAGTAAAGAATATGTAGATTTTTTAAAAAAATATTTAAAATCAGATTTACAACTAAATTTTACTATAGATTGTAGCAATGGAATGGCTGGACTGTATGTACATGAAATATTCACAAATCAAGCTAAATATATTTTTGATGATTTAGATGGTACTTTCCCTAACCATGAAGCCAATCCCTTAGAAGAAAAAAATTTAAAAGACTTAAAAAAAATTGTTTTAGAGCAAGAAAATGATTTCGGGATGATCTTTGATGGAGATGCTGATAGAGTAATGTTTGTAGACGAAAAGAGTAATTTCATTTCACCAGATTTGATGATTGGTCTTTTAGGACATTATTTTTTAGAAGAAAGAAATCAAAAAGGTAAAGTACTACAAGATATACGTACATCTAAATCTGTAGCAGAATATCTAGAACC